>Ga0315553_10002970_pt1 | contig 13398 bp, 11 predicted proteins | sample SalMarSW160140MG_FD_203099 | JGI IMG/M metagenome (GOLD analysis project Ga0315553, IMG submission 203099) | Salt marsh sediment microbial communities from the Plum Island Ecosystem LTER, Massachusetts, United States - Salt Marsh Sediment SW1601-40 ... | reverse complement strand
AGATTGGCTATTAAAAAAGCCAATGAAGAAGGTTGGCTGGCGGAGCATATGTTTATAATGGGTGTTCATGGCCCAAAAGATCGGATTTCCTATTTTACCGGGGCCTATCCCAGCGCTTGCGGGAAAACCAGTACCGCCATGATTCCTGGGCAGACCATCGTTGGTGATGATATAGCTTATCTTAAAAAAATTAACCGAGAAATCAGAGCGGTAAATATGGAATCAGGCATATTTGGTATCATTCATAGTGTCAATTCGGAAGATGATCCAGTGATTTATCAAGCATTAATTACACCAAGTGAAATTATTTTCTCTAATGTATTGATTAACAATGGAGTTCCTTACTGGGAAGGGATGAAAAAAGATATTCCGGATAAGGGAATTAATTTTTCAGGAGAGTGGCTCAAAGGTAAAAAAGACAGTCAGGGTAAGGAAATTCCTTGTTCCCACAAGAATGCAAGGTACACCCTCAGGTTAAATGAGCTAAATAATATTGATTCCAGGGCCAATGATCCCGATGGGGTACCGGTAAAAGCTATTTTCTATGGCGGAAGGGATTCTGATACGACTATACCCATAGTGGAATCACTTAACTGGGCCCATGGTGTTTTGCTGGGAGCTACAGTTGAATCGGAAACCACTGCTGCAACACTTGGTGCCCGAGGAGTGAGAAAATACAATCCGATGGCTAACCTCGACTTTATTTCGGTGCCATTGGGAATTTATATAGAAAACCATCTAAAATTTGCCAATGAGCTTAAAGAGGCTCCTAAAATTTATACGACTAATTATTTCTTAAAAGACCAAGCTGGTGATTATTTAAATGGCAAACTTGATAAGAAAGTATGGCTTCTCTGGGCTGAAGGGAGAGTTCGTGGGGAATTCGAAGCTATCGAAACCCCAGTAGGCAGAATACCCAAATATCAAGATCTTAAAGAATTATTCGTTCGCGAATTAAAGAAAGATTACTCCGAAGAAGAATACATTCAACAATTTTCTTTAAGGACAGTAAAATATCTGGAAAAAATGGAAAGGATGAGTAAGATATTTGAAAATATTAAGATGCCCGCTGCCTTTTCCGAAGAGTTAAAAGCACAGACCGAGAGATTAAAATCAGCAAAAATAAAATATGGAGAGGGCACAATTTCTCCTTTTAAATTTTTAGATCAATAAAATTAATTAGTAATAAATTTTGTTATTCTAAAAACAACTACAAAAAAATAGATTTAAATAAAGGGGGCAGAGAAATCCGTCCCCTTAAAAAACTAATGATCTATCTTCAATTCTATCTTCATATTATCTTACTTCCAATTATTTTTAAAAATATTTAAAAAAAAGAAGGATTTTTTAAGCACCGTGTGGTATATTTAAAATAGTAAATTGGGTCACCCAGTTGTCCAATCATTTAACAAAGAGAGGTCGATATGGAATTTAAAGAAATTGCTCCTGTTCGTTTATACGAAAGTGTAATAGATCAGATTATGGAGCTCATTAAAAATAATGAATTAAAGCCAGGAGATAAACTTCTTCCGGAGAGAGAACTGGCTGAAAAATTATCTATTAGTCGGGGCTCTCTAAGGGAAGCTTTCCGAGTTTTAGAATCAAGAGGATTTATAAAAAGCAAACCAGGGGGAGGAAGATATATTCGAGAGATAAGAAAAAATGGACTTAATAATACAGAAAATATTATCTTAAGCTTAGAAAAATCTTCCATTTTAGAATTGTTAGAAGCAAGAGAAATATTTGAAGTAAAAATTGTTGAACTTGCTGCCCAAAGAGCCACTCTCGAGGATATAGAAATAATTGAAGAAGCGCTAAATAAGATGAACCAGGAAGAAGAACTAAAAGATGATAAAAAAACGGAATCGGATACAGAATTTCATTTGGCAATTTCCGGAGCATCTCGTAATTTTGTCTTTGTTAATATAATGAAATTACACTTGGATTTATTAAAAGAGACTCGAGAAAAGACCCAGCAAATTCCTGGAAGGCGGGAAGGGCGATGGCGCGAACACCAGGCAATATTGGCGGCAATTAAAAAACATGATCCTCAAAAAGCTGGAGAAGCTATGCTGAAACATTTGAGAAATGTAAGAGAAGTTTTAGCGAATATATAAATTTAGATAGAAAATTATATCAATCATTGAAAAAAGTAACATAAAGATTAGGATATTCAAAGAATATTATTTGGTGAAAGTGAGGAGATTACATTATGAAAGAGATAAGAGTTCTATCCCCAGTGGGAATGTTAGGATATGGTTTCCCAGCAGAATCTTTTCAGAAGGGTTTAGAAAAAAAACCCCATATCATAGCTGCTGATGCGGGTTCTACAGATGGTGGTCCCCATAAATTAGGAGCAGGAGTAGGCATTGTAAGTAAAGAAGCCACTAAAAAAGACCTTACTTTAATATTAACAGCTGGTTGCAAAAATAAAATACCGGTTATTATCGGTTCTGCCGGAGGTTCCGGTGCCGAAATCCATCTTAATTGGACCTTAGAAATAGTAAAAAAAATTGCCAAAGAGAAAAACCTACACTTTAAGATGGCTTTGATTCACGCAGAAGTTGAAAAAGATTATCTTCAAAAAAAGTTGGCTCAAGGGAAGATAAAACCTCTAGGCCCTGTCCCGGAATTAACTTCTAAAGATATAGAAGAAGCCAATCGAATTGTGGCGGTAATGGGAGTGCACTCTTATATAAAAGCCTTAGAGATGGGGGCAGAGGTTATTATCGCCGGTCGTTCCAACGATCCGGCTATGTTTGCCGCCCTCCCCATTAAGGAAGGATATGATCCTGGATTGGCTTTACATATGGGAAAGATTTTAGAATGTGGGGCCATGGCTTCTACCCCCGGAACTACTTCTGATTGTATGATGGGATATTTAAGAGAGGATTGTTTTATAGTAGAGCCGACTAATCCCATGCGAAAATGTATCCCCAGCACGGTAGCTGCCCATACCCTGTATGAAAAATCAAGTCCTTTGCATATTATTGGTCCGGAAGGAGTCGTTGATGTTAACGGATGTAAATTCGAACAATATAGTGAAAGGGCAGTGAAGGTGTCGGGCTCTCAACTAAAAAAGAGCGAGACTATTCATATAAAATTAGAGGGGGCAAGTAAGGTAGCTTATCGGACGATATGTATCGCCGGTGTAAGAGATCCCATTATGATTAAACAAATCAATGAGTGTGAAGAGCATGTTCGTAAAACAGTTGCCACTTATTTTAATAATATTCCTTCCCAAAATTACCGATTAATCTTTCATATCTACGGGAAGAACGGAGTTATGGGAGAATTAGAGCCTCAACAAGAGATTACCTCTCATGAGCTTTGTCTTATTTTGGAAGTTGTGGCCAAAGACCAGGGGCTGGCCAATACTATTTGTGCTTTTGTCCGTTCTACTTTAATGCATTATTCTTATAAAGGCCGTATTGCTACCGCCGGTAATTTAGCTTTTCCTTATGCTCCTTCGGATATACCTACCGGAGCGGTCTATAGATTTAATATTCATCACTTGGTAGAAGTCGATGACCCCGATGAACTTTTTTCCATAGAAATGGTAGAAGTTTGAAATAAAAAGGAGAATATATAAATGACTAATGAAGTATCGATTATAGATTTAGTAAAAGTAATCAGAAGTAAAAATGCCGGTCCTTTTGAGTTGACCTTTGATATAATTTTTAAAGATAAGGAAACTTATCAAAAAGTTAAGAAAGTCAAAGTAATTACTAAAGAACTTATTGCCAAACTCTATCATATTCCCACTGAGAAAGTCCTTCATTTTGTTGAGTTTGATCCTGCAAATGCCATAAAGGCAACCATTGTAAGACCGGTGGATTCAGGAAGCGTTGGGGAGACCGATGTTTATGGAGCTCAACAACATGCTCCTCTTTTAGATATTAAAATACCTTATCAGAAATAAGGAGGGAAAAATGAGAGAAGATTTATTAAAATATATTCCGGAATTTAATTTAGTTAAAGATTTAGATTTGAAAGAAAAGGTTTTGAAAGCTTGGGAAGTTGCTCTTACAGCCGGAGGTTGGGGAATAAAAGATCTTCAAAGAATGCCCTTTACTTTATTAATTGACCCCTGTCCTTGTAATATGATTGAACATATTAGAGGGGTAGTAAATGTTTCTGTGAATGCTGCTGAGGCTCTTCAAAATATCTATGAAGATAAAGTGAAAATAAATGAGGATTGTCTTGTTGCCGGTGCACTACTTCACGATATTGGGAAATTAGTAGAATATAAAGAGGAGAATGGAAAATTTATTCAAAGCAGTTTGGGGAAATTGGTACGTCACCCCATATCAGGGGTGGGTCTTTGTTATAGTCAGGGTATTTCAGAGGAGGTAATGCATATTATTGCCTCTCATTCCTGGGAAGGGGACCGTTCCAGGCGAACTCCCGAAGCCATTATTGTTCACCATGCCGATTTCATCAACTTCGAACAGTTTAAATAGACAAACACAGATTTAGACACAGATTACACAGATTAAAAAGCATGATTACACAGATAGATACAAATTAATCTGCGTAATCATTTTCTAATCAGTGTAATCACTTCAAGGAGGTTATAAAATGGGTAAGACTTTTGCAGAGAAGATATTAGCCCTTAAATCGGGTAAAGAAAGTGTAATTGCCGGAGAAATTGTGACTGTTTCTCCGGATAGCGTAATGTCTCACGATAATACTGCCGCAATAGCTAAAAAATTTAAACAGATTGGGATTGATAAAGTAAAACATCCGGAGAAGATAATCATTCCCCTGGATCATTGTGTTCCGGCAGCAACAGAAAAATATGCCTCCAATCATAAAGAGATAAGAGAATTTGTTCGGGAACAGAAAATTGAAAATTTTTACGATATTAATACCGGAGTCTGTCATCAGGTTCTTCCGGAAAAAGGCCACATCATTCCCGGAACTCTTATTTTAGGAGCAGATTCTCATACTACCACCTATGGAGCATTTGGAGCTTTTTCAACTGGTATCGGCAGAAGTGAAGTAGCTTCCATCTGGGCAACAGATGAAATCTGGCTTAGAGTGCCGGAGACTATCAAGATAAATATTGAGGGAAATGTACCATCCGGAGTATACCCCAAGGATATTATTCTTCATATTATTGGAGATTTATGTGCGGACGGAGCACTATATAAAGCAGTAGAGTTTAGCGGAAAAGTAATTAGAGATATGGATATCGGGGGTAGAATGACTTTATGCAATATGACAGTGGAGATGGGAGCAAAGATCGGCTATATAGAACCAGATGAAAAGACCATACAATGGCTTGCTCCGAGGACCAATAAAAAATACGAAATAATAAAATCAGATACTGATGCTGCTTATGAAAAAATCATAGAATACGATATAAGTGATTTAGAACCCCAAATTGCCTGTCCCCATACCGTAGATAATGTAAAACCTGTATCAAAAGTAGTTGGGACTAAGATCAATCAGGCATTAATTGGAACCTGCACCAATGGGAGATTAGAAGACTTAAAAATTGCCAGTAAAATTCTTTGTGGTAAAAAGATTTCACGCGGAGTTAGACTTTTAATCTTTCCTGCTTCGATGGAGGTCTTTGCCCAGGCAATGGAATTAGGAGTCCTTCAGGAATTAGTTAAAAGCGGGGCAGTAATCATGAATCCGGGATGTGGTCCCTGTTTGGGAGCTCATGAAGGGGCTTTGGCGCCAGGAGAAGTTTGTTTGAGTACTGCTAATAGAAATTTCAAGGGAAGAATGGGGTGTAAAGAGGCAGAAATTTATCTGGCTAGTCCGTCAACTGTTGCCATCTCTTCCCTTTATGGTGAAATTAGTGATGTAAGGGGGAATTTGAAATGAGTATTCAAGGGAAAGTATGGAAATATGGTGATGATGTAAATACCGATGTTATCTTTCCGGGGAAATATACTTATACTATAACGGATCCCAAAGAGATGGCGAGGCATGCCCTGGAAGACCTGGATTCGAAATTTGTCAAAGAAGTTAAAAAGGAAGATATTATTGTCGCGGGAAGGAACTTTGGCTGCGGTAGTTCCCGGGAACAAGCTGCTACCTGTCTAAAATATGCTGGCGTGGGAGCAATTGTTGCCAAATCATTTTCTAGAATATTTTTCCGAAATGCTATTAACCAGGGACTTCCCTTGATTCAATGCAAAGAAGCAGTGGAAAATATATCTTCAGGTGAGTTAATTGAAATTAATTTTGAAAAAGGAAAATTATCGTGTCAGAAGGGAGTTTTTGATTTCCCTCCTTTGCCGGAGTCGGTGTTAGGAATTCTTGAAGATGGAGGACTTATTCCTCATACTAAAAAAATATTGAAAATAGAGAAGGGAGAATTAAAATGGCCAAATATAAGATAGCCTGGCTGCCGGGTGATGGAATCGGGAATGATGTAATGAAGGCAGCGAAGATTGTATTGGATGAACTAAACCTTGATGCTGATTATATACCTGGTGATGTGGGTTGGGAATTTTGGAAAAAAGAAGGAAATCCTTTACCTGATAGGACCATGAAAATTCTCAAAGAGACTGATTGTTGTCTCTTTGGAGCGATAACTTCCAAGCCTAAAGAAGAAGCAGAAAAGGAACTTGACCCTGAGCTTAAAGGGAAAGGCTATGTTTATTCAAGCGCCATTGTAAAACTACGTCAGGAATTTAAGTTACACACTAACCTGAGACCTTGCAAGGCTTATAAAGGGAACCCGCTTAATTATAGAGATGATATAGATTTAGTAGTTTTTCGAGAAAACACTGAAGGATTATACAGTGGAGTGGAATTTCATCCTCTGCCAGGTGATTTGATGGAATCGCTCTTAAAAAATCATCCCAAGATGAAAAGATTTAAAGAGATTCCTTTAGAAGATATTGCTTTATCCTGTAGGATCTTTACCCGGAAGGCCTGCCAATCTATTGTTCGTCAGGGCTTTGAATACGCTAAGAAGTTTAACAGAAATTCGGTTACGGTTATTGAGAAACCAAATATAATCAGAGAAACCAGTGGATTAATGATAAGAGAAGCCCGAAAAATTGCTCAAGAGTATCCTGGAATCGAACTCTGGGAGACCAATATAGATGCAATGTGTATGTGGTTGGTAAAAAATCCTCAGATTTATAGTGTCCTGGTTTCTTCTAATATGTTCGGAGATATAGTATCCGACCTCTGTGCCCAATTAATAGGAGGTTTAGGTTTTGCCTCCAGTGCAAATATCGGAGATGATTATGCCCTCTTTGAACCCAGCCATGGCTCTGCTCCCAAGTATGCGGGACAATATAAAGTAAATCCCATGGCGATGCTATTAACGGTTAAATTAATGTTGGATTACCTAGAGGAAAAAGAATCGGCTCAAAAATTAGAAAAAGCTATCGCCCGGGTTATCGAAGAAGGAAAATTTAAGACTTATGATTTAGGAGGAACCGCTTCAACTTTAGATGTAGCCAGAGAAGTAGCAAGGAAAGTGATCAGTAATGAGTCATGAGTGGTAAGTAATAAACGGTTAGCTAGTTAGTTAAAATGAAATATAAGTACTAAAGCAGGTAACTAAGTAACTAACTAAAACTGAAGGGAAGGTGAAAAATGGAGACGGTAAGTCAAAGATGGGCACAATTTGCCCTCCAATTAGAATATAATAAAATTCCCTTGGAAGCCTTAAAAGAAGCCAAACGATTTCTTTTAGATAGTGTGGGGTGTGCCTTTTCCGCTATGGATAACAAAGATACTCAAGCTGCTTACAATTATATTCAGGATCTGGGGGGTAAAAAACAGGCTGCTATTATTGGATGGGGAACAAAAGCTAATCTTCCCCAGGCTACTTTAATGAATTCTTTATTAATTAGGGCTCTGGATTATAATGACATCTATTGGGAACAGGATCCCTCTCATCCTTCAGATATTATTCCTGCTGTGCTTAGTACCGGAGAATTTATGAAGAAAAGTGGGAAAGAGGTACTGGTTGGAATAATAATTGCCTATGAATTAGAGATGCGCTTATGTCTGGCTGCTTTCCCGGGAGTTCGGGAGATAGGCTGGCATCATGCAACCTTGACTCAATTAGTAAGCCCGGTAGCAGCTGGAAGAATGCTGGGTTTAAAGGAGGAGGAGATAGTTGCTGCTATAGGAATTAGCGGTTCTTCTCATTTTACTTTAGGGGGAGTAGTAGCTGGTCATCTTACCAATATGAAAAATGCTGCAGACTCTTTTGCGGTGGAGGCAGGTGTACGGGCAGACCTACTAGCCAGTAAAGGTTATACCGGCCCGGTAGAAGTATTTGAAGGTAAAGAGGGATTGTTTGAGGTACTGGATAAGGTAAAATGGGAAAAGAATATTTTAACCAAAGGATTGGGAAATAATTTTCTGATTAATCAATGTGGCTATAAAGCCTTCCCCACCGAAGCATTGACCCATCAACCCATCACTGCTGCTTTGGAAGTCATGCAGGAAAACCATATTCATCCTCAGGAAATAAACGAAATATTAGTGGAAACAACGACCAGGGGAGCGGATATACTTTCTGATCCCAGTAAATACAAACCCACTACTAAAGAAACGGCGGACCACTCACTCCCATATTGTATTGCCGTAGCGGTTGCAAAGGGCAATGTTCTACCTTTTGATTTCAAAGAAGAAGTCCTTCGGGATAAATTGGTCTGGTCTCTCCTTGATAAAATAAAAGTTGTTGCAAATCCGGAAATCGATAGTCTCTTTCCTAAAATTAAAAGAGCTATTGTATCCATTAAAACATCCAAGGGAACGTTCCGGAAGCAGGAAGATTTTGCAAAAGGGCAACCCGAACGACCTCTTAGCGAGAAAGAGCTTATTTCTAAGTTTAAAGCTAATTCCGAAAAAAAGCTCTCTTCTTCCAGAATGGAGAATATTATAAAAGCAACTAAAGAATTAGAGAATATCGACGATTTCGGAGAATATATGAAACTTTTGGCAAGCGATAAATGAATAAAATTGAAAAGGAAATAAAAACAATATGAAAGCAATAGTATTAGGTTGTGGATTAGTAGGTGAGCTGATTGCTAGAGACTTGAATAAAGATAAAAATTTTCAGGTAACTGTAGCAGATATTGATGAGAAGAAATTCGAGAAATTAACTAAAGAGGGAGGCATACAAGGAATAAGGACAGATTTGTCTAATTCGAGTGATATTAAAAAGATAATTGCTGATAAAGATATAGTCATTGGTGCTGTCCCGGGATTTTTAGGATTTAATATGTTACGTTCGGTCATCGAGGCGGGAAAAAATATTACCGATATTTCTTTTATGGCCGAGGATACATTAAGTTTGGATCAACTGGCAAAAGAAAATGGTGTAACTGCTGTTGTTGATATGGGCGTAGCCCCCGGGATGAGTCATATGATTATAGGTTATGTAAATAGCCTGTTAGATAAAACCGAAAGTGCTACTATTTTAGTAGGAGGGCTTCCGGTAAAAAGGGAATGGCCTTATGAATATAAGATTGCCTGGTCTCCAAAAGATGTCATAGAAGAATATATAAGACCGGCAAGATTAATAGAATGCGGAAAAATCACAGAAAAACCTGCACTTTCCGATCTTGAATTGGTTAATTTACCACAGATTGGTACTTTAGAGGCTTTTAATACAGATGGGCTTCGTAGCTTACTATATACTATTAAAATTCCTTTTATGAAAGAGAAGACCTTGCGTTATCCGGGTCATGTTGAAAAGATGCGGATATTAAGAGAAACCGGATTTTTTAGTAACACACCAATAGAATTAGAAGGAGCAAGAGTCAATCCTATAGATTTTACCTCCAAATTGCTTTTTTCTAAATGGGAACTAAAAGAAGACGAAGAAGAGTTTACCGTGATGAGGATCATGATTCAAGGTAAAAAAGAAGGAAAAAGACTGAACTACACTTATGATTTATTGGATTATTACGACAAGAATGAGCGAGCTACTTCTATGTCTCGTGTTACCGGGTTTCCCTGTGCGATTATGGCCAGGTTGGTTGCTCAAGGAGAATTCAAATACCCAGGAGTTTGTCCGCCAGAATATATAGGGAGAGAGCATAAAGTATATCAGAAAGTAATGAAAGAATTAGAAAAAAGAGATATATTTTACAAAGAAAGTATAGTTGAGATATAATTCAATTAATTGGCAAATTACTCAATGTCAAATTAATGAGGAGGTGATAAGTTAATTATTTTAAAATAAATACTATATTAAAAAATCAATATTAACTTGCATTTAAAAAATGTGAGGTAGAGGTGCGGACAATAATGAGTAGGGGTGAGCAGTTTATGAATTCACTCGGAAAGGTATTTCCGCCGAAGCAAGAAAGATTAAATAAAATTTTCTTGCTGGGCTTATAGTGAATAGCTATAAGACTGTCATCAAATCTTTTCCCGGATTTAGATGGAGAGCTGCCTTAAGGTAGAGTACTTCATTTAAACCAAAGGGAATAAAAGGCAATTAATGAAGGCTCTATCATTAATTGCCTTTTATTTTTCAGATAATATATGACTTATCTTGTAAAAACTAACTAACCAGCTAACTAAAAAGGAGGAAAAGAATATGAAGGTATTAGTTTTTGGAGGTTCGGGAAAGATGGGCTCTGCTGTTGCCTGGGATTTAGCCAAAAATAGCAAAGTTGGAGAAGTGGGAATTATCGGAATTACCGGCAGGAGAGAAAATACACTGGAAAAGACCAAAAAATGGATAAACAGTGACAAAATAGTGCTTCATGCTATTGATGTGAACAACCGAGAAGAGACTATGAAATTAATGGGGAAATATGATGTGGGCGCTATTACTTTACCTGATAGGAAATGCAGCTATAAAGTTGTGGACATGGCCATTGAGGCCGGGCTTAATATTGTGGATATCTTGGAAGAGTACCACAGAAAGCCGGATAAATATGAGGTTGAAGGTTTAGAAATTCCCAATGGAATGACCTTGGATGAATACGGAGAATTACTTCATCAGAAAGCAATAAAAAATGGAGTAACTTTTATCGATGGAATAGGTTTTGCTCCCGGTTTAACTAATATTACTTTGGGTGAAGGCATTAAGAAAATGGACCAGGCAGATTCGGCTATAGCCAGATGCGGAGGTGTTCCGGCTAAAGAATTTGCTGATAAACATCCCTTAAAATATATGATTACCTGGGCCTTTGAACATGTTTTAAGAGAATATATGGTTAAAGTAGATGTCGTTAAGAACGGTAAAATTGTAGAAGCAAACGCAATGGATGATCTTGAAAAATTTCGATTCAACCAATTAGGAAAAGATGAGGAATTAGCCTGTGCTATTACTCCGGGGATGCCCAGTTTTCTTTACACCCGAACACAACTTAAGGAATGTGCGGAAAAGACCGTCCGTTGGCCGGGTCATTGGGAAGGAGCGGGAATACTGAAAGAATGCGGCATGTTAGATTCAGTCCCAATAGAATTTAAAGGAACAAAGATATCTCCACGTGAGTTTTTATCCCACATAATGACTCCCAAGCTTCAGCCCTTAGAAGGTGAAACTGATGTTTGTGTAATGTGGAATACCGTTACCGGAATAAAAGATGGTCAGAAGATGAGGATTGACTACTATATGTGGGAAGAGGCAGATACTAAAAATGGTATTTCTGCTATGGGGAGAGTTACTGCTTTCCCGGAAGCTATTGCCACAGTAATATTAGGAAAAGGAGAGATAACCAAGAAAGGGATAGTAGCTCCCGAAGATGCCATAGAAGGAAAAGTCTATAAAAATTTCTTGGAAGAGTTGAAGAGTAGAAAGATAAATATACTTGAGGTTTCTAAGAAGATATAATAAGATACTAAAAGACGCTTTAATTTTATAGGAATTTCCTTGTTCTATGCGGGCTTGTTCTTGTGAAAACGAGGGTTCGATTCATCGAACCTGTAATAAAACAGGTTGGATAAATCCGAGCCATACTCATAGGAAAAAAGTTTTGAGTTTTTAAACTAATAACCACTCACTATAGATTAATTTAAAATTTAATTTTAAGGAGGTAGAATTATATGACTAAATTCATTTCCATTAAAAGCAGTTTACCCGGACCCAAATCCCAGGAAATAGCTAAAAGGAGAGAAAAATATATCGCTAAACCTATGGGTAGTTCCCTTTCTCCCTGTTATATTGCCCACGGTGAGGGAGCCTTGGTTACCGATGTAGACGGTAATCAATTTATCGACCTTACCGGTGGCTGGGGATGTCTGACCGTAGGACATACTCATAAAAAAGTGGTAGCCGCCATTAAAGACCAGGTAGAAAAGTATCTGCATACCGATTTCACTGCTATTCCTTATGAATCTCTGGTAGAGTTAGCTGAGAAACTGGTAAAGTTAGCTCCCGGTGATTCCCCCAAGGCAGCTGCCTTTTTTAACTCCGGAGCAGAAGCAGTAGAAAATGCGGTAAAGATTGCCCGGGCTCATACCAAAAGACCGGCAATCATTGTTTTTGAAAATGCTTTTCACGGCCGTACTCTCTTAACTATGACTATGACCCATAAGGCGATGCCCTACAAATATCATTTCGGACCCTTTGCCCCCGAGGTATACCGCTTGCCTTTCCCCACTTCTTCTCATCCTATGACTAATGAAGATTTTGAAAAGATACTGGTAAATACAGTAACCCCCGACTCTGTTGCTGCTATCGTGATTGAACCTATCCAGGGAGAAGGAGGGTTTAATGTCCCCCAGGAAGGATTTTTAGAATACTTAAGAAAACTGACCGATAAATACGGTATGTTACTGGTAACCGACGAGATTCAGAGCGGCATAGGCCGAACCGGAAAGTTTTTTGCCATAGAGAATTGGGATATAGAACCGGATATCACCAGTCTAGCCAAATCTTTAGCTGCCGGCCTCCCCCTTTCGGCAGTCATTGCCAAAAAAGAGATTACCGATTCCCTCCCCGGAGGATGTATCGGCGGAACCTATGTAGGTAATCCGGTAGCTTGTCGGGCAGCATTAGAGGTAATAAAGATTATCGAAGAAGAACACCTCTTAGACAGAGCGCTAAAGATTGGAGAAAGATTGAAAGAACGCTTCCTTCAAATGAAAGACAATCATCCCTTAATAGGAGAGATTCGGGGAATAGGAGCTATGAGGGCTATAGAATTGATAAAAGACCAAAAGACCAAGGAACCGGCTGCCCAGGAAACTACCCAGATTGTTCAGGAATGCATCAAGAACGGGGTATTTATTGCCACTGCCGGAATTAATAAAAACCTTCTTAGGATGTTAGTTTCGCTCGAGATTACCGATGAACAGTTAGATGAGGCTTTGGACGTGCTGGAGAGGGCAATAGGTAAGGTGTAAAAAAATATTAAAAAAATAAATAAAAAAAGAGGAATTTGAAAAGTTTTGTCGAATAAGTAATAATGTAAAGAGGAGGTTTTTTTTAGTGAATAAAAT
>Ga0315553_10002968_pt1 | contig 13406 bp, 8 predicted proteins | sample SalMarSW160140MG_FD_203099 | JGI IMG/M metagenome (GOLD analysis project Ga0315553, IMG submission 203099) | Salt marsh sediment microbial communities from the Plum Island Ecosystem LTER, Massachusetts, United States - Salt Marsh Sediment SW1601-40 ... | reverse complement strand
TGCGGAGACGGATCTTCAACCCCTTCTCGTTCGTGGGGCTCATGGCCACATCGCGGATCCGCTCGGGACGACACAACGTGGCGGGCGGCGTGGACGGCGTGCTCCGTGTGTTCGGCGACGAGTATCTCACCGTGAAGTGGGCCGCCAGCGGCGACGATCGCGTCCCGGAGGGGACGGGCCTGTTCGCTCGCAGCCACGTCTATGCCTCGTGGCAGCGGCGCACGAATCGCGGCCTCTCGTACACGGCCTCGCTGTCGAGATCGGGGGCCGAGTACCGCCCCGAGCTCGGGTTCCTGCCCCGCCGCGACTACTGGACGGCGAACGCCTACGGGAACTGGTACGTCTTCACGGACTCGAACTCGTACTTCCGGCGGGTCTACCCCGGCGCGCTCGCCTTTCAGACCTTCCGCAACTCGGACGGCGTGCTGGAATCGGCCCAGTGGGCCGTGTGGGTGCAGTGGGACACCAAGCGCGGCGGGGGGGGCTGGATCGAGCCCAAGCTCTTCCGCGAGAACGTGCGGGCGCCCTTCGTGATCGGGGGCGAGGCCGAGGTCCCGGCCGGCGGCTATACGTTCGCGGATCTCCAGCTCGTGTGGAGCATGCCGACGGGGTCCCGGCTGCGGACCGACATCGACGTCCGGGCCGGCACGTACTTCGACGGCACGCGTCAGCAGGTGAGGCTCACGCCGACGTGGAACGTGTCGCCGCACCTCGAGCTGGGCGCCGAGTACCTGTACAGCCGCATCCGGTTCGCGGACCGCGACCAGGGAGCCGACATTCACGTCCCGGCGCTCCGCATCCGCACGGCGCTCGATGCGCGGGCGTCGGGGAACGCGCTGATCCAGTACAACTCGACCACGGACCGGCTCGACTTCAACGTCCGGCTGCGGTACAACTTCGCCGAGGGGACCGACCTGTGGCTCGTGTACGACGAGGGACTCGACACCGGGCGCGGCACCGGCGCGGCCGACGCACGGTCACCTGTGTCGCTGTCGCGCTCGCTCATCCTCAAGTACTCGCACACGTTCGCGCCGTAGGGGGGCGGGCGGGCTCGGCGACGTGGGCGTCGTTCGGCCGCGGGGCGCCCACGGTGGAGGCCAGGTGAGCACCCGGCTCCGCGTCGTCCTCGGCGTGATCGCCCTGTGGACCCTGGTCGGGGTGGTGTCGGGCACGCAGGCCGCGCTGGGCGCGAGCCTGCAGGGCGACGCGGTCCCGTTCGGGCCCGCGGTGCGCACCGCTCTGGTGAACTTCTTGCCGTGGATTCCGGCCACGCTGGCGGTGATCGCTCTCGCGTCACGATTCCCGGTGACCCGGCAGACCTGGACCCGGCACCTGTGGATCCACCTGGCGGCGATCCCGCTCGTCACCCTGGGCGTGAACCTGCTCGTCGTGCTGGGGTTCTGGACGGTGTCGGGGGGCTTCCAGGATCCTGCGACCCTCGTCCGGCCAGGCGCCTTCTGGGCCACCATCCGGCTCCACGTGGGCGTCGTGATCTACGTCGCGATCGCGGGGGTCACCCAGGCCGCACGCTACGTCGAAGCCACCCGCGCGCGTGAGCTCCACGTGGCCCGCCTCGAGGGGCAGCTCGCCCGCGCGCGCCTCCAGGCGCTCAACGCGCAGATCCGCCCGCACTTCCTGTTCAACACCCTCCACACGATCGGTCAGATGTGGCGCTCGGGGCGGACCGACGAGGCCGACGGGCTGCTGGACCGGCTCGGCTCGCTGTTCCAGAAGGTCCAGTCCACGGCGTCCGAGGCCGAAGTGCCGCTCGACGAGGAGCTGGCGCTCGTCCGCGAATACCTGGCGATCGAGCAGGTGCGGTTCCGCGATCGTCTGTCGACGGAGGTGCGGGCCACCCCGGAGGCGCTGGCCTGCTCGGTGCCGCCGCTCCTCCTCCAGCCGCTGGTCGAGAACGCGGTGCGGCACGGGATCTCGGTCTCGTCGAAGGCCGGACGGGTGGAGATCGACGCCCTCACCCGGAACGGCCGACTCTCGATCGACGTCCGCGACGACGGCCCCGGGCTCGTTTCCGGCGCGAGCTCACGGGGCTCCGGCACCGGACTCTCGAACACCCGCGAGCGCCTGGCCGAGCTGTACGGCGGTGCGGCCAGGCTCGAGACGGGGTCGGAGCCGGAGGGCGGCTTCCGGGCGCATGTCGAGCTCCCGGCGAGGCCGTGGTCCAGGACGGAGCCGACCCGGGGATGAGCGCCGCGGACGCGGGCCCGAGGGCCCGTCCGGTCCGGGGTACGGAGGGGGGTGGGGCCACCGCGCCGGGTCCCATCCGGGCGGTGATCGCCGATGACGAGCCCAGCGCGCGCGAGGTGATCCGCGGTTTTGTCCAGCGTGATCCCCGGCTCGAGATCGTGGGAGAGGCGACACACGGGGACGAGGCGGTGCAGCGCGTGCGCGAGCTCGGGCCGGACCTCCTGTTCCTCGACGTCCAGATGCCCGATCGGGACGGCTTCGGCGTGCTCGAGGCCCTGGGGGACGACGTCCCGCGCGGCGTCGTGTTCGTGACGGCACACGACGAGTACGCGCTCCGGGCCTTCGAAGTGCACGCGCTGGACTACCTGCTGAAGCCGTTCGGCCATGCCCGATTCCGCGAAGCGGTCGAGCGCGCGCTCCGCAGGCTGGCGGGCGAGGTGGCGCTCGACATGCGACGCACGCTCGAGACGCTGATCGAGGGCCAGCGAGACCGCTGGGGAGACGCCGGCACGCTGGTGGAGGGCACCGCGGAGCGCGAGGCGAAGGCCGGGGGGGTCGGCCCCGTCTCTCCAGCCCGGATCGGGGTGCGACGCGGGACCCGGACGATCCTGGTGAACATCGCCGACATCGAGTGGATCGAGGCGGCCGACGACTTCTGCCGGCTGCACGTGGGCCCCGAGTCGCACCTCGTCGCGTCGCGCATGCACGAGCTCGAATCGCGTCTCCCGTCCGACGTCTTCTTCCGCATCCACCGCTCGGCGATCGTCAACCTGGCGAGGATCGCGGAGCTGCGGCGCGAGCCGGACGGGGGCGGGCTCGCGGTGCTGGAGGCCGGCGTGCGGCTGCGCGTGGCCCGCTCCCGGTGGGAGGACCTGGAGCGAGCCCTGGGGCTCTGAGCGCCCCTGCCGCATCGCCTGTCGACCCGCGTCCGCCCGGCGCATGGACAATGAAGGAGGCCCCACCCGCTCGTTGCCCGGTCCGAGATCCCCGGCTCATGTTGGTGCCGGGGCCCGACCCGCCGGGCCCTCCGGACTCCACACCGTCGGTGGGAGGCGATCGGGATGACCGGACCCGATCAGGACCACGTTCAGAGCCTGCTGGCTCGCATTCGCGAAGGGGACGGGCAAGCGCTCGACGAGCTCGTGCCCCTCGTGTTCGCGGAGCTGCACGAGCTGGCACGGGTGCAGCGCGGGCGCTGGCGCAACGCCGCTTCGCTCAACACGACGGCGCTCGTGAACGAAGCCTACATCAAGCTCGCCGGACAGGCGGCCCCCTCCTGGCGCGACAAGGCCCACTTCATGGCCGTCGCCGCGACCGCCATGCGACACATCCTGGTGGACCATTCACGACGCCGTCGGGCCGCCAAGCGTGGAGGGGGCCGGGTCCCCCTGAGCTTCCGGGATCTCGAGTCGGCTCTTGCGGCCCCCGAGAGGGCCGACGACACGGAGGCCGAGGCGATCCTCCTGCTCGAGAGCAGTCTGGAACGACTGGCGACCCGAAACACGCGACAAATGCGTGTGGTGGAGTGTCGGTTCTTCGGTGGAATGACGAATCGCGAGACCGCCGCCGCGCTCGGGGTCTCCGAAGCCACCGTGAAGCGGGAGTGGACGTTGGCCAGGACGTGGCTCTACCGCGAGATGCGAGACTCGGAAGGGACCTGACGATGTCGGGATCGGACGCCACTTCGAGCTCCGACGAGATCGAGGAGCTCTTTCATAGGGCCAAGGAGCTCGCTCCGTCCGAGCGCGACACCTTCCTCGATGCGGAGTGCGGCGGCCGCCCGGCCGTACGGGCCGAAGTGGCCTCGCTCCTCGATTGCCGGAACCCGGCCGCGTCCTTCTTCGATACCTTCGAAGCCGCGCTGTTCTCGTCGCCATCCGGCAGGAGCGCCACCACCGCGACGGAGGCGGTCGACCGCCGCGATCCCCTGTCGGGCACCATGATCCAGCAGTACGAGATTCGCGGGGTCCTGGGGCGGGGAGGGATGGGGGTGGTGTATCGGGCCAGGGACACCCGCCTCGACCGAAGCGTGGCCCTGAAGTTCCTGGCGCCGGGGCTGAGCACGGACCCCGGGGCGCGAGATCGTTTCCTCGCCGAGGCACAGGCGGCGGCGAACCTCGATCACCCCAACATCTGCAACGTGCACGAGATCGGTGAGACCCCCGACGGCCGCCTGTTCATCGCCATGTCGCTGTACGAAGGAGAATCCCTTCGAGAGCGCTCGGCGCGCGGGACCCTGTCGCCGAAGGAAGCCCTCGACGTGGCCCGACAGGTGTGCGCCGGGCTGAGTCGGGCGCACGAGCGTGGGGTCGTGCACCGCGACATCACGCCCGGGAATCTGTTTCGAACCGAGGATGGCACGATCAAGATCCTCGACTTCGGACTGGCCCGGATGGGGGATCGGACCAACAGCCGGAAGCGGCGAGCGGTCGGCACGCTGGAGTACATGTCGCCCGAGCAGCTCCGGACGGAGGCCGTCGATCGACGTTCCGATGTATGGTCGCTCGCGGTGGTGCTCTACGGGCTCCTGGCCGGCGAGACCCCCTTCCATGCCGGCGCGGAAGCGGCCGTCGTGGCGAGGATTCTGAACGATGAGCCGCCATCGCTTCGAAACGACCACCCGCATGTTCCCGAGCGCGTGGATCGCGCGATCCGCCGAGCGCTCGAGAAGGACCCCGCGGACCGGCCTTCCACGGCGGCGGAGTTCTTCCAGGAGCTGACGGGCGAGCGACTGGAGTCCGGGGGGCCCACGGTCGTGGTCCGCAGGGTCCGCTGGCAATGGTGGAAACGCGCCGTCGTGGGGACCCTCGCCGCCAGCGCGATCGGCAGTGGCTGGCTGTTGTGGAGCCTCGCCGACCGGGGGGACGCCCCGGTCTTCGACGCGCGTCTGTCGGCCCCGATCCTGGTGCTGCCCGCCCCGGACGCCCTGGAGGACTCGGGGGACGCGGCCCGACTCGCCAGCGCGCTGAGCCATGAGCTGGCTCGCTGGTCCCCCGTCCGCACGGTGTCCTCCCTGGCCATCCAGGACGCCCGGATGTCCCTCGGCATGACCGACGGCGGACCCGCCTCTACGGCGGACGCGATCGAGCTGGCGCGCGAGGTCGGCGCGGGCACGGCGATCCTGGTCCGCCGGGTCGGCCAGGACACGACCGCGGCCGCCGAAGCGACGGTCGTGGACGTGGCCTCCCGGCGGCGTCCGTCCGACCCGGTGCGGGCGTCGGGGCACGGCGAGACCGAGCTGGTGGCGCGACTCGCGCACGACCTCCTGCGCCTCCCCGGGACCGCCGATCTATACGAGGAGATGCATGCCCAATCTGGCAGCGTTCTCGCCTGGGCCGCGTTGGACGTGGGCCGCCGGGCGCTCTCGGCCCTGCATCTCCGGGTGGCCGAGCGGCGCCTGCGGGAGGCGATCGCCGCCGATTCGACCTTCGCGGTCGCACACCACTACCTGGCCATGGCATTGTACTGGCGCGGGGCGTACGAAGACGCGTTCCTTCCCGACCTCGGGGGCGAGATCGCGGCCCACACCGGGACGGCCGCCCGGTTGGCCGCTCGGCTGCCGGGCGGCATACCGGGGCTCGCCCGCATCCGGGACCACGTCACCGCGTTCGACCTGCTTCAGAGAGACGGCAACGCCGACGAGAGCCGAAGGATCTACCGCCGCCTGCTGGCGTCCGACTCGTCCGATGCGTTCGCATGGCTCGGACTGGGACTCGTCGAGTATCGGGACACGGGGACGTTCGTGGACGAGGGTGGCGAGCTGCGGGCGAGGGCCGACTGGAACGTCGCGATCCGGGCGTTCGAGCGGGCGCGCGGCCTCGCCGGATTCCACCTCGGGTACGGCCACTGGTTCGACATCCAGGAACGAATGATCCGGCAGGCCGCATCTCCGAGGTGCGAGACGTTCGAACCGCCATCGAGCGGGCCGCTCAGGGTGTGGGAGAGCGACCGGGCGGCGGGGCTGATCGGCTTCACGGCCCGTGTCGTGTCCGATTCCATCGTGTGGGTGAGGTGTGCCGGGCGTCCCCCCCAGGGGCAGCCCGCGGTCGCCGACTCGCTCCTCGAGATCGTCGTGCCGCGCGAGATCACCCGGTGGATCTCGCTGGCCCCCGAGCACCCCGAACCCTACGAGCAGCGAGCGCGGTGGCGCCTCCTGCGAAGAGGACTCATCGGAGCCGGGTCCGCGCGCCGCGCGGCGATGGCCGACAGCCTGTCGGGGTCCGCGCTGGAAGATGTGAAGATCGCGCTGGGCCTCCGGGAGGACACGGTGCCGGAGGACCTGTTCTACATCGGCTCGGTCTACCTGGCAGCCGGCTACCGGGACCGGGCGCTTCAATCCGTCGAGGCGGCCCTCGCACGACGGCGGGCATCGGCGCGGGCCTACAGCGCGCCGCCCGTCTATGCGGCCAATGTGCTGCTCGCGAACGGGCGCCCGACGGCCGCGCTGGAGATCGTGAAGCCCGACTGGAAACAGACGTTCAACTTCGCCGTCCCCGACACCGTGAGCGGCCGCATGCTGGAATCGGGCCCCATCGGCGACCTGCTCGCCGATGCGTTCGTGGATGGCGTGACGGGGTACGCGAGCGACCGGTCCGCGGCAGCGGTACGACTCCTGGGCGATACGTGGACCGACGAATACGGCCCGGCGGCGCGGCGGCTCAAGGAGATCGCACTCGACGAGGTCGGTCCCGCCCTCGTGCTGAACCGGCGGCTGCTCCACGAATGGTTCGACGGCTGGCCCGACGTCCCCGGCGACTTCATCCCGTTCACGGAGCGACCATACTCGCGGGAGGATCTGGCGGAGTATGTGGAGCGACTCGGCCTGAGCGCCGCAGGACGCGGCAGGGCCGTGGTCGCCTACCTCATGGGCATGGCCGCCCAGGAGGCGGGACTGCACGAACTGGCGATTCGCCTTTTCGAGGCGATCGAGTCGGGGGTCTTCTCCATCGACCACGTCGATGCCGGCTGGAGCTTGAAGACGCTGGCTACCGCCCGGCGGGCGGCCAGCCAGCGGGCGCTGGGGAATGTAGCGGAGGCACGGACGGCCTACCGCTCGTTCCTGGCGGCGTGGCCTGCACACGAGGCCGCTCTGGAGCCGTTGATGAGGAGCGTCCGGTCCGAGCTGGCCGGGCTGGAAGGAGATTCTCGAGGCGCCGGGCCCGGGAGTCGATGATCCGTTCCGGCGCAGTCTCGCGTTAACGATGATAGGTGCGCTTCACAGGATCACCGAACCACAGCGAGGAGGGGGAGCCATGCCCTGCGTCTATTGCGAAGGGGGAGTCATCATCTGCAACTCGAACCCCGAATGCCCCTTGCCGCGACACGCCCTGATGAGCGCCGCCCTCACGGAGTCGGAGCAGCCGACCCTGGTCGGGACCTTCTCACTCGCCTTCTACAGCGTGCAGGAGGAGTCGAGGACGGTCCACCTGCTCGGCTTCGAGAGCGGCACCGGGAACCTCATCGCGCGGTCCGGAGAATGGGAGAAGGGACAGACGGGCTGGCCGGGGCTGATGTTCAGCGCCTGTGAGGCCTACGAGGTGGCGGACCTCGAGGCCTTGCGAAGCGCGATCGGAGCGGGCCCGTGGAACGAGATCCCGAAGAAGCGGATCGAGAAGGGCAAGGTGCCCGAGGCCGCTCTGGACACGGCAGACTGACCGACTTCCCGATCCGGTCGATCCGGGCACCTTCCGGTACCCGTCGGGCAGTCCAGTGAAGGGGACCGTCTCCCGCCACGCGGGAGGCGGTCCCGGCCGATGATCGGCCGGAGCGACCCGGGCATCGATCTCGAACCCCTCCCGCCCCCCATCCGAGTTCGATCCCCCCTGCGAGACGCGCCCCCCCAGCGGCCGCTCCTTTTGGCCGACGGCTTGAGTGCCCTATCATTCCAGCCTCTCGTGACAACGATCGACGGCACACGGCAGGGGGGACGAAGGCCTCCGGATGGCCAGGGCCTCCGACCGCCGGGAGCGTGGAGACCGCATGAGGAGAACGAGGGGACGATGAACTTCGCGCGGCTGGCCGACTCGGTGCGCGGCAGGGTGCTCGAGCTCCACGACGAGGGATACCACGAGGCCCGCCGGGTGTGGAACGGGCGCTTCGACCGGCGCCCGGCGGCGATCGTCCGCTGCGCCGCGGCGGAGGATGTGGTGGCCGCCATCGCGTTCGCGCGCGACGGCGACCTGCCGCTCGCCGTGAAGGGCGGTGGGCACAGCTACGCCGGCAAGGCCGCCTGCGAGGGCGGCCTGCTCGTCGACCTGTCCGGGATGAAGGAGGTGCGTGTCGACGTCGACGCGCGGCGCGCGACGGTGGGGCCCGGCGCGAGGTGGCGCGAGCTCGACGCGGCGTCCCAGGAAGCGGGATTGGCGACCACGGGCGGCGCCTGCTCGACCGCGGGCGTGGCGGGCGTCGCGCTCGGAGGCGGCTCGGGCTATCTGGCCCGTGCGCACGGTCTCACGATCGACAACCTGCTCGCCGCTGAGGTGGTCACCGCCGATGGCCGCCGGGTCCGCGCCAGCGAGGACGAGAACCCCGACCTGTTCTGGGCGCTCCGCGGCTGCGGCGCCAACTTCGGCGTCGTCACGTCCTTCGAGCTCCGCCTCCACGAGGTGGGGCCACAGGTCGTGGCGGGACAGATCATCCATCCGTTCGAGGCGGCCGGGGACGCGCTCCGCTTCTACCGCGAGTTCATGGTGGAGGCACCCGACGGAGTGCAGTGCTACCCGTTCTTCCTGCGCATCCCGCCGCTGGAAGGCTTCCTGGAGGAGCACCACGGAGAGGTCGCTCTCGACCTGGTGGCATTCTGCGCGGGGGACCTCGACGCCGCCGCGGCGACGCTGCGCCCCCTGCGCGAGTTCGGCGCTCCGCTCCTCGATGCGGTCCAGACGGTCTCGTACGCCACCTTCCAGCAGAGCTTCGACGACGGCCTGCCGAAGGGGGGGCGCTACTACACCCGGGCGCACTACCTGGAGGAGATGTCCGACGGGGCGATCGACGCGGTCCTCGCGCACGCCGCGGATCTCGAGGGCGCCTACACGGTCGCCTACTTCGAGGCGCTGGGTGGAGCCGTGGCTCGCGTGGATCCGGGGGCGACGGCCTTCCCCCACCGGGAGGCGAGGTACGGGTTCCACCTCCTCACCGGGTGGACGGATCCCGAGGACGACGACGCGATGATGACGTGGGGGCGGGCCTTCCACGACGCGATGGCCCCGCACGCCACGGGGGGCGTGTACGTGAACCTCCTGGCCGAGGACGAGGACGACCGGGTGGCGGCCGCCTACGGCCCCAACCTCGCGCGCCTCGGCCGTCTGAAAGGACAATGGGATCCGGAGAACCTGTTTCGGTCGAACCACAACATCGCCCCCCCCTCCTGATGCGCACCCGGACGCGAATGGCGGGCTGAGCGCTGTGCTTCCGTCCGGCCGGGCCGCGCGCGGTGGACGTCGGAGGTTCGCGTCGAGGGATGGCTGATCCGATCCGCCGGATTGGGGATTTCTTCGCCGAGCTGAGGCGACGGAAGGTGTATCGCGTGACGGCCATCTACGTGATCGTGGCCGCCGGGGCGCTTCAGCTCGTCGACTCCATCGTCCCCTCCACCCGGCTCCCGGACTGGTCCGACGAGCTCTTCCTCGCGCTCGTCCTCCTAGGGCTGCCGATCGCGATCGTGCTGGCGTGGGCGTTCGAGGTGGGGCCGGGAGGCGTGCGCCGGACGAGACCCGAGGCCGAGGGGGCCGGTGTCCGGGAAGGCCCCGGGGGGACGGCCGTGACGCAATCCGGCCGCGGGCCGGCCGGCACGCCGAAGCCCGCGCCCCCGCCTCGTCACCAGTCGCCCGCCGAGCACCCTGCAAGCGCGGCCGCCGGAGCGGGAGCGCCCGCCGAGGCCGACGTCGCCCGGGCCGAGCTCGATATCCGGCACCTCGCCGTCCTCCCGTTCGAGGTGCTGAGCGGCACCGGGGAGGCGGAGCCGCTCGCATCGGGACTGCACGACGACCTGCTCACCGAGCTGTCCCGCGTGCCCGGGCTCACGGTCATCTCCCGCACCTCCGTGCGCGGCTACCGGAATACCGACAAGCCCGTGCGTCAGATCGCCCGCGAGCTCGGCGTCGGGACGCTCGTCGAGTGCGGCGTCCAGAGCGCGGCCGGCCGCGTGCGGCTCAACGTCCAGCTCATCGACGCTCGCAACGACGCTCACCGCTGGGCGGAGACCTTCGACCGCCAGCTGAGCGCCGAGAACATCTTCGACATCCAGACCGAGCTGGCGCGCCGGATCGCCGGATCGCTGCGTGCCGAGCTCACCGCCGAGGAGGAGGAGCGGCTCGTGGGCCGCGCGACGACCGACGACCTCGACGCGTACCGCCTGTGCGCGTTGGGCCGCGAGCGCTTGGATCGTCGCACCGAGGCCGAGATGCGCCGCGCCGCCGACATGTTCCGTCAGGCCATCGAGCGGGACCCCCGGTACGCGCTCGCCTGGGTGGGGCTGAGTGACGCGTTGGGACTTCTCGTCAGCTATGGCCACGACGAGCTCGCCCACGGGCTCCCGCGCGCGGAGGAGGCCGTGCAGCGGGCCCTCGAGCTCGCTCCGGACTCCGCCGAGGCGCACGCGTCGCTCGGGTTGCTCCACTACCTGCGTCACCGGGGCCCCGAGACGCTCCGCACGATCGAGCGCGCGATCGAGCTTCGTCCCGGATACGCGGAGGCCCACAACTGGCTCGCCTACGTCCGGCTGCTGGTCGGTCGTCCGGAGGAGGCGCCGGCGGCGGCGGAGCGCTCGGTCGAGCTCGATCCGCTGTCGGCGGAGGCCGCCAGCAATCTGTCCCTCTCGCTGCTGGCCGTCGGACAGCCCGAGCGAGCGCTCGGCGAGGCGCGGCGCACGCGTGAGCTCGAGCCGGCCTGGACGCACGGTGCATTCTGCGAAGGGCTGGCCTGCCACGCGCTCGGACGGGTGGAGGATGCGATCGCACTCCTGCGGGAGCTGGTCGTTCCCTGGGCCGATCCGGGTCCGCGGGTCACGCTCGCGCTGACCTACGCGGCCTCGGGAGACACCGGCGCGGCGCGGGACATCCGCGAGTCCCTGGAGCGAACGGGCGAGGCGTTCGGCGCGGGCCTCATCCACGCCGCGTTGGACGCGCCGGACGCGGCGTTCGAGGCGTTCGAGCGCGTGGACGATTGGAGCGATTGGCCGAGCCTCGCCGTCCACGGCCTGTATCCCGAGGTGTGGAGCAAGCTCCGGGACGACCCGCGACACGCCGAGCTCCTGCGCGTCGTGGACCGGAGCTGGGGGATGGACCCGGGAGATTCGGCCCGGCAGGAGGGCAACTGACCGCCGAAGACGCCCTCACGCCTCTGGCAGGGTGCGCCGCAGGTAGTCCGTCACGTCGGTGACAAACCGGTGGATGGAGGCCTCGGCGATCCGGTGCCCGACCACGGCGTCGATCGCGCTCCCCAGGGGGCCCAGTGGGGGGGTGTAGGTGCCGTCGAAGTCCAGCTGCGTCTCCCGGTCCGTGAGGGCGTACACGGCGAGCTCGCCCTTCATCTCGGGGAACAGCCGCGCGTGCCTGGCCGCCTTCCACTCGAGGCCCACCCGCGTCGTGCTTCCCGAGGGCCGCATCGCGCCGCGCTCCTCGATGTTCCCCACCGTGATGTCGATCTCGGCCCCGATCTCGATCCCGGCGACCTCGACGTGGAGGGCCGAGGCCACGTCGTACGCGCGGGACGCCGCGGCCCGGGTCGCGTTGCGGAAGATCTCCTCCGCATCGTCGATGAGCGCGTCGCGAACCTGCCCGTACGGATGGTTCACGTAGTCGAAGGTCCGGAACTGCCGGCTCCTGGCCATGAGATCCTCCCTCGATCGTGGCGGTCGCGCGTGACCGACGCCCATGCACGGGTCGGGCCGGACGCGGGTTTCTGCCCGTAACGGCCGGATCCGCCGCAGGAGTAGCATTCGCGTGCATGATGGATCCGGCAAGGAGGCCGCGCGGCCGGGACACGATGACCCGGCCGCCGGACGGTCTCTCGGGCGTCCGGGCCCCGCCGGGCGTCGGCCGTTGTCGATCACGCGGCGCCTCCACGTGTCGGTCCGTCCGGCAACGGGCGCCGCCGAAGACTACCCGCCGGATTCGGCCGTCAGACGCCGCCCCTGCTTGAAGCGAATCGCGATGTCGCGGGTGGCGGCGAAGTCCACCAGCGGGTCCGCCCGGAGCGCGAGGAAGCTCCCCTCCGCCCCCTCCTCGAACACGCCGATCCGCCGCCCGGGGAAGATCACCCGCGGCGTCGCGGTGCCCCACATGCGAAGCACGTCGGCGTTCGAGAACTCCTCGAGCGACGCGAGCCATTCGGCCTCCGCGCGGCTCGTGCGGCCGTAGTCGTCGGAGCCGATCGCGAGCGTGACGCCGGCGTCGCGCAGCACGGAGAGGTTGTGGACGACCACGCTCCGCCAGCGCGCCACGGGATCCTCGGGCCCCCCGTGTGCGCGGCTCACGAAGGAGGCCGTGGTGACCACCGCCACACCTCCGTCGGCCGCGCGCCGCGCGTCGGCGTCCGTCAACCCGTGGGTCGCCATGTCCGGCACCCGTCCGCCGGGTCCGGGCCGGAACCCCGGGAGGTGCGCCACGACATCCACTCCGGCGTCGAGCGCGGCGCGGAAGTCCGCCGCGGTCTCGACGTGCGCGGCCACGCGCAGCCCCGCGGCGTGCGCCCGCTCGACCACCGCGCGGAGGGCATCCGGCCCCAGCCCTCGCCACCCGCGCGGGAGGGAGTCGGACGGGAGCTCGGAGTAGAGGAGGTAGACCTTGACGATGTCGGGCCGGTCTCCGAGGAAGTCGTCCCACTTCGCCTCTACGTCGGCCGCCGACGCCGCCACGCGGAAGAAGGCTCCCTCCCCGTCGCGCTCCTCGAAGACCCCGCGCCCGAGGTTCCGTTCGTACAGCTCGACCGGGTGGCCCCCCGGGCCCGTCCAGCCACCCTGCGCGAACACGCCGTCGATCGTGTCGTCCCGGTCGGTGAGCGAGCGGGCGCGAGCCTCGAGGCGGGGGATCCCATCGGGATTCAGCACGTAGAAGATGCCGTCCGTCAGGTAGGCGGAGACCACGGCGTCCAGGCGGCTGTCCTCCAGGTTGTGGTTGTGCGCCTCGCCGAAGGGCGGCACGACCCAGCGGCCGCTCAGATCGAGCGACGAGTCCACCATCGCCGGCCGGGTGCTCGTGAAT
>Ga0315553_10002967_pt1 | contig 13407 bp, 10 predicted proteins | sample SalMarSW160140MG_FD_203099 | JGI IMG/M metagenome (GOLD analysis project Ga0315553, IMG submission 203099) | Salt marsh sediment microbial communities from the Plum Island Ecosystem LTER, Massachusetts, United States - Salt Marsh Sediment SW1601-40 ... | reverse complement strand
GAAGTGGCTGATTTACGGGTTCACACACGTAATATGGGCTCATTCATAAGTTTTAGCCCCACCATTAATCTTTATGTCGACTTTTCACACAGACTCTCGCTGGAGGCGACCGAGGACCCTGCTAAGAACATGCAGGGCGGACGGTGCGGCGCGATTGGCAATCGAGAGAGTGAGTGTGCGGAGTGGGAATTCCTCGCAGATGGGGAGGCCCCGGCGCCTCTCCTCTGGATGCTTCGCGACACGCTGTGTGCTTCGCGAAGCTCGAGGCTGTTAGCGGGCGGATCATATGTAAGGCGCGGCTCTTTCCTCCTCTTCGCCGAAGGATGTTTTGCTAAGATCGGGGCTGTTAGGAGTACATGAAAGGAACTATCGATGAGGGCAAAAGCAATACACTTGGCTCGGCCACTCGTCACAGCAATCCGTTTGCCATCTGATAGCACAATAGATGTTCTCAAAAAACTTGTGCTATTGCTGGGAAACCTGGGTGGTTTTTTCTTTTCTTTTGTCCTAGCCCTGCTTTATTTCTATCATGACCTAACCATACCCGCCATGATCGCTGGCATTTATCTAGTTGCGGTTGCCCTTGTTTATGTTTATTACTTCCGAACGAAGCAACTTAATAGAACCGCCTTCTTATTTTCGTTCTTGCTTTTTCTGGAGCTTGTTAGTCAACACATCGCTCTTGGAGGCTTTAAGTCATCTGGAGTTGTATTTATTTGGGTAGCTGCAAGTGCGATCATGGCGATAATCACTGGCCAGTCTCGACTGGCGGTATTTTGGATTATCTTGTTTTTAGTGGCAACGGGCATATTCATATTTGCCGAACCTTTTATTGCAGCATCCAATCCGATGGTGCCAGAAAGTTTTTCCAACCTGCTCTTTGCCATGAATTTCGGATTTGGGTTAACGTATATGATTTTGAATTTGTTTTATTTCATGTATTTACTCGAAATAGCTCGTAAACAAGCCGATGACCTGTTGTTGAATATTCTCCCGGCGAGTGTTGCGACCCGACTAAAAGAGGGGGAAAGAACCATCGCAGATAGCTTTAAATATGCAAGCATCATGTTTGTTGATATCGTCAACTTCACGCCTATTTCAGCTGCATCCACCGCCAAAGAGATGGTCATGCTATTAAGCGAGTTGTTTTCTAAATTTGACGAGTTGGTCGAAGAACATAATGCAGAGAAGATCGAGACGATTGGCGATAGCTACATGGTCGCCGCTGGATTACCCGTTCCACGGAGTGATCATGCTGAAATCATCGCATCACTTGCCCTCGACATTCAAGCTTACCTTGCAAAAGGAATTTCGATAAGCGGAAAAGCGATTAATTGTCGAATAGGGATCAATTCTGGTCCACTTATGGCAGGTGTTATTGGACACAAAAGGATCTCATATAACGTATGGGGCGATACGGTTAATACAGCCAGCCGCATGGAGTCGCATGGAATTCCTGGTCAAATCCAAATTTCAGATACTACGTATGAATTGATAAGAAATAACTTCATCTGTGAGCCGCGCGGGATAATCAATGTGAAAGGCAAAGGTTCGATGAAAACCTACTTGCTAATGAGAAGGGTTTCTGAGCCTGCGAACGATGGTTTTATCGGAGAGTATATTAACGATGGATAATTACCTACCCTTTCCGCCCGCTAAGAGCTCGCTAGAGGCGACCGGGGACCCTGTTCAGAACATGCAGGGCGGACGGTGCGGCGCGATTGGCAAGCGATGGGGCGGGGCATGGAGCCGGGAATTTCTGCCGAGGGGGGTGGCCCCGGCGCCTCCACGCTATGTGCTTCGCAAAGTATGAGGCTGTAACATGGATCATAAAAATCAACAGGTTCTGAATAGCGATGAGTGAAAACACAATTGAACAAGAAACTCCATTAATCTTCCTGGCAATGTTCTGGGGCGGTGGTGGTCCATATACGATCTCACAGATAATTCATGTCTATGATTGGATCAACAGAGATATCCCAAGCAGAAAGGATCTTGAGTTAGCATTAAACACTTTGTTATCACTCAAACTCATTACTATGCAGAAAGGTAAATTCTCAATTTCCCGCAATGTAGGCAAAGACTTTGATATATTTAGAAAAAAGAAAAGAAAAAGTAAATTCAAGACTGTCCGTATGTACTTCAAGCAGTTTACTCCACCCACTGATTTACCGAATATTATTGAATTATCAAAAGAAAAATATACTTCAGAATTGAATAAATATAGAAAATTCATGGAGAGTTAATAGGTGCAACTCGTATTTCAATAAAATTTACATGTTCTATTATGCAAAAAAATAGCAGGAACATCCATAGCAGAAAAAGGCAGGCCATCCTAACAATGTGTTGCACTGGATTCGGCCAGCTGTGCTGATGCACAGGATTTAGCCTCGCCGGCGAACACTACCGTTAGGCGAAATCCGTGGGTGAGGATGATTGGCGAACTTCAATGACTTTGCTTTCTGGTGAGACATGCGCTAGCCGCGATGTCGAGATTCACTCAATGATCCGGCCTGATTGGGCGGCGCGGCAATAGGCAGCCAAAACACTCCGCCGCTAACGGCTGCGGCTAGCGATCCACCCACAACACCAGTGGGTTCCAGGGCTAGCTGGCTCAGATCGATCGCTAGAGCAAGCGAGCGTGTCCCCGTCCGCCTGGCATCAGGCTTGGCCTACTTGCTGCTGGCGCTGATAGTTTATCTCGAACTTCGCCCGGCCGGGGGAGTTCTATCCATCCCCGTCTACTATCTGCTCCCTATTTCGCTTTTGTCCTGGTTTCGCGGCTTGCGGTCGGCCGTCCTTGCGGGTATCGTTACGTTCGTGGTCACTCTCGCTCCGTCTTTTTGGAGCGGGACGCTAGCGAGCGGTTCGGCTACCGTTTTCTTGGTGCGCCTGCTCACGTTCGCCGTCGGGGCGCTGATCGCCCGTGGTCTCAGCACTGCTAGGCTGATGCTCGATTTCATCTACCGGGGTGCTGCCTGGCGCGCCGGGCAGAATCCAATCCGGGTCGGTGCTCGTCTGCTTGTGGTCCCGGTCCTTGAGGCTGAGGTTCAAGGGGAGAGCAGCGAATTTAGCCCGGATGTCCTACCCCTCTACATTCAACCCGGAATGGCCTTTGGGACCTCCTCGCATCCAACAACCCGGATGTGCCTGGAGCTATTGGAGCAGTACATGCGGATGGGAGTCACGGTCCTGGATGTGGGCTGTGGAACAGGGATCCTGGCCATCGCAGCTGCCAAGCTGGGGGCCGTGCGTGTTCACGCGATCGACATCGACCCCAGGGCCATTCAGGTGGCGCGCACAAATCTGGCGCTCAACCAAGTCTCTGACAAGGTAACCCTCCAGCAAGGGTCGCTCGACGTTGTCAATTCCGAGAATCTCCGGGGGGCTTTCGACATTCTGGGCAACTCGAGCCCTACCGGTCCGCCTTCAACAAGGAACAAGTTCGATCTGATCTTGGCCAATTTGTTGGCTGGGGTGATCAAAGAGCTTATCCAAACGGGACTTTCCGAGCTGATGGGAAGAGAAGGAGTGTTGATCGCCTCTGGGATTCGATCGAGCGAGTTAGAGTCAATTCAAGCGGCCATCCTCGGGAGCGGCTTACGCCTCGATCAGTCCGCGGAGCAGGATGGCTGGTGTGCTCTGGCAGCCCGATGGGATTAGCCGGTTGATCTTCAGCGCCGTGTGGCGGTTGGGACTCTAGGCCCGACCGTGGAGGTGCTCGCCTGCGCCGAACCCCACGGATCCGACTGCCAAATCGGCCCGCTGCTTGCATTACACGGGAACGAAGGAACTTGAGCTGCCTGTTTCGATCCTCGCCGGCACGCTAATCCTTCCTGGCGATTGCCCTATACAGTGGTTTCTTACCCACTTCGACACTCGTTACTGCAGATTGAGCGCCTTCGGTAATCAGCCCGAAGGTTTATAGGCGACTGCGCGCATTTGAAGTCCACGGCCACGGAGTCGAACTGCTTCCCCTTGTCCATTCGCGGCAGGCTTCCCGAATGGGCACGTCATTTGCATCTTGGTCATCTCTTAACGAGGAGTCGAAAACTCGGGTCGCACCGAGCCTTGTGCTTCACAGATCGGTCTAATATCTATGAAAACGCTGCAGTTGTCTTGACAAATATAACTCCTTAGGAAAGAGAAACCTCCCCCGGTTCTGAGCCGGTCTCCCCGGAAACATCTACATCGGTAGAGCACCGGTACGGGGTACGTCGTCAAAGCGACAAGAGCATCTCCCGCTGGCGTCTGGCAATTGACAAACGTATCTCTATGGATACAGCTAGGCACGCCCTCACGCCAGCTTCGGAGAATCCTGCCTGCGTAGGACAGGATCTTGATAGTCTTCCTATTTCTTGAGAATCCAGAATGTGGATTCGGCTAAATGACGGGCGACTGCACCCACGGCAGTGGTATGTCCTTTTCTACGGCAGATGCGTTTATAAACCAGTGAAACCTTTTTTTGCCCCCAGGCGGGAATATGCCTGTGGGCAACGACGACGATGGCGAGGATGTTCCCCACCCCGGGATGGTTTTCGGGCGCTGCATATCTGGTGTGAGTTCAATACGCTCGAGCATGCATTCTTCGAGAGCAGCGATCTGCTCCATGGTGCGTCTTGAAGATCGATTTCCTGATCGAAGAAGCGGCCGGTTTCAGGTGGGAGTTTCTTGAGGGTTCGATCGAGCCAGGCTCTACCTTTTCCGACGAAGATGTCTGAATGCTCGGCAGAATTGAGGGCGTACTTGGCGAGGGTGGCGTACGTGCGGTTCTCCCCGACGGACATCGGTCCGATGTGAGGGCTGTGCGGACTTTGCTAAAGGGCATCCCGAAAGATACCGGGATGGTGTGCGGGTGCGGGGTAGCTCGCGCTCGTCGCGGATCTCACGTAGCGGGAACCAGACAGGGGGTAGGCTGCCGAGCTGGATCAGGGTGGCAAGACCCTTCGCATCGGTCTTGTTGATGTTGCCCATGATGACCTTGGCTTTGGCAGCGTGTGCTAGCTGTGGAACACATCCAGCCTGTTCAATCTCGTCGACGATCCAGTAATAGTTGCCAACAGTTTTCGGCGCGACGGGAGTTCTTTCCGGGAAACCGGAAAGGAACTCCAAAATGGTGTCGGGGTGGTGATTGTCCAGTGTCTGTTCAACAGATTAAGTAGTGGTATCGAGAATGGCGAAAAGCGAGTAGCGTCTGTGGGCATCACCGCCTATGATGGGGTTCATGCTGTACCTCTTCTCTCTGGTTTTTTGGACAACGACCAGTGTAGCTTGATGTGTAGCACTTTCATATAATCAACTCGCTGGAGGAAGATCCCTCATATTCGTTCGGGACAGGCCGGGGACCCTGCTAAGGACTTGCAGGACCCCGTATACGCGGGGCGAACGGCGGACGGTGCGGCGCGATTTGCGGTCGATGGGGCGGGTCATGGCGGCTGTCAATCCTAGTCGTCGTGAGTGCCCCGGCGGCTCCCCGCAAAGAACGCGGGACTTCACGGCTCGCGGCTGACATGCGTAGCGCACATCTGGCCTCAGGCGAGTTCGGCATACAAGGAGCACGTGGTGTTTCCAATCTCCGATCAGGTCCTGCTGTGTGGTCTAGCAGCAATTGAAAGTTGGAGGAGTGGGGAACCTTCCGCGTGAATATGACGCCATGACGCAAATGGACTGGGAGGCACTTTTCAATACCTTCCTTATCATTCTCGGGGGTATCGCCGGCTACTTGGTGTTCATGGTTCTGATTGGAGCTCGGATCTTGAGGCGATTTGTGCATTTCCCTGCACCGTTCTTCGTTGGTTACTTCCTTGATAGCGATCTACGAAGAAGAATGCAGCCCCCCGACGAGCTTATTAAGCGTAGCGGGGTCGGACTAAACATGTCAGTGCTGGAGATAGGGTGTGGGAGCGGCGGTTACACCACTTTCGTGGCGAGAGAGGTTGGTGAACAAGGCAGACTGTATGCTCTGGACATCCAGGCTCGAATGCTAAAGCAGCTCGAGGCCAAGTTAGCCAAAGAAGAGAATCGGGATGTCCACAATATAGAACTCGTACTTGGCAGTGCCACTGATTTATCATTCAAAGACAAGTCTCTCGATCTGGTCCTTCTCATCACGGTCTTAAGGGAAATCCCGGATCGGCACAGGGCTTTGCAGGAGGTTATGCGGGTTCTCAAACCCGGTGGAATGCTGGCAGTGACCGAGTTTCTGCCTGACCCTGATTATTCATTGATGAGGACAACTATCCGTACGGTTACCGAGGCGGGTTTCCTGCTCGACGGACAAGCGGGCGACCTATTTAACTATACTGTGCGGTTCAAGGCTCCTGCTGGTCGCAAATAGCACCTATGAGGAACATCTCGATGCTTCTCAAGCGTAATCGAGACTCGTACGTTATATTCTGGTGGCAGAGTGCCTTCTGGCTGCGCTTAACGTCTCGCTGCCCCGTGTAGAACGCGGGATCTTCGAGAGGCGACCACACCTCCTGTGTGCTTCACGAGGGATCCTGCTAAGAACGTGCAGGACTAAATATTCGGTACGATTTGTTAGCGATGAAGTGGGTAGTGGCGGCGTGTATTAATGGCCAATAGGAAATGTCCCGGCGCCACTCCTCTGGATGCTTCGCGACACGCTGTGAGCTCCGAGAAGCTCGTGGCTCTTAGCCAGTCATACACCCAATTGCATGGAACAGCTGGGATTATCGGGATCTATTGGCAAATAGGCCTATAATTTCTAGCACAAATTACATTCAATTGAAAAATAGAACCTCGGATAAATACAACATGAATCAATTTTTAGTCGATATCTGGAGCAATGATGTATACCGTCGGTTAATCGCAACTGTCCTTATTCTGATTGGCAGTTCTGTCCTCCGATGGATATTTCAATGGTTGGTGCTATCTCGTTTCCTCGACGATAGCCCGTATATCTATAGCGTAAGAAAGATCGCAGGTTTTACCCTTTACTTCGTTGCAATACTTCTGATCTTTGGCCTCTGGGTTCAGCGAACGGGTGATCTCTCTGTCGCGCTTGGGATCCTTGGTGCGGGTTTGGCATTCGCAGCCCTTGTGATTGCCCCGGCACCTCCTAGCTGTGTGCTTCGCGTACCTTTAGACACTCCGCGAAGCTCGAGACTATGAGTCCAGGTCTTTGGATCCTGTTGTGGAAGGGCACCGTGAAATTGAGGAGGTATATCCAATGGCTGAGTTGAGGGTATCTGGATACGCCGCGAATGCGGTAGGACAACCGCTCGAGCCATTCGAATACCGATCACCGGAACTCGGGGAGAAGGATGTCCGCGTTTCTATCACCCACTGCGGTGTGTGCCACACTGACATCCACGCTATAGACAACTACTACGGGATAGTCGACTTCCCCTTCGTGCCCGGTCACGAGATCGTTGGGTACGTCTCATCTGTTGGCCCCGCGGTCTCGGAGCTGAAGATCGGCGACCGGGTCGGCATAGGGTGGCAGGGCCGGTCTTGCCGACAGTGCGAGTGGTGTTTGCAGGGAGAGGAGCAGCTCTGTGTGGACATCGTTCCATCGGGAACGTGGGTCCCCTATGGTGGTTTCTCGTCTTCTGTCGTTGTAGATGGCCGATTCGCGTATCCTGTGCCTTCGGCCATGCCCTCCCAGGTCGCAGCTGTGCTCATGTGTGCAGGTGTCACTGTCTATTCTCCACTTCGGATGTACGGGACTGGATCCACACAGAGAATCGCCGTTGTCGGTGTAGGAGGCCTGGGCCACTTGGCTATCCAATTCGCGCATGCCCTTGGGTGCGAGGTCACGGCGATTTCGTCCTCCCCAGGCAAGAAAGAGCAAGCGCTTGCCTATGGTGCAGATGATTTTATTGACATGAACGACCAAGCCAGCTTGGGAGAGCTCGATTTCCGTTTCGACCTGCTGATGTGCACGGCAAGTGGCGTGGTTAGCTGGGAGGCTCTGCTCATGACCTTGAAGAAGAAAGGTAGGCTGGTCTTGCTCGGATTCCCGGATGTGTCGCTCAATTCAACTGATCTCGTGGCGCACGAGCTTTCGATCACTGGCTCATTCCTTGGCAATCGAGCGACAATGCGCGAGATGCTGATGTTCGCGCAGGACCATGGCATCGAGCCCGAGATTGAACTGATGCCCATGTCGCGGGTAAACGACGCGATTCAGAGGGTCAGGCAGAACAAGGCTCGGTATCGAATCGTGCTGGTCAACGATGAACCTGACGCAGGAGTCTGGACAGGCTGATGATCCGCTACAACGCCGGTGTTCTTCTCGACTGTCGATGCCGAGGTCTCCCACTTGGGTTGTTGTCGCGACAGGGCCTGATGCTTCCAAAAGTCTCACTGCCCTGTAGAATCATCAGGTGAACGGGAGGCGACCGGGGATCCTGCTAAGAACATGCAAGACCCAGTCCAGTCAAGCTAGATGAACGATCGGCGCTGGCCGAATAGCGGATGGTCCTGTAACAACTTCGGGATGAGCGATACGGTGCGATATGCTATCGATGGGGCGGCGAGGCAGGCCGGGATTTCCTGGCCAGAGTGAATGCCCCAATGCTGCTGCGCTGTGTGCTTTACGATGCACGACGCTGTTAAGTTGTCATCCATTAAAAGAGGGTCTGCATGATTGACAACAATGATCTTCTCATAATTGCTGAACATGTTCGGGATTTCCTTTCTGAGAGCGCAGTAGCTAGCCAGCAGGAGTAGCTTAGGTCTTTTCCTCGAGCCGCAGCCCATCGCTGGCACCATACACTGAATGTCTTTCAAAATGCACAGAAGATCCTTGAAGGGGAGGGGGCATCGGATGAAGATGCAGCCGTTGTGAAGGTGGCCGCTCTTCTGCATGATGTATCCATGTTTACATGTGATCATTCCATCCACGGTCAAGTTAGCTCAGACATGGCAACTGAATTTCTTACAGAGAAGGGATTCGATCCAGTCCTTGTGAATCGAGTGAGTCTGGCAATCGCAGAGCACGGGACTGACTTTGGTGATCTATCACTTGCTGAACAGGGTGAGTAGCTCTCCTGGGAAGGAAAAGTACTTGTTGAGGCAGACATTCTTGACAAATTAGGAGCGAGTGCGATTACCAGGGGATTGATGTATCTTGGCGAGCAACGAAAGCTAAATTATAAAGCTCGCAGAGAATTATTTGAGAGTCCTACATTCCAGCGTGCAGATTTCTTCAAGGATTAATTCTGGACTAAAACTGGAAGGCAGATGGCGCATCGTCGATTTAGCTTCTTTCTTGCGTACCTTGATCGACTTCAGGAAGAAGTAGTCGAGTACACACTACCGGAGTGGGAAAGTTAATTGCAGCCTAGCATCTAGCTGGAAGGGGTTCCCTCGGCATCGCTCGGGGCTTGCTGGGGACGCAGCTAAAAAAATATATAGGTGCGCGACTGCGCCGGGTGAGCGGCGGACGGCGTGGCGTAATTTACGGGTAGCAGCCGCCCCTTCTCGTCGTCTATCGATCTGCGCCGGAGCAGGGGTATACTTGCCCATCTCAATAGGTGCATTCAGTATGGACCTCAACCCAGGCCAAACGCTCGGCCAATATCAAATCGTTCAGAAGATCGGTGAAGGTGGAATGGGAGCCGTTTACAAGGCTGACCAGCCTTCCATCCCGCGCTCCGTTGTTATCAAGGTCCTGGGATCCTCTCTCGCTGATCAACCAGAGGCCCTCGATCGCTTCCGCCGTGAACTCGACATGATCACGCGCCTGGAACATCCTCATATCCTGCCTGTCTACGATTTCGGCGAAGTGAACAGCAATCCCTATATCGTGATGCGCTTCATGAGCGGTGGCTCACTCCAGGAACGCTTGCAAGCCGCTGCGTTCGGCCGGGTCGAAGCGTTACGCTTGCTTGACCAGGTTGCCCTGGCGCTCGATTTCGCCCACGATCACGGCATCATCCACCGCGACCTCAAGCCCGCCAACATCCTGCTCGACGAGGCGGCCAACGCCTATCTGGCCGACTTCGGACTGGCCAAGACGATGAGCGGCACACAGGATCTCACGGCCACCGGGAGCACGCTTGGTTCCCCGGCATATATGTCTCCCGAGCAGGCACGCGGCCAAAAACTCGACCGGCGAAGCGACATCTACTCGTTCGCCGTCCTGATTTACCGGGTCCTGTCGGGTCGGTTACCGTTCGAGGCCAAAACGGCCTGGGAATTCATCACCAAGCACATCAGCGAGGAACCAGTCCCGATCAGGCGCTATGCCCCTGATCTTCCGCCGGCGGTTGAAGCCGTTCTCGGGACAGGTCTGGCGAAGGATCCCCGTTCGCGACCTGAGCGAGCTACGGAGCTGATGACATCCCTGAAGACGGCACTTTCAGCGAGCCCAGGCTCCCCATATACACAGCAGGATTCGCTGGCGGTAAGCAGCACACCTGCTTCAACGAGTTCTCCCAGGGGAACGTTCGTCTCGCCCACCATCCAAACCGGCCCAGGCGATGCAGTTCCACGCCCGATTGCCCGAACCCGCAGGCTTCCCATCCTCATCGGAATCGCGGTTGCGGTCGTCCTGACGGTAGGTGCTATCGTGGCTGGGGCTCTTTACTTCGGCGGTGCCAGCCTCCGTGAAGATAAACTCTCCACGTTTGCCGTGGGCGATGAACCGCGCGCCCTCCTGTTCGATGGCGAGGCACTATGGGTGGCCAACTTCTTCGACAACTCCTTGACGAAGCTTGCGGTGTCTGCATGCGATTCGTCCCCAGATCAATGCGGGCAGACCCTCGGGACATTCCAGGTGGATGACCTGCCCGTCGCCCTGGCTTTTGATGGGGACACTTTGTGGGTCGCCAGCTCCCTCCAGAGGAGCCTCTCGGTGGTCGATCCGGCATCAGGGGAAGTGCTGTTACGCTACCAGCTACCACATGTACCGACCGCACTGATTTGGGCTAATTCGTACCTATGGAGCGCCAGCGCTATTGCCGGCACGGTGACGCAGGTATCCTCGGATGGCCACGTCCTGGATGACATCCAGGTCGGCGAAGGAACACTGGGATTGGCATTTGATGGTAGGTGGCTGTGGGCTATCAGCAAGGAAGCCAAATCGCTTGTCCGCATTGATCCCGGCAATACTCAGGCCCTGGAGAACTTTCAACTGGAAGACAGCCCCCTGGCAATCGCGTTCGGGAACAACTCCCTTTGGGTTGGCCTGGGCGAATTGGGGCAGGTGATCCAGATCGATCCGGTGAATCCGGGCAGTGTTGTCCGGCGTGTGGATCTCGGCTCACCCCCTGTGGCTTTGCTATACGATCGCGAAGAGCTATGGGCGGTATCCCCCGAAGCAGGGAAGGTCTTCCGCATCGACCCAATCAATGCCGAAGTGATTGGAACTATTGCCGTCACTGGGTATCCTGTATCCTTGCAGTCAACCACTTGCGGCGTCGGATGTCGTGATTTGTGGACCGCCAACCAAGCCGACGACAGCGTCAGCCGGATTCAAATCAAGTGAAGCACTCAAGCCGAAGAGAATTCAACCGACTGCAATTCAGCCAGATCCCTGCTCTACGGCGCGGTGTCGTCGATCGCGTAACACCGGTCACGATCACATCGGGGAAAAAGCCCGCTGAGGCAGACCGGTTAGGGTTTACCTGGGAGTTTCCCAGGGCCAACGTATGACCGAGACTCTCCCCTTTGACATCCCCGGATATATTGTCCAGGGTTTGATTGGGAAGGGCGGCATGGGTCGGGTGTACCGTGCCGAGCAGCTCACCACCCACAGACCTGTCGCCATCAAACTCCTGACCATGGGCAGCGTCGATGAAAGCCGCTTGAGGGGCTTTCGCCACGAAGCGGCGACTCTCGGACAGTTGGAGCACCCCCATATCGTCCCGCTCTACGACTTCGGCGAGCACAATGGTGTTCCATACCTGGTGGTGCGCTTCCTGAGCGGCGGCACGGTGGCTGATAGGCTGAAGTCAGGTCCGATCGAGATCAATACCGCTCTCCGCTGGATCACCGACGTCGCCGACGCACTCGACACGGCTCATCGACGTGGCATCATCCATCGCGACGTAAAGCCGAGCAACCTTCTCCTTGATGAAATCGACAATATCTACCTGGGTGACTTCGGTATCGCCGCAACCATGGTGGATCTGCAGGCCGCGCCGCGTAGCGGCAGCGCGGCATATGCTTCCCCCGAACAGGCACGCGGCGAAGCCCCGGTCGCACGCTCGGATATTTACTCGTTGGCCGCCACAACCTTTGAAATGCTTACGGGGAAGAAACCTTACGAGGCCGATACAGCACTCGGGATGATGGTCCGTCATATGAACGACCCGATCCCTTCCCCCCGAATGCTGCTGCCCACACTGCCGGCCGCAGTCGATGCGGCCATAGTTGCTGGGATGGCCAAGTTGCCACAGGATCGTCCCAAGTCGGCAGGCGATTTCGCACTGAACATCCAGTGTGGTGCTGGAACAACCGATGTCGCTGATCTTGAGACAATTGCCGTACCAACAGTTGATGATAGGCCGGCGAGGAGATTCTCCCGCACCTGGATGGTGGGCGTCGGACTCGCCGCCACCGCGCTCTGCCTGGTTGGCCTTGGGATTGTAGGAGGCGGTATAGCCAGGCGGGTTTCCTCCCCGACGGCGGCCGCGACGTCCAGCAAGTTGGAACCCACGGCGGCGAGCGCCGTAACCACGGTCCCAGCCGCGCGGGCGATCCCGTTCGCTGATGGGTTCTCCGATCCCTCCAGTGGCTTTGCCACCAGCCAGGACAGTGACGGCCAGGTCGGGTATATAGATGGCCAGCTTCAAATTAAGGTCCAACCTGGCATCGAGTGGTATTCGCCCTACCGCGGGTTGGAGCAGCAAGACCTTGCCATCACGGTCCAGGTTCGCCAACTGGCCGGTCCGCTGCTCAGCGAGATGGGCGTCATTTGCCGCTGGCAGGATAAGGATAACTACGTAGCGGCGGCGTTGCGTGGCGACGGCATGGTCTCGCTGTGGAGGATGATCAGCGGTACCCAGGAACGTTGGCAGGATTGGACGTCGGTGGGGGGTTCTGCGACAGTTGGGTTGGATTGGCGCACGCTGCGGCTCATTTGCCAGGGGACTCACATCAGTTTTGCAATTGACGGAACGCAGGTCGCCGCGGCTGATGATCCAGCCCCTGCCTCCGGTACTCTGGCACTAATGGCGGGGTTATTCGAACTCGGTGAATTGACCGTGGCCTTCGACGAACTCCAGGTCGACCTCCCTTAGAAAGATAACCAGCGAATACCACAGGCCGCTATCTGCCAGCCGTGGATCCGGTCATTTCCACTCGCGCACCAGGATAATTACGGGACCGAGTAGGCCGTCAACTCACTGTTGTCTGAGTAACCCTCGGTTTGGGTAGTGTAGCGAACGATTCCAACACCTTCGGCAAACCAATAGCTTTGGCTTGCCGAAAAAG
>Ga0315553_10002965_pt1 | contig 13410 bp, 12 predicted proteins | sample SalMarSW160140MG_FD_203099 | JGI IMG/M metagenome (GOLD analysis project Ga0315553, IMG submission 203099) | Salt marsh sediment microbial communities from the Plum Island Ecosystem LTER, Massachusetts, United States - Salt Marsh Sediment SW1601-40 ... | reverse complement strand
GGGGCGAGCGACCGGCCCAGCTCCTCGTAGAGGATCGCACCCTCGAGCGCCGACTGGCCCGACCCGCCGAAACGCTCGGGCAAGAGCAGCCCGACGAGATCGAGGGCCGCGAGCTGCTTCCAGAGCTCGGCCGGGAAGCCGGTCGCGTCGTCCTCCAGCTCGCGCACGACCTCGAGCGACGCGTACTGGTTGCAGACGCCACGCACCGTGTCGCGCAGCAGCTCCTGCTCCTCGGTGAACTCCAGATCCATCGTCAGCGCCCCGTTCTCGGTCCCTTCCCGTTCACGGTTGCCAGTCGCCGCCGTGACGATCCCACGGGTTGTCGTCCTCTCGCACGGGCACGGCCACCCTCGCGTTGCACTCGCTCGCGACCCGGTCCCCCACCCGCAGGACGAGCGCCAGCTCGGCCCAGCCGCAGTCCCGCTCGTCGAGCTCGACCTTCTCGACCGTGCCGGCGAAGGTCATCGTGTCGCCGGGGAACACCGAGTCCCGGATCCGGAACCGCAGCCTCCCGAGACGGCCCTTCGGGCCCGTCCAGTCGGTGACGAAGCGCTCGAACCAGAGGGCCTGGTTGGGCGCGTTCATGAAGATGTCCTTCGTGCCGTTGCGCTCGATCGCGAAGTCCTTGTCGTGGTGCATGGGTCGCCAGTCCCGGCTCGCGAGCGCACCGAGCACGATGGTCGTTGCGGTGACGTCGACCGAGAGCTCGGGGAGCTCGTCGCCCTCGTGCACAGTGCCGTGGAGCAGCGACGTCGTCGAGGCGGTGGTCACGTCGGCCTCCGGTAGCCGAAACCGGTCCAGGTCTCGCGCCCGACGAGCTCGCCCCGCTGGTTCGCGTACTCGACGTCGATCACCCAGAAGCGCCCGGTGCCGAGCTTCGTCGCCTTCTCGTCGCTGACCGAGCGCAGGACTTGGTGGGTACAGAGCCGGTCGCCCGGTCGGACGGGCTCGCCGAAGACGACCTCGTTGCCGGTCATGACCGCCTCGGGGAGCCCGAGCGCCTCCTTGAGGTCGAAGTGCACCTGGAGCGGCAGGGCCTCCTTCGTCCGACCCGGCGCCCAGGCGTGGGGACGGAACCAGACCGAGATCATCGTCGGAGGCGCGATCGGCCCGCCGGTGAGCTCGGCCGCGACCTCGTCGTCCCAGAAGAGCGGGTTGCCGTTCTCGACTGAGGCGCAGCTCGTGAAGACGTACCCGCGCTCGACGTCGAACTCGCCCGTCTCCTCGTAGCGGACCTGGCCGATCCAGTCCTGCACCTCGCCCGGGAGCTCGCTCACGCCACCGCACCTTCCGCTCGCAGCCGCTCCACCTCGTCCCCGGAGAACCCGAGGCGCGCGAGCACCGTATCGGTGTCGGTCCGGTCGGGGTCCGGAAGCGTCCCGACGGCTTCGCGTCGACCACCCGCGAGCACGGGCCCGACCTGGCGCAGCGTCCCGTGCGTCGGGTGCTCCGCGGTCACGAACGCGCCTCGCCCGTCGAACTGGGCGTCCGCAGCCACCTCGGCGATCGTCTGCACCGGCGCGACGCACGTGTCGGCGCCGGACAGGTCGGCGACCCACGCGTCACGGTCGCGGGTCGAGAACGCGGCCCGGAAGGCGGCGCGCAGCTCGTCCTGGCGGCCGTCGTCGTTCTGGTGCGGGATCCACTGCTCGAGTCCCAGGGCGCGGCACAGGTTGGCGAAGAACGCGGGCTCGATCGCGGCGACCGCCAGCCACCTCCCGTCGGCCGCCTCGTAGCACTCGTAACAGGCGTAGCGCCCGGTGAGGATGTCGTGGCCCGGGCCGGGTTCCACTCCGGTCGCGAGGTACTCGTCGACCGCGAGCGCCATCAGGGAGAGGACCCCATCGGCGACCGCCACGTCGAGGTAGGCGCCCTCGGACCTCGCGTGCCGCCGCACGAGCGCAGCGAGGATCGCGATCGCGGCGTGCATCCCCCCGCCTGCGGCGTCAGCGATCGTCGCGCCCGGCAGCGGCGGACCCCCGTCGAACCGCGGTCCGGAGCAGGCCAGGAAGCCGGCGACGGCGAGGTAGTCGAGGTCGTGGCCCGCCCAGCCGGCGCGCGGTCCGTCCTGGCCGTAGCCGCTGGTCGAGCAGTAGACGATCCGCTCGTTCACGGCCCGGACGTCCTCGTAGCCGACCCCGAGCCGGTCGACGACGCCGGGCCGGAAGCTCTCGAGCACCACGTCGGCCGCGGCGGCCATGCGGAGGAACGTGGCTCGCCCCGCGTCGGTCTTGAGGTCGAGCCGGACGCGCTGCATCCCGCGCTGGGCACCGTAGGTGAAAAAGGGCGGCTCGATCGGCTGCTTGCCCTCCCGCGGCACCGGACCGAGCTTGACGACGTCGGCCCCGTAGTCGGCGAGGATGCGGGCACAGCGTGCGGCTGGGCCCACGGTGGAGAAATCGAGCACGACGTGATCGGCGAGCGCGGGCTCCGTCGGCATCGGTGACGTCAGAAGTTCTTCGGGAGCCCGAGCTTGCGGCGGGCGATGATGTTCTTCTGCACCTCGGAGGTGCCACCTCCGATGGTGTCGATCACCGTGTAGCGGTACGTCGACTCCGCCCGACCCTGCATCGGCGCGTCCTTGGTGCCAACCCGGAGCTGCGACCCCGGTCCCGCGATGTCCATCGAGGCGTTCGCCAACCGCTTGGAGAGCTCGGTGGCGAAGAGCTTGTACTCCGACGCCTCGCAGGTGGGAGCGGCCCCACCCTTCATCGACTCGGCCACGAAGCGCAACCCGAGCACGCGGGCCGTCTCGCACCGGGTGACGAGCTGCGCGATCTGCTGACGCACCACCGCGTCCTCGCGCAGGGGCTTGCCGTCGCGCTCCGCGGTCGCGACGTACTCGCAGAGCAGCTCCAAGCGCTGCTGGATGGGCGAGTACGTGAACATCGTGAAGCGCTCGAGGTCGAGTGCCTCGGAGATGTACTGGAAACCGCGCCCACGCTCGCCGACCATGTAGTCGTCGGGGACGAACACGTCGTCGAAGAAGACGTCGTTCGTGCGCTCGTCACCCATCGTCCAGATCGGGTTGATCGTCAGCCCGGGATGGTCGAGCGGGACGAGGAACAGGCTGATGCCCTGGTGCTTCGGCGCGTCTGGGTCGGTGCGGGCGCCGACCCAGTACCACTCGGCGAAGTGCGCGGAGGTGGTCCACGTCTTCTGGCCGTTGAGAACCCAGCCGCCGTCCGCCTCGGTCGCCTTGAGCTGCATCGACGCCGCGTCGGACCCGGCGTTGGGCTCGCTGTAGCCAACGGCGAACTCGACCTCGTTGCGCAGGATCTTGGGCAGGAACTCACGCTTCAGCTTCTCGGACCCGTGACGGATGAGCGTCTTGCCGATGATCCCGACGCCCTTGCCGATCTGAGGAGCACCCCGGCGAGCCAGCGCCTCGTTCAGCAAATACTCGTAGACGCCCTCGCCCTCGCTGCCGCCGTACTCCTTCGGCCAGGTCATGCCCAGCCAGCCCCGGTCGCCGAGCTCGCGCATGAACGCCCGCCGCGGCGGCGTGTCGACGATCTGCGCCATGTTCTCCCGGGTGACGTCCATCACCTCGGGGTCCTCGTGCTCGTCGAGGAAGCGCTCCACCTCGGCGACGAAGTCCTCTTGCTCGGGGTTGAAGTCGAAGTCCATGGGCTCCCGGGTCTGCGTGCGTCACTTCGGGGGATTTCGAGCCTATAGCGAGCTTCGATCGGACACGGCCTCGGCGGGCGCGGCAGGGTGGGAGATGGGCCGAACGCGCTCGTGGACGGGACCCGGCGTACGGATCCTCGCCGTGCTGGCCTCGCTGGCGCTGGTCGCCGCCGCGTGCGGCGACGACAACGGCGGCGCGGACAACACCACTACCACGGCCGAACAGGCGGAGCCCACCGATCCCACGATCGACTTCGACGTCGAGCTCGACGACGCGCTCCTCGAGGCCAACGCCGCCGCGTTCGCGCCCGAAGAGCCGGGCGCGACGCTCCAGATGGAGGATGTCGCCGGGTCCGATGCCGGCTTCGTGGCCGTCGGCTACGAGACCGAGGCCGATGCAGACGTCCCGGCTGCGGCGGCGGCCTGGCGGTCGGAGGACGGCTGGGACTGGGAGCGGATCGTCGACGACACCTTCGACGACGCGGCACGCATCGAGGCGGTCGTGGCCACCGACGACGGGTTCGTGGGGGTCGGCTCGGAGGGGCGCAGCCGCGACGACGCGGCCGTGTGGCGCTCCGACGACGGCCGCGACTGGGAGCGCGTCGAAGGGAACGACGACGCGTTCGCCGGCGGCAACATGTTGGATGTCGCCGTCGGCGCAGACGGACTGGTCGCAGTGGGCGCCGTCCACGTGGAGCACCCGGATACGGACTTCGCCGTCCACGCGGCGATCTGGCGCTCCGACGACGGCGAGCAGTGGGAGGCGATCCCCGATTCGGCGCTTCCCGCGACGGCTGACGATGTCACGGGCCAGACGCTCTGGGGCGTCGCCGCTGCTGCCGACGGCTACGTCGCCGGCGGAGGCACGGGCGGCGGGGAGGGAGCGGAGGGCGGAGTGGAACTCTGGCAATCGCCGGACGGGACCACGTGGGAACGGGTCGAGTCCGACGCCCTGGACGACAGCGTGCTCGTCGACGACGTCGCCGCCTCCGAAGACGGCTACGTAGCGGTCGGGCCGTCCGGAGAGCCCGGGGATTCGTCGCAAGCGGTCTGGTTCTCGGCGGACGGCCACGAGTGGGAACAGCTCGACCTCGACCTCGACCCCGACTTGGCCCTGAGCGGCGTCGACGCCAACGGCGACGGTCTGTTCGTCGCCGTCGGGCCGCTGGTCCCCGACTACGAGCCCTTCGAGGACGAGCAAGAGGAGCCGGACGAGGATCCTCGTCTCATCTCGGAGGTCTGGTCGTCGGAGGACGGCCGTGTCTGGAAGCTGCTGCCGGCCGAGGACGAGGAGGAGGCCCGGGGCACGATGAACGGCGTGGAGGCGTTCGCCAACGGTTACATCGCCGTCGGCACCGAGGAAGGATCGGCCCAGGTCTGGGTCGACGAGGTGGGGATCGAATGAGTCGCCAAAGAAGTCTGGTGCGGTCGGGCGCAACGTTCGCCGTCGCAGTGCTCGCCGCAGGCCTGCTCCTGGCGGCGTGCGGCGACGACGGTGGCAGCGCAGACGACACGACCACCACGGCCGAGCAGGACCAGGCCACCGAGCCCGAGATCGACTTCGACGTCGAGCTCGACGACGCGCTCCTCGAGGCCAACGCCGCCGCGTTCGCGCCCGAAGAGCCGGGCGCGACGCTCCAGATGGAAGACGTCGCCGGCTCCGACGCCGGCTTCGTCGCCGTCGGCTACGAGACCGAGACGGACACGACCCTCCCCGCCGCGGCCGCGGCCTGGTGGTCGGAGGACGGCTGGAACTGGGAGCGCATCGCCGACGACACCTTCGACGATCCAGCGCGCATGGACGCGGTCGTGGCCACCGACGACGGGTTCGTGGCGGTCGGCTCCGCCGGGCGCACCGGCGATGACGCGGCCGTGTGGCGCTCCGACGACGGCCGCGACTGGGAGCGCGTCGAAGGGAACGACGACGCCTTCGCGGGCGGCGACATGTCGGACGTGACCGGCTCCGGGGACGGACTGGTCGCCGTGGGCCGCGTCAGGGTGGGCGGCGAAGACGAGACCGAGCTGGAGCCAGGGATCTGGCGCTCTTCCGACGGCGACGAGTGGGAGCGCGTCGAGGACTCGGACCTTCCCGGGATGGCGGCCGACGTCTCGCTCAACGGCGTCACCGTCTCGGACGACGGGTTCGTCGGCGGTGGAGTGCGATCGGGCGAGGCGGAGGTCTGGCGCTCCGACGACGGCACGACCTGGGAACGAGTCGAGTCCGACGCCTTCGAGGACGGGATCACGGTCGGGGAGCTCGCGGCGTCGGCCGACGGCTACGTGGCCACCGGCTCGGCGGGGAAGCTCGGCGAGGACGCCACGGAGGCGATCTGGTTCTCGCCCGACGGCGAGGAGTGGGAGCCAGTCGACGTCGACCTCAACCCCGACCTGAGCGTGTCCGGCCTGGACGCCAACTCCGATGGCCGGTTCGTCGCGGCGGGACCCCTGTTCAGCGACCCGCTGGCAGAAAACCAGGATGCGACCGACACCTCCGAGGTCTGGGCGTCGGCCGACGGTCGCAGCTGGGACCTGCTGCCCTTCGAGGACGAGGTGGAAGCCCAAGGCTCCATCCTCGGCGTGGGCGTGTTCGCCAACGGCTACATCGCCGTCGGCACCGAGGAAGGGTCGGCTCAGGTCTGGGTGGATCCGCTCGAGGTCACGGAAGGCGACGAGAACACCGACGAGAAGAGCTCCGACGACGGCGAGTCCTCCGGCGACGACTTCACCGACCCCGACGAGACCATCGACGTCGGCGTGGGTGACACGTTCACGATCTCCCTCGACTCCAACCCGACGACGGGCTACTCGTGGCAGTTCGCCGAACCGGTCGACGACTCGGTCCTCGAGTCCCTCGGCAGCGAGTACGAGCCCGACCCGGGCGCGGAGGACGAGGCGGGAAGGGGCGGCACCGAGCACTTCTCCTTCGAGGCCGTGGGTGAGGGATCCACGACGATCGAGCTCGAGTACGTCCCTCCGGGTGGTGACTCGGGCGAGCGCACCACCTTCTCGGTCAACGTGGGCTGACGCCGGCCCCACCGCCCTCCCGCATGGGCTTCTCCGCAGCCTTCTCCGCGTAGACGAGGAACACCGGCACGCCCTTCTGCGGCAAGGAGAACGCCTCCAGGCCGCGAAACCCGACCTGTCGGAGCATCGTGCTCGGCTCGATCACCCTGAGGCCACTGGCGACGAGGGGGAACTTCGTGAGGAAGAAGACCGTCGACCGTTCGATCAGGTGTCGAGGGCGGCCGAGGTAGCTCGCCAGGAGCCGTCCTCCCGGCTTCAGGACTCGCTCGAGCTCCTCGGAAGCGACCCGTTCCTCGACCTCGGGGAGGAAGTCGAGATAGCAATAGGCGAACACGGCGTCGAACGCGTCGCTCTCGTACGGAAGACGCGCGGGGCTCCCGATCCGCACGGTGTAGCTCCTGTCCGCAACCTCCTCGCCGTCGGAGCGCTCCGAGAAGACGACCAGCTCGTTGCGGCGTTGGGATTGGCCGCGAACAGCATCTCGAGGAAGTAGTCGGTCGGTGGAGCGATGACCAGGAGCGCATCGCCGTCCCGGATCCTCGAGAGCCCCAGCGACCTCTGCCTGGCCCTGCTCTCGAACTGCTGCTGAACCAGCGGAAGATCGGCGCGACCTTCTCGTACGACCCGGCGACGGAGCTCGGCGTTGCGAGTCCTCGCACGATCGAAGAGCCTAGAGGGCGTTGTTGGTTACCGACGCGCCCAATCATTGCGGACGGGTGCTTCGACGCCGCCACGCCGAATCTGATGGACTCTGAGGTGGCGGAAGCACACGACGGAAAGCGCAGGGATGCGAGGCATCATCAGCTACGGCGCATACGTGCCGTATCAGCGGCTGCGGCGAGAGGCGATCAGCGCCGTGGTCGGCGGGGCGCCGGGCCGGGGCGCCCGCTCCGTCGCCTCCTACGACGAGGACACGACGTCGATGGGCGTCGAGGCGGGACGCCTCGCACTGCGCTCCGTCAACCGCCGTGTCGACCCTCGGGCCTGTTGGTTCGCGACCAGCGGCCCGGCCTACCTCGACAAGACCAACGCGACCACGATCCACGCCGCGCTGCGGCTCGACCGTGACGCGGCCGCGATCGACATGGGAGGCGCGCCCCGCTCCGGGATGGGCGCCTGGCGGGCCGCACTGCGAGGTGACGGCCCCACCCTGGTCGTGACCTCCGACATCCGGACTGGTCTGCCGGCGAGCGTCGACGAACGCGACGGTGGTGACGGGGCGGCCGCCGTGCTCTTCGGGGGCGACGACGATGGTGCGGTCGTCGCCGAGCATCTGGCGAGCGCGTCGACCACCGAGGAGTTCCTCGACCGCTGGCGCCTCCCCGGCGAGTCCCGCTCGCAGCTCTGGGAGGAGCGGTTCGCCGAGACCCGCTACCCACCCCTCGCCGAGCAGGCCTGGGGCGAGGCGCTGAAGCGCGCGGGCCTGGCGGCGGAGCAGGTCGATCGGGTCGTGCTCACGGGATTGCACGCGCGCTCGGTCCGTCGCGTCGCCCGCGGGCTCGGCGTCGGGAAGGAAGCGTTCGTCGACGACCTGAGCGCCACGGTCGGCAACACCGGAACCGCACACCCCGGCCTGCTGCTCGCCTGCGCGCTCGACGGCGCGTCACCGGGAGAGGTGATCGCGGTCGTGAGCCTGGCCGACGGAGCCGACGTCGAGGTGTTCCGCGCGACCGATGCCATCGAGGCGTTCGCACCCATCCGCACGGTCGCTGCCCAGATCGAGGCGGGCAGCGACGCGCTCCCCTACGGCAAGTTCACCAACTGGCGGGGCATGCTCCCGATCGAGCCGCCCCGCCGCCCGCCACCCGACCGCCCCGCGGCTCCCCCTTCCACCCGGGCCGAGGACTGGAAGTTCGCCTTCGTCGGCTCGCGCGACCGCTCGACCGGCGCGCTCCACCTCCCGCCGCAACGCGTGTCCTGGAAGGGCGGCGCGCAGGACGAGATGGACCCGGCCCCGATGGCCGACGTGCCCGGCACGATCGCCTCGTTCACCGTCGACAAGCTCGCGTACTCGCCGAGCCCGCCGATCGTCTTCGCGGTCGTCGACTTCGACGGCGGCGGGCGCCTGCCGATCGAGCTCACGGACGTCGATGTGTCCGAGGTGGCACCCGGCGACCGCGTGGAGATGACGTTCCGACGCCTCTTCACCGCGGGCGGGGTCCACAACTACTTCTGGAAGGCACGCCCGATCCGCGGCTGAAGGGGGACGACGTCATGCCATCACACGGCATCAAGGGACAGGTCGCGATCGTCGGGATGGGCTGCACCCGCTTCGGGGAACTCTGGGACAAGAGCGCCGACGACCTGATGATCGAGGCCTCCGACGAGGCGTTCGCGTCCGCGGGTACCGGCAAGGACGACGTCGACGCGTACTGGCTCGGGACCGCGATGTCGGGCATGAGCGGCATGACGCTCGCCCGCCCGCTCCAGCTCCGGGGCAAGCCCGTCACCCACGTCGAGAACTTCTGCGCGACGGGATCCGAGGCGCTGCGGAACGCCGCCTACGCGGTCGCATCGGGCGCGTACGACGTGGCGATGGCCGTCGGCGTCGAGAAGGTGAAGGACAGCGGCTACCAGGGACTCAACGCGTCCGGTGCCGCGACGGACGGTACGGGACGGACACTCACCGCCGCGGCCATGTTCAGCCTCGTCGCCCCGTCGTACGCCGAGAAGTACGGCGTGGACCCCGACGAGATCAAGGAGGTCCTGGCGCGCATCGCGTGGAAGAACCACTTCAACGGTGCTCGCAACCCGCGCGCGCAGTTCCGCAAGGAGATGGACCGCGACGCCATCTGCCAAGCGCCCGCGGTGGCAGGGCGCTTGGGCCTCTTCGACTGCGCGGGTGTCGCCGACGGTGCCGCCGCTGCGATCGTGTGCCGCGCCGAGGATGCACACCGGTTCACCGACTCGCCGCTCTACGTCCACGCGTTGTCGTTCGTCGCGGGGGCGGGGACGGGATCGCTCGACCCGGACTACGACTACACGACGTTCCCCGAGGTCGTCGCCACCGCGAGGGACGCGTACGACCAGGCCGGGATCACCGATCCACGCCGGGAACTCGCGATGGCCGAGGTGCACGACTGCTTCACCCCCACCGAGCTCGTCCTCATGGAGGACCTGGGCTTCGCTGAGCGCGGCATGGCGTGGAAGGAGGAGCTGGCCGGCACGTTCGACCTCGACGGTGACCTCCCCGTGAACCCCGACGGCGGGCTGAAGAGCTTCGGCCACCCCATCGGCGCGTCCGGCCTGCGCATGATGTTCGAGTGCTGGCTCCAGCTCCGGGGCGACGCTCCCGAGCAGCGTCGGATCCAGACCGACAGCACCCGCGCGCTCACCCACAACCTCGGTGGCTACCCGGGCGAGATGGTCTCGTTCGTCTCGATCCTCGGCACCGAGCCCGGCTGAACGAGGCTCGCAAGACGATCTTCCTGCGTCAGCGTTCCTGGATCCGCATCTCCTCGACGTCTCGGTGGTCCGCCAATGCCGCCAGCACATGCGCGGAGGTGACGCCGGGCTTCCCTTTGACCCGGGCTCGGACGCGCAAGCGACGGGTGTCCTCGTCCCGGTCGACGTCGAGGCTTCGGACCTCGATCCCGTGGAGCTGGTGCAGGTCACCGATGACCTTCGTCGAGTCCGCACCCTCGACGAGATCGAAGGTCACGAGGTCCTCGTCACGGCCGACTCGCAGACGCAGCCAGCGCCGGGCCCACCGCAGCACCACCAACGATAGGAGCACCGCGATCGTGACGGTGACCGCGGCCCAGTAGTAGCCGACACCCACCGCGAGGCCCACCGCAGCGGTCACCCACATCGACGCCGCGGTGGTGAGACCCCGGATCGAGCCCCGCTCTTTCAGGATCGCGCCTCCACCGAGGAACCCGACACCCACGACCACCTGCGACGCCACCCGCGTGACGTCGATCTGCACGTTGGTGTCGGCACGAGGGACGGAAAAGGGCTCGAAGGCATGGATCGAGATCAGTCCGAAGAGCGCTGCTCCGAGGCAGAGCAGGACGTGCGTGCGGAAACCGGCCGGCTGGGCGCTGATCTCACGCTCGACTCCGATCGCGCCGCCGAGGACGACAGCGACGGCGACTCGCAGCAGCATCTCCGCGTTGCCGAGGCCGAGGAGGTCCGACACCGCTCGCTACGCCTCGTCCACGGGTGCCGGGACGACGGTCACGGGCGTCCCGTTGAGCACACTGTTGCCCGACAGCGGATCGAGCACTGTGTCGTCGGTGAGCGCGTTGAGGTTGACACCCGCATGGTCGGCGGCGACGTGCATCCGCGTGCCGGGAACGCCGTGACCCCAACCGTGGGGCAGGCTCACCACCCCGGGCATCACCGCGTCGGTGACCTCCACCGGCGTCTCCACCGCGCCCACGCGTGACGTGACCACCGCGTCTCCTCCGGGGTCGAGGCCGATCCGGGCGGCGTCGTCGGGATGGACCTGGAGCGTGCAACGATCGCGCCCCTTCACGAGCACGTCGACGTTGTGCATCCAGGAGTTGTTCGAGCGCACGTGACGGCGGCCGACGAGGCGCAGGCCGTTCCCTTCCGGTTGCTCGAGGGCGGCGCGCAGGCGGGCCATGTCGTCGACGATCGGCTCCGGTGCGAGCTCGACCCTTCCCGAGGTGGTCTTGATGCCGTCCGGGAAGCGCTCGACCAGGGGCCCGAAGTCGATGCCGTGCGGCTCGGCGCGCAGGCGTTCCAGCGTCAACCCGTCGGGGTCCGCCCCGAAGCCGTCGCCGAAGCGGCCGGTGCGCAACCGCAGGTCGACGACCCGCTCGATCTCCGGCAGGGGCGCCAGCGCAGCCAGGATCTCGGCTCGATCACGTCCGTGGATCGGGCTGTCGAAACGCGCGAGCTCCCGGTCGAGGTGGTACGCGAGGACCATGTCGTGGGCGAGTGTCGGGTCCGCGGCACTCCCCTGCCCGCTCAGGATCAGCATGAGCCGGGCGAAGATCTCGTCCTCGGACGGTCCTCGAGCCGGGAAGACCGCCGACGACCACTTCGCGACCGTGCGCACCGCGTTGGCCGAGAAGGCAAAGTCGTAGTGCGGCCGCTCGAGCGGCGACGGCGGCGGGAGGACCACGTCCGCGTGGCGGGACGACTCGTTCAGGTAGGGGTCAATCGCGATCATGCACTCGAGCGAGGCGAACGCAGCGTCGAGCCGCTCGCTGTTCGGTAGTGACCGCACGGGGTTCCCCGCGACGAGCAGCAGCGCGCGCACCTGGCCGTCGCCCGGCGTCTCGATCTCGTCCGCGAGGGTGGACACGGGGAGCTCGCTTCGGACCTCCGGAAGACGTCGGACCCGGCTGTGCCAGCGGCCCGTCCGGAAGCCGCGCCCGCCCGGCGGGCCGCTCGGGAGTCGTTGGTGAGCGGGGCTGGCGAACATGACGCCCCCGGGCCGATCGAGGTTGCCGGTGAGGACGTTGCAGAGGTCCGCGGCCCACGACGCGAGCGTGCCGAACTCGACGGTGTGGTTCCCGACGCGACCGTGCACCGCTGCAGCGGGCGCGGCCGCGAGCTCACGTGCGAGCCGGCGGACGCGCGGCGCGTCCACGCCGGTCCGCGCGGCCACGGCCTCCGGGGCGAACGGCTCCACCAGACCACGAGCCTCCTCGACGCCCACGACATGCGGAGCGAGCCGCCCGACGTCGACCAGGTCTTCTTCGAAGAGGACGGACGCAAGCGCGAGGAGGAAGAAGGCGTCGGTGCCGGGACGGACGGCGACGTGCTCGTCGGCGTGCTCCGCAGTCTTGGTCCGACGGGGGTCGACCACCACGAACCGCCCGCCGCGCGCTCGGAGCGCCTCGAGGCGACCCGGGAGGTCGGGTGCCGTCCAGAGGCTCCCGTTCGACTCCCACGGGTTGGTCCCGAGCAGCAGGAGATAGTCGGTGCGGTCGACGTCGGGGAGTGGGAAGGCGAGGCTGTCACCCCAAGCCGGCGGAGACGTGCTTCGGCATCTGGTCGACGGTGGAGGCGCTGAAGAGGTTGCGCGTCCCCGCGGCGAACACGAGCGGGGCCGCGTACAGCTGGCCCGCGAGGTTGTGGACGTTGGGGTTGCCCAGGTAGATCGCGAGCGCCTCGCGACCGTGCTCCTCGAGCACCGGCAGCAGCCGCTGCTCCACCTCGGCGAAGGCCTCCGGCCACGAGGTCTCCCGCCACGAACCGCCGTCGCGGACCAGGGGCGCACGGAGCCGGTCGGGATCCTCGTGGAGCTGTTTGAGCGTGGAGCCCTTCGGACAGATGAATCCGTGGGAGAAGACGTCGTCACGGTCACCCCGAACCCGGACGACCGACCGGTCGCGGGTCGTGACCTCGAGGCCGCACGTCGCCTCGCAGAGCGGACACGTCCGGAAGTGTGTCCGGGTCGGCGCCACGCTCCGACGCTACAGGCTCGGAGCGAGCACAGGTAGCGACGACGCAGAGCGGCACCCTGCACGGAACGCCTCCACCCTTGCGCGACCATGTCGTCGTGCCCGTGCGGTCGCCACGTCGAGGCATACCCGCGCTCCTCGGGGCCGGTACGGCGGTCATCACGGCCGTCGCCGCGATCCCAGCCGTGGTCCTCGCCCGCGATGTGGATCCCGTCGGCACGGTCGCCGAGTTCCCGCTCCCCACGGCGAACGCGACCCCACTCGGGATCACGGCCGGGCCCGACGGCAACGTCTGGTTCACCGAGGAGGACGGGAACCAGATCGGACGCATCACACCCGACGGGACCGTGACCGAGTTCCCGGTCACCGCGGA
>Ga0315553_10002961_pt1 | contig 13419 bp, 11 predicted proteins | sample SalMarSW160140MG_FD_203099 | JGI IMG/M metagenome (GOLD analysis project Ga0315553, IMG submission 203099) | Salt marsh sediment microbial communities from the Plum Island Ecosystem LTER, Massachusetts, United States - Salt Marsh Sediment SW1601-40 ... | reverse complement strand
TCGCCAAGATCCAATCTACCCTAGGTTGGCCAGCTACGAGAGAACAGATAGGCCAGGCCAAGCATCTGGTCCCAGAAGAGCTGATCCACCGCATCACCGCCTCCGGTACGCCGGAGGAAGCCCGCGCCAAGGTAAATGAATACCGCAAACACGGCGCGACCGTGCCGATTTTATACCCGGTCGGCGGCGACGTGAGACTGCTTATCGATACCTTCGCGGTAGCTTGAGAGCATCCGTGTCCGATCAATAGCCAAGATAATATGACCCTTCCCTCAAATTCCAAGCACGAATTACAACCCAACTCTCGCCACTGTTTCGTGTGCGGCCTGGACAATCGCTTTGGGCTGCGTTTGCGGTTCTATGAGACCGGCCCTGGTGAGGTGACCGCCGAATACACCGTCCCCGAGCATTTTCAAGGGTATCCCGGAGTTGTCCACGGCGGCATCGTCGCGGCTATGCTGGACGAGCTGGCTGGTCGCGTCCACATGGTCGGCGACCCGCCGCGTTTCATGTTCACAGCCCGCCTGGAGGTGCGCTACCGGAAAAACGTCCCGGTTGGGCGTCCCTTGCGGCTGGTTGGCTTGGCCGGAAAAAGACGAGGTCGATCCGCCGAGGCCACCAGCCAGATATTCGGCCCTGAAGGTGCCTTGCTGGCCGAAGCCCATGCAGTACTCGTTGACGTTCCTGAAGAAGTGCTTGCCGAATCCGATCTGGAAGGGCTGGGCTGGCAGGTATATCCGCGTGATATGGCGCAGCCTGTTGAGAGTAAGGATTGGAAGCTCGGCATCGGCGAATGATGGACCTGGAAAATAGTAAACAGGAAAGCCAACATGATCATCGAATATCACAGGCCTAAATCGCTCGATCGAGCCCTGGAATTGTTGGCCCGCGAGGAGATCGTTACACGTCCGCTGGCTGGCGGCTCGGCCCTTACACGCCCATCTCGGGAACAGTTTGCCGCCGTCGATCTGCAAGCCCTGGGATTGGACGCGGTCCACAACCGGGGTAATTTCCTCGACCTGGGCGCTATGGTCAGTCTAGAGGCTTTGATGGCAACGCCGCAGGTGCAGCCCGCATTGGAAAAAGCCATACGCCACGAGGCGAACTACAATTTACGCCAGGCTGCCACGGTAGCCGGTACGCTGGTGGCTGCGGATGGACGTTCACCTTTTGCAACAATCTTGCTGGCCGCGGACGCCCGCATCCGGTTCAAGCCGGGCGATGAAGAGATCGATCTGGGCGATCTTCTCCCGGTTCGCGCGGCCGAGTTGAAGGGCAAGCTGATCACGGAGATCACTATCCCGCTCAACGCAAGCCTTGCTTACGAGTACGTCGCCCGAACACCTGCGGATTTTCCGCTCGTTTGCGTCGCGGTGGCGCAGTGGCCTTCCGGACGCACCCGGGTGGCGTTAGGCGGTCACGGCAGCGCGCCAAGCCTGGCATTCGACGGCACGGAAGCCGAAGGCGCGGCGGTTGCCGCACGTGAGGCTTACAGCGCAGCCGGGGACCATTGGGGCAGCGCGGAATATCGTAAAGAGATCGCCGCGGTTTTAACAGAACGGTGTTTGCGGGAAATTCGAAATTCATAAATCGTTTGAGGACTGGCATGCAGATCAACCTGAAGGTTAATGGTGAAGAACGAGCCATAAATATTGCTGCCGGCGACAGCCTGCTAAGAACCCTGCGAAGTCTGGGATACTTCAGCGTTAAGCATGGCTGCGAGACAGGGGAATGCGGCGCATGTGCGGTCTTGCTGGATGGGAAACCGGTCAACACTTGCGTTCACCTGACTGCCCAGACCGAGGGGCATTCCATAGAGACCCTGGAGGCGCTGGGCGAGCATCCTGAACAGGGCTGGAAGCGCACCGAAGGCCTGCACCCCTTGCAGCAGGCGTTTGTTGACAGCGGTGCAATCCAGTGCGGGTACTGTACGCCAGCACAGATTTTGGCTGCCGCTGATCTGCTGGCGCGCAACCCGTCTCCCAGCGAAGCGGAGGTGCGAGAGGCGCTCTCTGGCGTACTTTGTCGCTGCACCGGCTACCTCAAACCGGTTCAGGCGGTGCTGCGCTCCGCCGCGATCCTGCGTGGGGAACAGGTCGATCCCATCAACGGCTCACTCCCGGCGCCGTCGGTTTGGTTAGAGCCTTCTGGGGTTGAACCGGGTGGCGGCGCACTGACTACATCGCCCGGGAGCGCTGCTCCAGAACTTGAGCTGCGGGTAATGCCGCAGATCCAGGTCGCCCCGGAGTCCGAGGCATGGCAGCGGGTGGGTAAACCAGAACCCAAGGTGGACGCGGTCAAGCTCGTGCAGGGGAAGCCGGCCTTCACCGCCGATTTCGAACGCCGGGGGTTGCTCCACGCCAAGGTGCTGCACAGCCCGCATGCCCATGCGCTGATTAAATCCATCGATGTGAGCAAAGCAAGGGCGTTGGAAGGCGTCGAAGCGGTCTTGACCTGGCAAGACTTGCCCCGGGTGATCTACTCCACCGCAGGTCAGTCCGACCCCATTCCTGGGCCTCTCGACGCCTTTTCGCTGGATAAGAAAGTGCGCTTCGTAGGCGATCGGGTGGCGTTCGTCGCCGCTGAAACCGAGGAGATCGCCGAGAGGGCGTTGGAACTAGTCGAGGTCGAATATGAGCTGCTGCCTGCGGTTCTCGACATGGAGACAGCGCTTCGCGAGGATGCCCCCCGCATTCACGACGAGCCGGAATACGTGGATTTCGCCGATTCGGACCCCAGCCGCAATCTGGCTGCGCATATCGCCATCGACATCGGCGATGTGGAATCCGGGTTCGCCGATGCAGATTTTATCTTCGAAGAGCAGTATGCCGTACCCAAAGTGCAGCAGGCGCATATCGAGCCTCACGTCGTAGTTTCCTACTGGGATGAAAACGACCGACTGGTGATTCGTACCAGCACCCAGGTCCCTTTTCACGTCCGCCGGCAGCTGGCGCCTGTGCTCGACCTGCCGATTAAACGCATCCGGGTGATCAAACCGCGCATTGGCGGTGGGTTCGGCGGCAAACAAGAAGTCCTGATCGAGGACGTGGCCGCGCATTTGACCATCGCCACCGGGCGACCGGTGATCTACGAATACACTCGCGAGGAGGAGTTCATCGCAGCCCGGTCACGGCATCCGATGCGTGTCAGGATGAAGACTGGGGTCAAAAAAGATGGCACAATCACCGCCAACGCGATGTACGCGTTGAGCGATACCGGTGCTTATGGCTGCCATGCGCTGACGGTGACCGGCAATACCGGTCACAAAGCGATGGCGCTCTACGTTGGGGATAGCCCTTACCGGGAGAAACCCAATATTCGTTTCTATGCTGACGTGGTATACACCAATACGCCGCCCTCAGGTGCTTACCGGGGATATGGGGTGCCGCAGGGCTTTTGGCCCGTAGAGCGTCACATGGAGATGATTGCCCGGGAACTGGGCTTCGATGCTTTGGAGTTTCGTTTGAAGAACGCTCTGCGTGCAGGGGAGTTACAACCCTTCAGCACTGCCTGGAGCGAAGGCCGCGCCCCGCAGCCTGAGACGATTGAAACTTGTGGGCTGGAAGAGTGCGTCCGCCAGGGCAAAGCTGCTATTGGTTGGGACCAAAAGTACGGCAACGAAGCCTGGCGTCAAATGCCTGGCAAGCCGTATTTGCGCAAAGGTATTGGCGTCGCCATGGTGATGCAAGGCACAGCCATCCCCTATCTTGACATGGGCGGCGCAAGTATAAAGATGAACGACGATGGTTCTTTTAACTTGCTGGTCGGCGCCACCGATCTGGGGACCGGTTCGGACACGGTGCTGGCCCAAATGGCCGCCGAGGTGCTTGGCGTCCCGGTCGATGACGTGGTGATCTATTCCTCGGACACCGATTTCACACCCTTTGACAAAGGCGCATACGCTTCCAGCACGACCTACATCTCCGGAGCGGCGGTGGTCAGGGCCGCCGAACACGCTGCCGAGCGAATCCGCGTGCGCGCCGCGCGCATGTTGAACGAGCGCTCTGCGCCTAAAGTCAAAGTTGACCCGCATGCCCCGCCTGAGGTCAAACCGGATGACATCCATCTGGCTGATCGACAAGCCTACGCTCCGGATGGTCGCTCGGTGACAATGTCCGAGATCGGCCACGATTCACTCCACTACGCTAATCAAGAACAGATCATGGGAATCGGTTCGTACATGTCGCCGGTCGCCCCGCCCCCCTTTGCCGCCCAGTTTGCCGAGGTCACGGTGGACGTCGAAACTGGCGCGGTGACCGTTGACAAATTGGTCATGGCGGTGGATTCGGGCGTGATCGTCAATCCTCTGACCGCCTCTGGCCAGATCGAGGGTGGGATGACTCAGTCCTTGGGGTATGCGGTAAGCGAGGAGATGGTTTACGACGAAAAGGGGCGCGCCCGGGAGCGGGATCTGTACGATTATCATATTTTCCGTGCCCACGAGATGCCCGATCTAACTACGATCTTCGTCGAAACTTTCGAACCTTCCCATCCGTTCGGGGTCAAGGCTGTCGCCGAGATCCCAATGGACGGGGTCGCCCCGGCAGTGGGCAATGCCATCCTGGATGCCTGCGGCGCGCAGATCCGAGAGAACCCCACCACCCCGGAAAAGGTCTGGCGAGCCCTGAAGGGTTAAGATGGATCAACTCGGCCTTTGGATCGAACGAACTCTAGGGATCGGCGCGGAAACGCAGCAGCGGCTGCTGGCTTCTCTGGTCGCAATCCTAATCCTGTGGATCATCCATTTCTTACTAAGGCGCGCCGTGATCGACCAGATCAAGGAGCAGCGCGCACGTTTCCTGTGGCAGAAACTGGTTGCTTATATCTCCTTCGCCGTTGGTTTGTTGGTGGTGGGTTCGGTCTGGATCCAGGGCTTACAGTCCCTGGCGACTTATCTGGGTTTGGTATCGGCAGGTCTGGCGGTGGCGCTCAAAGACCCCATCACCGACTTGATGGGTTGGGCCTTTATCCTCTGGCGCAGACCTTTTGAAGTGGGCGACCGGATCCAGATCGGCGAATACGCCGGCGACGTGATCGATCAGCGCGTCTTCAAGTTCTCGTTGATGGAGATCGGCAATTGGGTCGAGGCAGACCAGAGCACCGGGCGGATCTTGCACATCCCCAACGGACGGGTGTTCACCAAGGTGTTGGCTAACTACACCAAAGGATCGGATTTCATCTGGAACGAGATCCCCGTCCTGGTGACCTTCGAGAGCGATTGGCAGAAGGCTAAAGCACTTCTGGATGAAATATCCCGGGATCACGCTGCCGAGATCGCCAGGGGGGCGGAGCAAAGCTTCAAAAAAGCCGCCCAACATTATATGATTGAATATAACCAGCTCGGTTCGATCGTATATACGAGCGTCAAAGACAGTGGCGTGCTGCTCACCATCCGTTATTTATGTGAACCCCGCAAACGACGCTCCAGCACGGAAGCCATTTGGGAAAATATCTTGCGAGAATTCGCCGGACACGCGGACATCGATTTCGCGTACCCGACACGACGGTTTTACGACAACCTGCGGGAAGGCAAACAGGCCCATATGGTCGAGTTCGCCCACGAAAGAATGGATTAATTGAGACGATGACCACTTACGTGATCGGGCACGTCAACCCGGACACCGATTCGATCGCCGCGGCGATGGGATATGCCTGGCTGCTTCGCGAGCGGGACGATCTCGATGCGCTCGCCGCGCGCGCCGGCGCATTGAACCCGCAAACGACTTGGGTGCTCAAACGCCTGGATCTGGAATCTCCGCTGCTGCTGAACGACGCTTCGCCGCGTTTTGAGTCGGTCGCCCGGAGGTTGGATACGACGACCCCGGAGAGCCCGCTGCGCGATGCCTGGGGGATCGCCAGCCGAACCTGGGGTGTGGCGCCCATCGTCAATGAGGACGGCACGCCCTTTGGTTTAGTCAACGGCCCCAGCCTGTTCGAGTATCTAAGCCACCTGGTCGGTCCCCATCCGCGCCGCCAGGAGATGCGCATAGCCGAAATCCTCGACCTGCCCAGCAATCAAGCCTGCGATACCAACGTGCCTCGTTTTGAGAAAGGCGCGCGTATCCGCGATTCGCTCAACCGCATCTTGCGCGCCGAGGGCGACGATTTCTGGGTCGTAGACAAGGATGGCGCGTACCACGGCGTCTGCCGCCAGCGAGACGTGCTCAACCCACCGCGGTTGCGCCTGATCCTGGTCGATCACAACGAGCCTGGTCAGGCATTGGGCGCTCTGGAGGAAGCCGAGCTGGTTGAGATCCTCGATCACCACCGCCTGGGCAATTCATCGACCCACATTCCCATCCGTTTTAGCGTCGATGTGGTTGGCAGCACCAGCACTCTCGTCTCGGAACGCACGGAAGACGTCGGATTGAGCGCCCCACCCAAGATAGCCGGAGTTCTGCTAGCCGGGCTGCTTTCGGATACGCTGTTGCTGACCTCACCGACCACCACCGATCGGGATCACCGCGCCGCGGAGCGTTTAGCTCGATGGGCATTAGTGCACGGCGGTCCCTTAGAGAACGAATCGATTAAATCCTTCGGCGAACAGATCTTGCAGGCGGGCTCGGGGATTGCGGCGCGCGATCCCGATGAGGTCGTCAAGATGGATATGAAGGTATACGAGGCTGGAGGCTGGGATTTTGCCATTGCCCAGGCTGAGGTCACCGATTTGATGCAACTCAAGGAAAACCAGGCTGCGCTGCGGGAAGCGTTGCTGCGTCTGCGAGACAGCCGCGGCCTGGATTTTGCCATGCTGATGGTCACCGATGTAGTCAGTGGTTCCAGCCGTCTGCTGATGACCGAGGATGTCCCGGCTTTGAGTGACCTGCCGTACCCGCGGCGCTCGGATGGCACGCGTTTAGCCGAGGGCGTCGTCTCACGCAAGAAACAGCTGCTTCCGGTGGTTTTAGGCCTGTTGGAAAGCTAATCGATAACCCGTGAGATGAGCTCAATTTATCAGGCTTTAGCGGAACTAGAAGCTGAAAACCAAACCGGCGCGCTGTGCATCGTTGTTCGCAGCCAGGGATCGACTCCCAGGCATGAGAGCAGCAAGATGTTGGTTTACCCCGACGGGAGCATCCTGGGCACTGTAGGCGGTGGTGAAATGGAGAACCGGGTGATCGCCGCAGCTCTGGCAGCCATCGAAGACGGGCAGCCGCGCATCCTGGAATATCGTATGACCGATCCGGAGCGAGGCGATCCTGGCGTCTGCGGAGGTAAGGTGGAGGTTTTTGTGGAACCCGTTCGTCCAAAGCCGGTGCTGGTGGTGATCGGCGCGGGGCATGTCGGCCAGGCGGTAGCTCATCTGGCAGATTGGTTAGGATTTCGTGTGATCATCAGTGACGACCGCCCTGAATTCTGCACGCCCGAAGCCATCCCGGAAGCGGAGGAGTTTTACCCGATTCCCATGGAGCAGCTGCCTCAAGAGATGGAGATCACCGCCTGGACTTATCTGGTTTTGACCACCCGGAGTGTAGATCTGGATGTCTCAGGGCTGCCCAGGTTGTTGGATACACCAGCTGCTTATGTCGGTTTGATCGGTTCCAGGCGGCGTTGGGCTACCGCACGCGCCAAGCTGGCGGAAGCCGGAGTACCGGAAGCTCAGATCGGGCAGGTACGTTCACCTATCGGTTTGGAGTTGAACGCCGAGACACCCGAGGAGATCGCTGTCAGCATCATGGCGGAGATCATCCTGCTGCGTCGTGGCGGCGATGCCAGGGTCATGAAAAGTGATCAAAGAGAACTGGAAAAGCTCAACAATACCCAAGCATGAAATTTTTCCGCACCAATGATTCGATCGGTGCGGATGACCGGAGGTTCACCTGAATGTGGCAAGATTATCACAACGTGACCAGCGTCGATGAAATACTGCAGCTCCTGGCCGGACGCGGGGAAAAAGCTCGGATCGTCGCCGGTGGTACAGATTTGATCCTTGAGATCGAACGCGAGGTTCGCACCGGGATAGAGACGCTGATCGACATCACTCGCGTACCGGGACTGGACCGCATCGTTTTGGATGAGGACGAGACCATTCACCTGGGTCCATTGGTCACCCATAACCATTGTGTCGAGTCGAAGCTGATCGTCGAGCGCGCCTTGCCGTTGGCTCAGGCGGCCTGGGAGGTGGGCGCGCCGCAAATTCGCAACCGGGGAACCATCGCCGGCAACTTGATCACCGCCTCCCCTGCCAATGATACGATTACACCCTTGATGGCTCTGGGCGCGAAAGTGACCCTGCGTTCAATCGCGGGCGAGCGGGTGGTCCGCTTGGAAGAATTTTATACCGGGGTACGCGGTACGGTGATGCGTCCTGACGAGATGCTGGTTGATATCGCCTTTCCAGCTTTAGGTATCCACCAGCGGGGCATGTTTATCAAGCTTGGGCTGCGCCGGGCGCAGGCGATTTCCCTGGTTGACGTCGCCGCGGTCTTGACTTTCTCGGGTGAGCAGGTGGAGCGCGCAGCGATCACGCTGGGCGCGGTCGCGCCGACCATCATTCACGCGCGCCGCGCCGCGCAGTATTTAGCAGGCAAGGCATTGACGGGGGAGACTATTCAGCAGGCTGCCGATCTTGCGGCTGAAGACTCCAGGCCGATCGATGATGTGCGTGGTTCTGGCGCTTACCGCAGAGAGATGGTGCGCGTTTGCACCCTACGCAGCCTGCGTGCTATCGCGAGGGGAGAAGAGCGGTTGGACTATCCGGAGGCCCCGGTGCTGTTGTGGGGGAGCGAATATCACGGAGCTGCGCCGGATCTCTCCAACAGTTCGTTCCACGCGGCTGGTGACCCTATCGTTACTTGCATCAATGGGGTCGCGCGCAGCTTCACCAGCGGCCACCAAAAGACTTTACTGCGCTTCCTTCGTGAAGACGCCGGGCTTCCGGGAACGAAAGAGGGCTGCGCCGAAGGGGAATGCGGTGCCTGCACCGTTTTTCTGGATGGCGTCGCTGTGATGAGCTGTCTGGTGCCGGCCGCGCGCGCTCACGGCGCGGATATCGTCACCATCGAGGGGTTGGCGAGGAATGGGCAGCTGCACCCTGTCCAGCGCGCCTTCATCGAAGAGGGCGCCGTTCAATGTGGCTACTGCACGCCGGGCTTCTTGATGTCGGCAGCCAAATTGCTCGAAGAACGCCCTCGTCCCAATCATAGTGATATCCAGACCGCGATCACAGGAAATCTGTGCCGCTGCACGGGTTATTATATGATCGTCAAAGCGATAGAACGAGCAGCACAAACCGAGGTGACATAATGGGTAGATACCGCCGTTCATACGTTGCCGAAGAAGCCCAGAAGAGACCCTGGGAGATTCATCCCGTCTGGAGGGGGATCGGCTGCATCTTTATGTTGTTGATCCCGGTCATGGCTTTTGCCGGAGCCTACATCCTGGTGCGGGAGAACTTCCAGCAGCGCTGGATTGCCGTGCCGTCGGAGCTTTCCAATACCTTCGTCATCCCCTTCCTGGGTACACGCCTGTACATTGCGGATCTCATGGGGACGGTGGCGTTGATGGTAATTGGATTTGGCCTAATGACAATTGTCTATGCGCTGATCTACCGGGTGATCGGTCCTTCACAATACGGCCCTTACGACGCGCCGCCTCCTAAAAGACGGAAGAGAAGGCGCTAAACTGTATGGAGCGTACCGTCCCCAGTACGGCTTCCGAGGAGATAGAACTTTACCTGCGCACGTATTATTCCTTGCTGCGCTCCTCGGCTGAAGTCCAGATACGTACACTGGAAGAAGCGCACATTCAGATGCGTTCTTTGCTGCATACCGGCGCACGCGAACAGACGCCGGATATGTCCGCGTTTATATACAGTTTGCTGCGCTTGCCGGACTGCATGCCTGATGTCGAACTGGTCGTTTTAGGCCAGAGTCCGGCTGTTTTTGCAAGGCGAGGCTATCCAGATGTGGAGGCCTGGGAGCAGGTTTATGCGCCTGCCCGGCGGCGGCGTTGCTTTTTTGATGGAAAGCGGACTTTAGCCTGTTTTATCGCCAGCCGTAGTGATATCGATGACGTGCTGCCAATGCTAACCGCCTACCAGATCGAGTGGAATAAGCTGCATTATCGCCTGCAAAACTTGCCGCGTTCGCTTAACCTCGAAAAAGTGCTGCACGAGGCCGGTGAGTTTCGCAGGCTGGCCCAGTCTCTGGAGATTCCGGAGGATGATTTCTCTCGGCTGTGTGCAGTCTTGGATGAAAGGGCCGCCAGCGTGTTAGCGCACATTGCTGCGCAGCCCTGTCGCTTGAGCGTGCAGCTGCTCAGCGGTTCGTTGAACGAATATTGGCGGGCGACGCGCTTATGGTGGGAAAATATCGAGCGCGCCTGCCCAGAGATCGTCGATCGGCCGGTTTATTTCATATCCAGCAATACGCACAGCGTGGTTAACCTGCTTTCCGGTTTTGCGCTGCAGCATCGCCAGGCGCTGCTTTCCTACCTGCGGCAGCCCGAAAACGCCGATCTGCTGGACGAATGGAACCAGATTCAAGCGAGCCGGGTGCCTTCCAGCGAGGAAAACTTCCTGTACTATCTGCTCAAACGATATCTGCAGACTCCTCCAGATCCATCTATTATTGAGAGCTATTGCCAAAACGAAGTCGATCGCGGCATACTGCGTGTTAACAGCCAGGATAGCTTCGACCTTGAAGCCCAGGTGTTCGAGTTGGCCAGTCTGAGTCCAGAGGAGCTGGACCCGCGCCTGGGTAGAGATTTGGGCTGCCTTGAAACCAGCGATGCGCTGATCCTGAACATCGATTACCCTTTAGGCCTTTCGGCGTACAACATCCTGGCGAAGATCGCCGAACAAGTCGGTGAAGTTTTAGGCGTGTACGTCATCGGGAAATCCGCTACGCTCAACGGCGTGATCGGAGATGTGCTGATCCCCAACGTGGTTCACGACGAACAATCCCAAAACACTTACCTGTTTTCCAACAGCTTCGATGCCGCCGATGTAGCCCCCAACCTGGTGTACGGAACGGTTTTAGACAATCAGAAGGCCGTTACCGTGCGCGGGACGTTCTTGCAGAACGATCAATATATGGATGTGTTTTACCGGGAGGGGTACACCGATATTGAGATGGAAGCCGGGCCTTATCTATCGGCGGTCTATGAGATGTACCGCCCACAACGCCATCCAACCAATGAGATCGTCAACCTGTACGGACTGCCGTTTGATTTGGGCGTGCTGCATTACGCCTCGGATACGCCTTTGAGCAAGGGAAGGAATCTGGGGGCCAGCAACCTCTCTTACTACGGCATGGATTCCACTTACGCGGTGACGATCGCGATTCTGAGACGGGTCTTCGAGCTGGAACGGGAACGTCTGCGTAAAAATTGAACCCGGATCGATCACTTGGAGTCAAAGCGGTATACCGTTGCGCGGTCGAAGTGGGCGGCGATTTGCGCCGAATTCAAGGCGACGTCTCCTGCCAGACCCTCTCTATCTAGGACTTCATCCAGGGTCTGCCCGTACTTCTCGCCGACTACGACCCAGGCGCGCCGGTAGGGCTTTTCCCCTTCGTAAAAAAAATCCCTCGAAATCCCGTAAGCGGTGAAATAATATTCGAGCATGGCACGCAGCGGGGCATCTGCAGCGACCGTGTCGCCAGCTTGCAGCTGGTCTTCGAGGTAGACTGCGATCTGTTCCTCGAGCCCCTGGTTTTGCACTGGCGGCCGATACGCGGCCGCTGTGGCGTACAGGTGCCATGCAGGGAGGGCTAATACCAGGACTGCCAGCAATAAACGCCTGCTGGTTTCCTGGATTTTTATGGGCAGCAGGCTGAACAAGCCGACCCATCCTGCCGCCGACCAGACCAGGTAGAGCGGCAGCAAGAACAACCAGATGCGCGCCAGGGGAGCGACGCGCTGCATCGCCAGCGCTCCGCCAATCCATAGGAGGGCTGCAATCTGCAGTGGGACTTTGTGCGACGAGATGCGCCTGTGCAGGGCAGTCGCGAAGGCAAACCCGATTATGGAGACTAGGATGGCGAAACGGGGGACATCTTTCATCCATAATTCCCAGGCGCTGCTGGCGCGTCCGGGTATACTCTCCAAGAAGTCTCCCCAGCTGAGGGAGGAGACGAAATTATTGCCGGCCAGTGAATCCCAGCCTGTGCCAATTAGGATTACGGGGGAATACAGCAAAACGGTAAGCAGGAGAACCGCCAACCCGCTGAACACCAGTTTTCCAAGAAACTTCCAACTTTCTTGCTGGTTGATGTCCTTTGCAATCATCGATAATAACAGCCATATCACCACCATCCCGAAGGGGTAGAGCATGATTGGTATCGTGTAGAAACCTAGGGTCGAAACCAGGATCAAAGCGCCCCAGGCGAATGGGCTGGGGTGTCGTTTCAGATATTCGCCAAGCATGACCGCAAATAGGGTAAACAGTGCGATCAAAGCATAGCCTCGGGCGTTCGTGGAGTAGTTGATCAGCGCGCTGAAAACCGCTGCAAGCGCAGCGCCAATTAATCCGGTCGCCCGGTTGTAAACCAGCCACCCCACGCCGTATGCAGCCGGCACAGTCAACACTCCCGCCAGGTAAGCGGGCAGCCGCACTGTCCAGGGATGGTTCCCTAATATCCGGGTAGAAAAGATAACCAGCAGCGTGTGGAAGATGTGGTTGTTGGGCAGGTGATAATCACTCATCGCGTAGCGTAAGGGCCGGGCGGCAAAGGCGATGTACGTATAAGCCTCATCGTGCAGCATAGGCGCAAACAGCGTCAACCCCCGAATAGCCGCTGCCAGCAGGGTGATACCGGCCAACACGAGCAGGTAGAAGCGTTCGTCCTTGGAGGGCTGCAGCGCCCGGAAAATCTGGCTGAGGTCGTCACGCAGGGAATACGACGCGATGCTACGAATCAGCCTGACGCTCCAAATCCGCAGCATATGGCGCAAAAATATACTGGCTGTCCCCAAGCCGATGAGCGCAAGCCCGCTCCAGCGAAGGATGGGGATCAATCGCTGGTACAGCAATGGGGAAAAGCTCTCCAGCGACCCATCCCGCGCGGCCAGGTCCAGGATCGCTTTCAGGTTTGGGTAAGGCAGGAACGAGGTTATAAGAAGGAGCAGACCGGAGGACAAGCAAAGCGCAGCCAGTCCGAGCGGTAGATTTCGAGAGAGTTTATCTTTGTTGGGCATCCTTCAGGAAAGAACCGCTAGGTTTAGAGGAGGTCCAGCTTGGACGCCTCAGCGACAGCTGCAGCGCGCGAGTCGACGCTCAGCTTCTGGTAGATATGCGTCAGATGGGCTTTGATGGTGCGCTCGGTGATCCCCAGGCGGTAGGCGATCTCCTTATTGCGTTCACCGCTCGCGACTCCCTCCAATACTTCTATCTCCCGAACTAGCTACACATCACTTTCAAAAATAAGGCTTGAAACGGAGCGGGATGGGACGATTTAGACTACAACAACGCTCAAT
>Ga0315553_10002956_pt1 | contig 13428 bp, 8 predicted proteins | sample SalMarSW160140MG_FD_203099 | JGI IMG/M metagenome (GOLD analysis project Ga0315553, IMG submission 203099) | Salt marsh sediment microbial communities from the Plum Island Ecosystem LTER, Massachusetts, United States - Salt Marsh Sediment SW1601-40 ... | reverse complement strand
CTGGCCGCGGCCGTCCGCGGGGACGGTGAGCTCGTAGTAGTCGCCCGTGGCGCCCGTCTTCTTGACCCAATCGGTGTACTTGATGACCTCGTTGCCGATCTTCACGTAGCCTTCCTTGGGGAAGGCGGAGGCGTCGGTGACCGGGATGATCAGCGTGTCGGTCGCGATCTTCGGATCGGGGGTGGGCGGATCCGTCGGCTGTATGGCGACCACGGTGGCCAAGTTGACGCCGAACTCGCGACCGAGCGTGGCGCCGCCGCGATGCACCTTGTTGAACGTGCCCTTCTCCGTGCTGGCGTCTTTGTTGATGAACCTGCACGCGCCGTATCCGTAGACGCTCTTCGGGCCGGAGGTGGTGCCGACCTGCGTGTCGCGGACGGGATCGGTCTCGCCTTCCTGCTTCAGGTAGTTCCCGACGCGCGCGACCCATTTCTCGCCGCTCAAGCCGGGGCTGGCGGTCTGCTCGGCGTCGGCCCCGCTGGGGCTGTATGAGCCGATGAGCACCCCGTCGAGGATCAACGCCATTTGCCCGATGTCCATTCCGCTCCACAGGGCTTCGATGCGATGCCAGACACCGGCGGAGAACTGCGCCGCGGTGACGGGGGCCCGGAGCTCACCCGAGCGGTTCTCCCGCGCTTCGCCGCCGATGCGGAGAATGAGCCTGCCGCTCGACGAGTAGGCGAGGAGAATCCGGTTGAGATGCTGGGCCGCGGCGTCGGACAGGTCGGTCAGGCCCGAGTCGAAGAAGACGTGATCGGCGCCGTAGGCGAAATCGGCGGCCGGCTTGACCCACACCAGGATGCGGCGAAGGGTGCTGTCGACCAGCACCGGAGCCGGACTGGCGAAGGCCCGGAACTCCTTCGTGTCGCTGACGAAGATGCCCTTGTTGCCGTCCTTGTACAGGTCCTCGCCCGGAGTGAGCAGTGTGTTAAACGTCGCCGCGCCGCGACTGGCGCCGTGCCAGTTGGTCGAGGCGAACAGGGACGGGCCGTCGAAGCCCCAGCCGTCTCCGCTTTCGCTCACCGGGCCGAGCGATACGCCGGCTCCGCCGGGCGCTCCCGACGCCGGGACGCTCGCCACATAAGACGCGCCCGGCAGCGTGATGAGCCCCTCGAGCTTGCGGGCGACAATCGCCTCGTCGAAGTCGCTCTGCCGTTCGAGCGTCCAGGCGGAGTTGGTGCCGCGGTCGAGCGCCACGACCCGGCGGATGCGCATCCGCTTGACCTCGCGCCCGGCGCCGTCATTGACCACGCCCACCGCCTCGATGGTGTACCGGCCGGACGGCCTGAAACAGAACCCCGTGGTCGCGTTGAGCAGGACGGCGTCGTCGGACTCCGCGTCGGGGTTCTTGGCGTTGGCAATGATGGCCGGGCGATAGCCGCCGTAGAACTCGCCGCCCGGGTCCTCGGCAGCCATGGCGAGCCAGGAATCCAGCGCGGCCATGTCGGCCATAATCAGGATGACGGTGTCGCCGGCGCCCGGCGTGATCGTCACGTCGCTGCAGCCCTGGAGTTCGTTGTCGGCGCGGCCGGTGTAACGGATCAGGTCGCCGTTGATCCTGACCCAGCCTTGGACGGGGAACCTCAAGCCGTCGTCGAGGGTGATCGTGCCGCCGTCAACGTCGGCGGTCACGACCTTCGCCCGGAACCATTTCAGCAGCGTGTTGACCGGTTCCGGGTCGAACTCATCGCCATAGTAGGAGAACCGCTCGGCGCTGAACGTGAACTTGTCGCCCACGTCGAAGTCGGTCGTTCCGTTGAACAGCGAGAACGTGACACCGTCCAGCGACTTCCATACGCCCGCGGGCGTGTTGGGATACTCGATGAGGTCGACCGTCCCGTGGCTGGTCCGGTCGCCCGGATCGTTCTCCGGATAACTCTCGATGGCGAACGTGAACTTCTTGGCATCGGTCTGCGTGTCGAGCAGCGTGGCGGTACACGTGACCTCCCACACGCCCGACGTGTCTGCGGAGAGTTCGACCAGCGACATCGCGCCGTTGCCGGCGTTTCCTGTGTCCGGGACAGGCTCCACATACTTCATCCGGATGCCGGTCAGCGCGGCCCGCAGCACCGGGGTCGAGGCCGTGTTGAGGTTAATCAGGGCGAAGCCGCCGTCGCGCTCAGCGGCCGCATGGACCGTGACGTGCGGCCGAAGCGCGTCGAGCTGCTGTGGGGTGAACGCCTGCTCGGTGACAAGCGTGTCGATACTGGGAAACGCGCCCCGCGCCTCGCGGTACATGGCGATGGCCGCGGCGAGCTGGACCGCGGCGGCCCTCGACAGCCCCAGGCCGAGCTCTTCATCCGCGAAGAGATTGGCCATCAGCGCCGCCGGGGCGGAGTTGACGTTGACCTTGCCCTGCTCGTCCTGGACCTCCGCGTCCAGCATGAGGCCGCGGCGGCTCCTTTGCCATTTGAACTCCTCGGGAAGATCGTCGAATCTCACGGCCATCTCGCCGTATTCGTGAGCCGCCTGCAGAAGCTGCGCCAGGGCGTGGTTGTAGGCCGCAGTCATGGCGTAGCGGGCGCGGGCCTGCGCGACAGCCGTCCGGCTGCTGCGCTCCTGAAGCTTCATCGAGACCATGAACGGCGTCGCCAGGATGGCCAGTGCGGCGATGGTCAGCACGACCATCAGCAAGGCAAAGCCGCGGCGCCCCGCGCCGTTACTTGTTCCAGGTCTCAACATCCAACGCTCCCATGGGACCCACCGTGATGGTGACCGAGCTGGAAACGACGTTCCCGCCCTTGTACTCCTTGAGCAGCACCCGCGGCGGAGTCCCCACGTGCTCCGCGGTCAGCTCGCCCGATGGCCCAAACCGGATGGTGTTTCCGTCGGCGAGCCCTTCCGCTTCGAGCGCCAGCTTCTGGCTCACTTGATGCACCGTGTCCACCACGTAGGCCGAGATGATCAGGTGATCGATCCTGCCGTAGAAATACGCCGCGCCGCCCGCCGCGGCGCCGATGGCCGTCTCCGTGTCCGAGACCGGCGCCTGGACCGCCTCGGAGCCGGAGCCGGCGGGGTCCTGCTCGACGCCGTTGATCGTCAGCGTGATGCCTGTGCTGAGCTTGTGGCAGCTCATGCTCACGTGCGTCCATTCGTTCGGCCGGATCACCGGCGCGCTTGAGGCCGAATGCTTGAGGTAGCCGGCCTCGTCCGCGTCCAGCACCACGGCGAACGCGACCAAGGCAAACTTCTTGCTGGTCTCGTCGTAGCGGAGCGACATGCCGAACCAGCCGTTGCGCGACATGATCGTCATGTCGTCTGCGCCGGAGTGGACCGGCGCGACCGACGCCTCGATCGCCACGCCCTCGTGGGTGTCGTACGCGGGGATCTCCACCCACTGGGCGCCGCGAAGCATCTTGCACCGGAGGTAGTACGTTCCGTCGAACAGCAGCGCCTTGTTGACCTTGCCGTCGGTCAGCTTCGCCTCGCCGCCGGTGACCAGGGCGGCGTGCCCGAGCGCCCCGTAGGTGCGGCTGGGGCTCTCCTCCAACGTCTCGAAATGCCACACGCCGACCTTCTCGCGGCCGAACGGGTAGAGCCGACCAGCCTTCGCGTCGATGCAGACGAACGTCTCGCTGCTCTCGGCGCGGGCCGTGCTCCTCGCGCTGTGGATGATGGCGACGACGGCGTACTTCTCGCTCTGCATCGCGTTCACGCGAAGAAGGCCGAAGTACACGCCCACCCCGATGCCCAGCAGGATCATAATCACGCTCATCACGACGAGCAGCTCGACCATCGTGAAGGAGCGCGCAGGCGCAGAGGAGCGCCGCGTCCCGTCGGGTTTCCGCGCTCCCGTGCGCCCATGCCCGCTTGCATTCGGGCGCGTCTTCATCGTCCCACCTTGCCTACGTCGTCGTCTTGGCCGGATTGATCGGTTTGGTTCGGGCCGCACGCCCACAACTGATAGGACGTGCTGTTCACGAAACGGCCACCTTTCTTGATGGGCGCGACCGTCATTTGCCTACCCTTAATCCTATAGTATACCGCTTCCGCGGGGTATTCCGAAGAATGAAAATATATCCACGGGTTCCGCCACGGATCGACCAGTTCCTGGCGCCCGTCCCTGTCGGTGTCCTCGACCCACCGCCGGATAAGGTGGGCCTGGATGAACGGCCCGCCGTTTTCCTTGGTCCGCAAGCAGGCCAGCATCCGCTCGATGCCGGGGTTCTCGTCGTCCTGGCCTGCGCCTCCCGAGGGCGGGTAGTCGCCAAACGCACGCTGGTACTGCTCGAGCGCGCCTTCAAATACCCCAAGCTGGGCCTTCATCTCGTTGATCCGTGCGCCTTCGAAATGGGCGCGAAGCGCCGGGAACAGCAGCGCCGCAAGAATCGCAATCACCCCGATGACGACCATCAGCTCAACGATCGAGAATCCGTGTCGTTTCACTTTGACCTCACTATTTGCACGACATTAAACCTGCAATTGACGTTCCCGCCCTTCTTGGGCAGCGCGAACAGGCCGACGTCGTACGCGGTCACGCCGGCGAGCTTCGGCAGCGGCAGACTGGCCGGCAGGTGGACCCGCTTCCCGTCAACCAGCGGCCGGACCCGGCCTGCCTTGTCGACCTCCAGGCTCACGGTGAACTTACCCTGCGGGATTTTCCTGGCCAGCAGTCTCGGCTGCCTAAGCCCCCCCGGAGCAAGGATCGCCGCCCAGCCGCCGCCGAACCGGCCGAATAGCACCGGCTGCCCACCTTGGGGCGCCACAAACACCCCCACAAAACTGTCCGCCTCGGACCCCGTGGACGCCTCGGCGGTAATCGACAGGAACGATGCCCCTTCCGACCGCGAGAGCTTGGAGATCGCGGCACCTGTCGTCGGCTTCCCGTCGATCAGCACGGAGTTCTGCGAGATGGAGATCGACACCCCCGGGGGCTCGATTTCTTCCCAGTCGTTACGAACCTTGGGATCATCCGGGCGCTCGAAGCCGTCCGACCAGGCCAGGCGAGACTCGGCCCGCTGGATGCGCTGAATGGCGGCCGCAGCGTATCCGCGATAGTCGCCCAGCTTGACCGCGGCGGCGAAGTGTGAACGGGCGTCATCGGCGCGCCCCTGAGCGTAGGCCAGGAACCCGAGCCCGATGCGGCCGTGCACGTTGTCCGTGCCCGCCCTGTTCAACTCGGCGGCCGCCTCGCCGAACCGCTGGAGGCGGATCAGTGCCCCCGCCAGCGCCGCGCGGTCCTCTGGCGTGGCCGACTTGGATTCCGCCACTCGCCGAAGGTACTTCGCCGCCTGCGAAGGGTTCCCCGCCAGTGCGACGCGGCCCAGCCCCCGCAGCGCCGGCACAAAGCCCGGGCGCAGCGAGAGGGCTTTGAGGAAGAACGACCGCGCCTCACGAGCATCTCCCAGCTTCCATTGACACCGCCCCGCGCCCGACAGGGCGTAGACGTTCGGCCTGTCGGACATCAACGCTTTGGTATACATCCTCAGCGCGATGGCATGTTCGCCCGCCAACTCCGACACGTAGGCCCTCGCAATCAGGACGTCGGCGCGCCGGGGTGCGGCCGCCACCGCCTGGTCCAGCAGCCCGGCCGCCTTCTTCAAATCCCCGCTCCGCGCCTTGACCAGCCCGTCACCGGCCAGCGTGGGAACGAAGTCGGGACGGAGCAGCCGGGCCTGTGCGAAGTACGGGCCGGCGTTGCCGACCTTTCCCTGCCGGAGCAGGACGGCGCCCAGGCTGGCGGCGGCGGCGGGCGACTTCGCGTTCTCGGTGGCTTTCTCAAACGCCTCCGCCGCCTTGGTCAGATTGCCCCGTGCGAATTCGAGCTGCCCCAGCGCGACCAGCGCGTGGGGGTCTTTCTTTGCCTCGGCCCGCCGCAGCATCCGCCGTACGCGTTCTTCGGCGCGGTCGGGCTTCCCGTGGATCAGCTCGATCATGGCCAACCGGCTGTCGGCCTTGGTGTCAAATGGATTAATGGCGAGAGCCCTCTTCAGCGGCTCCTCAGCATTGTCCACCATCCCGAGCCGGACATAGATCTCGGCCTTTCGAATCAGCATCGGGACCGTCGCAATGCCGGCGCCGGTGGCGGCTTCCAGCGTGCCGATTTCCATGTCGAGGTTGTTTGACGCCCGCGCCACCTCCAGCAGTTTGCTGTAGGCGGGCAGGTACTTCGGTCCGACCTTGATGGCCTTCTCGAGCTCCTGGTGCGCCTGCGTTTTCAGGCCCACTTCGAGGCACGCCTCGTAGAGCTTCAGGTGGGCGCGCGGGTCGTTCCCCGCGGCTTTGGTCGCCAAGTTGTAGGATTCCTGCAGCGTGCACTTGCGCAGGACTTCGAGCACCTGGCTCCGCGGCCACGTGTGGCGGATGCCGCTGAGGGTCCTGAACTCGAGGGCGTTGTCGTCGAGCTTGACGATCGTCCCCACGTAGGACTTGTCGGCTCCCGTGATTCGCACGGTGTCGTGGTCGCGCTTCTCCAGCTTGAGCCCGGCGCCTTGCACGGAGGCAGCGAGGAGAATTCCGAAGGCGGAGAGGACCAGTGGGCGGATCATCTGGCATCCTCCGTCAGCAGATCGATCGGTCGGACCATCGGCGCCGGCGGCATCTCGGGCACGAGCGGCGGCGGCCAGGGCAAGCGGATCTTCGCCCTCCCGCCGGACTCGAGCACGACCGCCGCGTCGCCGAACGGGTTCCGTCCTCCGTCCTGCCAGATCGACGAGAAATCGACGAATACCACTTCGGGCCGCGCTTCGCCGCCGTGGGCCTTGCGGGTAGTTACCGGCTGCCCCCACGTTTCCTCCTCAAGCCAGCCCGACAGAGCGGAGGCGACCAGCAGCGCGCCCAGGCACAACACGCCGAGGAAGAAGACCGCCTCCTTGCGCCGGCGGATGGTCGAGCTGAGCGCACTGTGTCGCATGCGGGTCCTCACCAACTGGGCCGTGCCTGGTGCTCCGGCTGCGGCGCGGAGCGGGTGGCTCTGGCGCGGCGCTTGGGCTTAACCTTGAGAACGGTGATGGCGGCCAGCTCGATGTCGGCGGTCAGGGTCGAACCGTTGCCCGAGCTGGCGATTTCGACTGACCGCACGGCCAGAGCCCCGCCGCCCGGGTCCCGCGGCCCGGGAGCCCCCGGTGCAGGGTCCGCCGTGGCCGGGGCCGGGGCGGCTTCCTTCTCGCCCGGCGGCGTCGAGCATTTGCCGACAAACCGGATGATCTGATCTAGCTCGCCCTCCAGTCTCACGCGGACGAACCGTTGGGCCAAGGGCGATCCCCGCGGGGCGCCCAGCTTGTGGAGGATCGAGGCGACGCGTGGGATCTGCGCCGCCACGGCGGCGCGAACGACCCTGTCGGTCATGGCGAGCCGGAGGAGGAGCTCGTCGATCTCGTCCTTCTTGGGCAGGCTCTTCGAGTTGTTCCGCGGGTCAAGCTCGCCAGGGATAGCAACGCTGGCCTTGTTGGCCAGGTCGCCCAGTTCGGAGGCCACCGCCTTCCGAATCTTTCTGTATTCCAGCGGGCGCTCGGCGACGTCGGCCCCGATGGTGAAGCGCGATGTGGGAGCGAACTCGATGCGGCGCCGCGCGCCGGCCAGGGCGGCCGCAAGCTCGGCCTGTTCGGCCTCCAATGCCTGTTTCGCGTCCGCGAACGGCGCGGGGTTGAGGGAAGATCGCTCGGTCGAAGCGTAGTGCTCCGCCAACGCGGCCCGCCCGTGCGAGTCGCCGCGCAACTCCGAAACGGGACCGGAAAACGGGAGGTGCACGGCGAGGAAGAACACCAGCGCGCCGCCCACCCAAACCAGGATGGCGACCGCGAACGGCCGGTTGTGTTCCCAGATCTCGCTCACTGTTCCTTCTCTCCCCTGTGATGGGCTCGCAGGGGGATGCTGAGCTGGAACTCGAGGGCGGAACCGTCCGCCGACTCGTGGGCCTGCTCGACCAGCCTCGGGTTCGCCGGGTCCGGCGGGTCGAACCACGGCAACTTGGTGAAGCCCTGCCAGAAGTCCTTCAGGACGTCCTCGTGCGCCCGGGTGGATTCGCCCACCGAACCGAACAGCGTGACATACGTTCGCGCGCCGGGCTTGTTCACGTCGCCGGGCCGGAAGACGAGCTTCGACAGAATGACGGGCCCCTGCTGGCCTTTCTTGATCAGCTCGATGAACTCCGCCAACCGGGCGCCCGCGCCCGCCGCCGAATCGATCAATCGGAGGTGCTCGCGCTTGAGGTCATTGCCGTCCATCAGCGCAACTAGTTTACCGTCCCGTCGGCCCGCTTCTGTCTTCAGTTGTTTCCTTTTGCCCAGCATCCGGCGCGCCACGCTGGAGTTGTGGAGCTTGGCAGCGGTCGCCACCGCGGCGGCGAGCACAAAGACCACGCAGGCGGCGTAGGCGAAGATGTCGCGCCGCCAGAACGTCCGCCGTTTCCGCGCCCGCGGCGGGAGAATCGACGTGCGCTCCTCGGGCGGCTCGAATGACATCAGGGCGAGGCCGAGCGCGATCATCCACTCGTTCGGCCGGCCCAGCTCTCCGGGCACTCCCCAGTCATCGGGCGGGTTGAACGCGGTCGCCCGCACGCCGAGCTTGGCGGCCAGGAACTCGGGCAGGCCTCTCAAGCCGGCGCCGACGCCCGACAGATACACGCGGCCGATCTCCAGGCCGACCAGCTTTGTCTGGGCCCGGGCAAACATGAGCGAGGCCCGAATCGCGCCGAAGTACTCCTCGGCGGCATCGGCGAGGGCCATCAGCATGGGACGTTCGGCGGAGGGCCGCACGGCGATTTCGTCGTCGCCGAGGATTCGTCCGTGCTTGATCTTCAGCCGTTCCGCTTGTTCGCGCTTGACGTTGAGCGCCGAGGCGAGCGCCTTGCTGAAATCGCGGCCGCCCAGCGCGATGGACCGGGCGAAGATCAGGCCCCCGTTGTACACGATCGCCATCTCGGTCTTCGAGGCGCCGATGTCGAGGACCAGGCAGTACTGGTCGAGCGCCTCATCCGCCTCGGGGCATCGGGCGAAGACCTCGTACAGCGCCAGGGCGTCCGGCGCGAAGTCCACCCCCTTGATGCCCTGCTGCGCGAGCGAATTCAGACGCTCGGTCAGCGCCTCGTTCTTGGCGATGGCGGTCATCACGGTGAGTTCGTTGGACTCCGCCCTGGCCGGCAGGTTAAGGAGGCGGTAATCGAACGACGCGTCCAGCTCGCCCCCCTGGGTCGCCTCGTAGCCGACGAGCATGTTGAGCTTCCACGGCGGGACCGGCGGGACGCGTGAGTAGCGGATGAGGGTGTCCTTCCCGGAGAGCCCGACGACTCCGCCGCGGGCACGGATGCCCGCCTCCCTCAGCTTTGCCGAAAGGTTTTCCGCCTCGCCCTGCTTCTGCGGAACCGATGCGGAGCCCGCCCACCGGACGGCTTCCCCCCGGCGCGTCAGCTTCGCCACGCGGGTGGTACGAGAGCCCATGTCGATGCCGACGCCAACAGCCATGTGCAGGTCTACCAGACGGCCGGACGTGCCACGTGCGCACACTCTCGGGGCCGAAAACGCCCTTGTTAAGTATAGCCCTGATACGGTATGACCGCAAGCCGCGCCGCGCCGGAAGGCGAAATTGTGCATCATGTTACAAGACGTGGAATGTGGGAACAGATGGCCACCTTCGTAAGGGACCAAACACGAAGAAGTTGCGCCCCGCGACCCTGATGGCAATCCCGGTCGCAGGCGTGGTCATCGCTGTTCGACAGAGGAGCCGGTCCAGCGGCGCGGGAGAATAGCTGCTGGCTCGGCTACTCCTCGCTGCGTATAATCTTGTCGTTAGTCCCCATCGATATGGCAGGGACGGAGCGATGCTCGAAGAATACCTGGAAGACCTGGAGACCCGGATCGACGAGGGGACCGAGACGAGGCTCTTCGACGAGTGGCTGGATTTCACCGAGGGCCGGTTCGAGGGCGACCTGTTCAGCCCCGCGCGGCCACAACCTTCGCCGCCCGGCGTGGAGTGGCCGAAGGTCCTGGTGAACGAGGCGCTGAACAATTTCGACATGATGGCGCTGCAGCAGTTCCGGGGCTGCTCCGAGGCGCTGGCAAACGGAGACGGCCAACTGCTCTGCGTGCGAAGCAACTACGGCACCAGCATTCTTCCCTCGCTTTTTGGCGCCGAGTTGTTCGTCATGGACGACGAGGTCGACACGCTCCCCACGTCCTGGCCTCTGGGGGGCATTAACAGGATCAAGCAGGTCATCGACGCCGGGGCGCCCGACATGGACCAAGCCCTGGGCGGCAAGGTGCTGGAGATGGGCGAGCGGTTTGCCGCAATCATGAAAAGGTATCCGCGGATTGGAAAGCACGTTCACCTGTACCATCCCGACCTGCAAGGGCCGATGGACATCTGCGAGGTGCTGTGGGGCAGCGGGCTGTTCGTCGACATCGTCGACCGGCCGGACCTGGTGACGGCTCTGCTGGAGTTGATCACCGAGACCTACATCCGGTTCCTTCGCCGCTGGCTGGAGATCGCACCGTTCTCCGACGGCTCCGAGGCCCACTGGGGCCTGCTCCACAAGGGCCACATCATGCTGCGGGATGATTCGGCGATGAACTTCTCGCCCGCGATGTTTGACGAGTTCATCCGGCCGTACGACCAGCGGCTGCTCGACGCGTTCGGCGGCGGCGCCATCCATTTCTGCGGACGCGGCGATCATTACATTGAGAAGATGAGCCGGATGCCGCGCATGCACGCAATCGCCATGTCCCAGCCCGACTACAACGACATGGAGGTTATTTATCGCAACACGGCCGACCGGGGGATCAAGTTGATCGGCCTGGAACGAGCGGCGGCGGAGGCGGCGGTTGCCAAAGGACGCGACCTCCACGGCAACGTCCACTGCCGGTAGGCCCGACCACGTGAGGACCTGACCACAAAGGCACCAAGGCACGAAGATGCACGAAGAACAGGCTGGGCTTACTCATCAATTTCAACGTACCGCTGCTGAAGAAGGGCATTCGGCGCCTCGTGCTGTGGAAGCTCCCTTGGTGTACCTTTGTGTCTTCGTGGTCGGGCCTTTGTTGCGAGGATTGACATGACGATCCGTGAACTGTGGCAGAGCATCATGCACTATGACGAGTTTGACCGAATGCCGGTCATCCATTGGACCGAGTGGCCGGAGACCCGCGAACGGTGGATCAGCGAGGGAATGCCTCCGGACGTGGACGAACACGAGTACTTCGACGCCGTGTCGGCTTGGGCCGGGGTCGGCGTCGAGCTTGGCCTGCACCCGCCGTTCGAGGAGGAGGTGATCGAAGAAACGGACGAGTACCGCATCTTTCGCGACGAGGTCGGGGTCATCAAGAAGGACTGGAAGCACAGGAGTTGCATCCCGCAGTTCATCGACCACCCGTTCAAGACGGCCGCCGACTGGCCCGAGTTCAAGAAGCGCCTCCAGCCCGACGCGGCCCGCATCCCCGACGACCTGGACGAACGGATCAGGAGGGCCGAGGACTCGGGACTGGCCATCGCCGTGCCCGGCGCCTCGATGATGGGATGGATTCGGAACTGGATGGGCGTCACCAACATGTCGTACCTGATGTACGACGACCCCGACTGCTACACGGAGATGGTCGACACGATCTCCGACCTGGTCTGCTGGGGCCTAGACCAACTGGTCCCGCGGATGCACACCACGCCGGACATCTGCCACGGCTGGGAGGACATCTGCGGCAAGACGGGGCCGCTGGTCAGCCCGGCGGTCTTCGAGAAGCACGTCGCCCGAGGCTACCGGAAGGTCCGCGGCAAGCTCGACGAGCACGGCATCAGGCTGTACAGCATCGACACCGACGGCGACGTCGCGGCGCTGCTCCGCAACTGGCTTGACGCCGGCGTCAACGTCCAGTTCCCCGTCGAGATCGGCACGTGGAACGCCGACCCCATGGCGTACCGCAAGAAGTACGGACGGGAGTTGCGGATCGTCGGCGGGTTCAACAAGCTGGCGTTGGAGAAGGGCCGCGACGCGATCGACGTGGAGATCGAGCGACGCATTCCCCTCATGAAGGATGGCGGCTACCTGCCAATGCCCGACCACCTCATCACGCCAGGGGTCCCTCTCGACGACTACAAGTACTACCTCGATCGGATCCGGGCCCTGCGGCTGTAAGGGTCCGGCGTGCGCTTCCTGTCGGGGGCGCCGCTGAACGGAGTCACGAAAAGCCGCATTTTCTGCCTACCGCGTGGCGAACGAAAGTAGTAGAATACCGGCGTCTTGGGTTCTCCCCTTGAAGGTACCGGCGTTAGATGAATCGCGATGCTCGCGACACCCTGAGCTTCAAGCTGAAGGTCTCGTTCCGGGGCAAGCTCGGGCGCAAGTTGCTCTCGCTGGTCGGGCGCCCGTTCGTCCGGCTCCTCCACTTTGACCGGCTGCGCGGATTCTACCTCGATGTCCTGAGCGACGCGGACGAAGACTCACTCGAAAAGGGCCTTGCCGTCCTCAACGTCGCCCTGGAGATCTCAGACGACAGCCTGGGCCGGATCCCCACCGAAGGCCCGGCGATCGTGGTGGCCAATCATCCGTTCGGAGGAATCGAAGCGCTGATCCTGGCGACTGTTCTGCACAGCGTCCGGGACGATGTCCGGGTCGTTGGCGACCAATTGATGAAGCGTACGCCGAACGTCAAGGACACGTTTATCCTGCCCGACCCGCTGGAGACGAGCCGCCCGGCAAGGACATCCAGGAACACGTGCATCGAGTGGGTGAAGGACGGCGGGCTGCTGGCGCTGTTCCCGGCGCGCGAGATATCGCACATCGATCTCAAGCGGCGTTCCATCGTCGACCCGAAGTGGCGCCGCAGCTCCGCGCGAATGATCCGCCGGACCAAGGCGCCCGTCCTGCCCATGTTCTTCAGCGGATACAACGGCGTCTTGTTCCAGATTCTTGGGCTCGTCCATTACCGCCTGAGCGGCGTGGTCCTCCCGCGCGAACTGTTCAGCCGGCGGCGAAAGGACATCCAGATCCGAACCGGGAGCCTCATCCCCTTCGACAAGCTGAAGGCGTTCGGCCGCGACAAGAACATGACCGAGTACTTGAGGATGAGGACGTACATCCTGAACAACCCGGCCCCCGGCCACCCGGGCGCGAAGAAAGCCCGCCGCGCCCCTGAGGACCGGGAAGATGAATTCGAGGAGATCGCGCCGCCCGGAGACCCGGAGCGGATCGCCGACGAAGTTCGGAATCTCCGCCCCGATCAGACCCTGGCCAAGGTGGGGGAATTTGCGGTCATGCTTGCCCGCGCGCCGGAGATCCCGAACCTTCTGCGCGAGATCGGCCGGCTCCGCGAGATCACCTTCCGCGAGGTGGGCGAAGGCACGGGTAACAGCCGCGACCTCGACAAGTTCGACCAGCACTACGCCCACCTGTTCGTCTGGAACAAAGAAAAGAATGAGTTGGTCGGCGCCTACCGGCTCGGCTTGACCGACGAGATCCTGGAGCGGTCCGGCAAGAAGGGGCTGTACACCGCGACGCTGTTCAAG
>Ga0315553_10002954_pt1 | contig 13432 bp, 13 predicted proteins | sample SalMarSW160140MG_FD_203099 | JGI IMG/M metagenome (GOLD analysis project Ga0315553, IMG submission 203099) | Salt marsh sediment microbial communities from the Plum Island Ecosystem LTER, Massachusetts, United States - Salt Marsh Sediment SW1601-40 ... | reverse complement strand
AGGATGCGATCACGACGACCATCCGCAAGGTGGCGCTCGAATTCATGATCATCATCGATGCCGAGACGAGGTTGAGCGACTTCGCGGCAATCGAGGCTCCAGTCCTGTTGATCGTCGGCAGCAAGACCCGGGCGCCGGCCCGCGCCGTGATCGACATGCTGGCGACGACGCTCCCCAATGCCAGCGTCAAGGTGCTGAAAGGTGCGGGCCATATGAGCCCCTTCACCCATCCTTCCGAGTTGAACCGACTGATCCTCGAGCATCTTTCGGCTCAGCGCTGACGGCGGCTCCGCCCTCCGGCCGGGGAAGTTCCTCGACATCACGCATGAACAGCTCCTCGAGCTCTACGGCTTGCGAGAGCGCATTGGCACGAACCTTCTCCAGATCGGTATAATATTGATAGTCCTGATAGAGCCGCTTTTCGTCCTGCCGCTTGAAGGTGTCGGTAAGCCGCCTCACCTCAGCTTCGCTGAGACCGAGCCCTCGCAGCAGCTCCCGCGTCAGCTCGAGCGCCGACAGGAAGGTCTCGCGCTCGATAATGGTGACGCCGAGATCCATGAGACGGTGCACATGGGTTCGGTCGCGGGCGCGCGCATAGATCGGGAGATCGGGGAAGTTGGTGCGCACAACCTCGGCGATCCTGAGCGACGACTCGACATCGTCGATGGCGAGCACGAAAGCCCGCGCCTTGTTCGCTTCGGCCGCGCGCAAGATGTCGATCCGTCCGGCGTCGCCATAATAGATCCTGGCACCGAAGCTCTTGACGAAGTCGACCTGCTTGATGCTGGCGTCAAGCGCAGTGAACGGGATGTGCCGCGCGCGGAGTACGCGTGCGACGATCTGGCCGAAGCGGCCGAAGCCCGCGACGATGACATGGCCGTCACCGCCTGGGGGCATCTCGTAGTCGGGGGCGTCCGGCACCCTGCGGCGACGGATCATATCATCGAGAAGCACCAGCACCGGCGTCGCGCCCATCGATAGGGTCACGGCGAGTGTTAGCAGATTGGCAAGCGGTTGGCCGATGACGCCGGCAAGCGCGCCGGCCGAAAATAGGACAAAGGCGAACTCGCCACCTTGACTGATCACGAGCCCAAGCCGCCGTGCAGATGAGGACTTGAGCCCCCACCACCGTCCAGCGGCGTAAAGCACCGCGGCCTTCACGATGATGAGCACGGCGACGATGGCGAGCAGCGTCAGCGGTTCGGCGAGCAACACCGTAAGGTCGATCGACATGCCGACGGCGATGAAGAATAGCCCGAGCAGCAAGCCCTCGAACGGCGCGATGTCGGCCTCGATCTGGTGGCGGTATTCCGAATCTGCAAGCAGAGCACCGGCGATGAAGGCCCCGAGCGCCGCCGACAGCCCTGCGGCTTCCATCACCAAAGCGACGCCGACCACGGTGAGCAGCGCGCTGGCTGTCATGGCCTCGCGCACGCCGGTGGCGGCGACGAGATAATAGAGACGAGCGAGCAGGAACCGTCCCACCACCACGACGCCGAGTATAGTGCCAATCGCGAAGACCGCCGTGCCGAGATCCATGGTCGAGCGTTCGGCGCCGCCGGAGACGAACAGCGGCACCAGCGCGATCAAGGGGATGGCCGCGAGGTCCTGGAACAGCAGAATGGAGAAGGCGAGCCTGCCATGCCGCGTGGTCAGCTCTCCCTTCTCTTCCAGCAATTGCAGGGCGAAGGCGGTCGACGACAGCGACAGCGCGAGCCCGACGAACAGAGCCTGACGGAAGTCAAGCCCGACGCCAAGGCCGATCGCCGCCAGCACTGCCGCAGTGGCGAGCAGCTGGACCGAGCCAAGCCCGAAAATCGCCGAGCGCATCGACCACAGCCGGACCGGCCTGAGCTCGAGCCCGATCACGAACAAGAGCATTACCACGCCGAACTCGGCGAAATGCAGAATGTTCTCGACGTCGTAGAGCGAATAGATCAGGCCGATGCCGAATGGGCCGATGATGATCCCGGCCACGAGATAGCCGAGCACCGCGCCGAGGCGAAGGAAACGTCCAAGCGGCGCAGCAATTGCGGCAGCGGCAAGAAACACCGCCACCTGGATCAATTGGACTGACACCATTCTCTGCCGCTGCCCTGTCTTCCTGCCGCTCTCGTACCACGCTCTAAAGCGAACACCTAGGCAGGAGCGCCGCAGGAGCTCGCCTTGAGGCAAACACGAAGATGGCCGGGACAAGCCCGGCCATCAAGAAAACAGCAGCTGGGGCTGACAGCTAGCGCGGCACCCACAGATTGACGAACGGTGCCCGCACCCAGGTGCCACGCCGTCCGGAGTAGACGCGCGCGAATGGGGCTGCAACCCAGGTGCCGCGACGGGTATCGACCTCGGTGAAGGGCGCACGCACATAGTCGCCGTGATGGCGATAGTAGCGCTTGCTGCCGACCTGCTGCACGAGATCAGTCTTCACTTGCGCGCCGGCGCTCGTAGTGCCGGGAAGCGCAGATGCCTGCTGCGGTGCCAAAGCGAAAGCCAGCAGCAAGGCGCCGGCGGCAGCACCAAAAGAGAGGATGTGTCTATGCATTACTCTTCCTTCCTTTGCAGCTTCGAAATCCATTCTTGGGCGCGTCCTACACTACCAATGCGGCAATGGCGAGATGGTTCAATTGAGGAATAGCCTTAACTACAACCAGCCTTTCCACTTGAAAAACACATAAGGCACCACCGCAGAGACGACCATGAGCAAGATGGCAAGGGGGTAGCCGAACGCCCATTTTAGCTCGGGCATGAACTCGAAATTCATGCCGTAGGCCGAGGCGACTAGCGTCGGTGGGAGAAACACGACCGCGGCAATGGAGAATATCTTGATGATGTTGTTCTGCTCGATGTTGATCATGCCCAGCGTCGCGTCGAGCAGGAATACGATCTTGTTGGAGAGAAAGCTGACGTGATCGGCGAGCGACGACACGTCGCGGGCGGCGGTGCGAATCCGTGCCTTCACCAATTTGTCCTCCTTGCGCTCATTGGCCGCGTGGGCGAGGAACGTAAGGAGGCGTCCGAGTGATTGCGCGCTATCGCGGGCGCGCGAGGTGATCTCCCCTTCCCGCCCGATCGACTTCAACGACACGTCGAAGCGCTGTTGGCGTGTGGCCGCGCCGCCCTTCATCTCGAAGATCGAATGCGACAGCTTGTCGACCTCGCCCTGAATGCGCTCGATGAAATCGGCCAGCCGATCGACGATGGTCTCGATCAATCCAATCAGCACCGCCATGCCCGTGGTGAGGTTGGTCTCGGACCGTGCGCAGCGGGCGGCGAAGATGGCGAAAGCCCGGGGCTCGGCATAGCGGAGCGTGATCAGGCGATTCCCGACGAGGATGAAGGTGATCGGCGTGGCAACTGGTTCAGTCATGTCGGCCTGGTACAGTACCGTGGCGGTCATGAAATGAGCGCCGTTCTCCTGATAGAGTCGGCTCGATGCCTCGATCTCACGCTGCTCTTCGCGCGTCGGCACGTCGAGTTTCAAGGCCCGCTCCACCTTGGTCACCTCGGCCTCCTTGGGGTTGAGCAGGTCGATCCACACCGTCTCCTCAATGATCCGGCGCGGATTTTTGTGCGGCTCGAGCACCCCTGACCGGTTCTCGTAAGTGGTAAGCATTGGTTCAAGCCTCGCAACTGCCGTGGGGCACCGTAGCTCAGGCGAAAGCTGTAGCCAGCCGCTACATCTCGCACCTTTTGGCGGGCCAGCCGACTCAAGGCAAGAGCCGGCTCACGGGACACGTGGCTTAGTTCTTCTGCACGATACAGGCGCCGCCTTTGGCTCGGAGTGCGGCGCAGAGCTTCTTCGCGTCGGCGCGGTTGTCGGCGCCGATCTGCACCATGTAGAGCGAGCGGCGCCCGCGCGAGAGATTGCGCTCGGGCAAGACGAATGGCTCGGCTTCTGCCAGCGCGCCGCCGTAACGGGCCTTCACCCGCGCGAATTGTGACAACGCCTTGGCCTTGGAGAACGAGGTCGAGATCTGCGCGCCCCAAGGCCGCCAGGCGCCGCTCGCGGTCAGAGGCTCGGTCTCGTACACCGCACGCACCACCAATGGCGCAAGCTTCCGGCAGGAGTCGACCACGTCCTCGGCTCCGGACTTGAGCGCCTGCGGGAGATCAGTGTCGGGTAGCTTCCATTCCTCGGCGCTGCGGCCGGTGACGAAGAACACGTAGCCTTGGGTCTCCGCGGGCAAGCTCGAGCGGCCTTGGAGCCAGGCGTATACGCGCTCGGCGCCGGCGTTATAGGCCGCGGCCGCAAGCCCGACATTGCCGAACTCAGTTTTGAGATCGGCAAGCAGGCTCGCCGAATGCACGATCGCCGATTTCGGCTCGAACGGATCATCGAGCCCGCGATCTGCCGCCGTTCCCGGCATGAATTGGGCAATGCCTTGCGCCCCCTTGGGGCTCACCGCTTGTGGATTGAAGCGGCTTTCCTTCCAGATCAGGCGGACGAAGACCATCGGCGGTAGACCGGTTACCTCGGCCTCCTGCTTCATCAACGGGCAGACGGTATCGACGAAGGGCTTGGGCTTGTCGGTCGCAATCCTGATGGCATGCCGCTGATCGACGGGCGGCGAGGTAATGGCGTGCGGCTGATCGTCAGGCGCGTTCTCCGCCAAGGCCGTAGCCGCTGTAAGAAGCACGGCCAAGATCAGGGACGCCGGTGCAAGCCTCGTCATGGCCGCGAGTGTGAACGAGCGGCTATGGAGGGTCCAGGGTGCAGGAATGGGAACGCAAGCGCAGCAATGACGCTCAGGGAAAGTTGGGCGTATCTTGCGCGAAAATCCACAAGAGCCCGAGCCAAAGCATCACGAGAGAGAGCGCGCCAAACAGTTGCAGGCGAACCATCAATGCGCGAAAAGCGTGAATTTTCATCACTCTAGCCGGTTCAACATCGACCGCACCATAAGCGCCAGAGCGGACGGAGGGCCATCGCAAAGAAGCAGCTATCCACCGGCTGTCCACAGGGTTTCGCTCAGCGTGCTGACAATCTCCGGCCGACACCGGTTACTCTTCCTCGTCCAGGACCTCGGTGGACGGCCGATCGTCGCCAGGGTCGACTTCGCGGTGCCATTTGCCGCGCTCGTCCTCGTATTCGATGGTCTCGGTCGCACCTGGCAGCGACTGCTCGGCAGCGGCGCGCTGCGCCGCAGCAAGCGCCGCCTCGTGGCTCGGAAACGGCTCGGAGAAGACCTCGCCAACCTTGTAGGCCCAGCCGCCATCATGCTCCACGATCTCATACGTCACTTTGTTCATACGCGTCACCGCTCCTCGTGGGACTGGAAGCAACTATACCCCATAACGGACACCGCGACCCCAGCGTTCCGAAGGTTGGAAAATGCGCCTTGTAGTCGCGGAACGGACGCCAAGGCGCGACGTGCTCTTTTCAGACCTCCCCTGTGTTGGGGGGCGCGTCGAGGCCATGGGCATGACGGATGAGGACAGGGCAAGACTCCATCCTGACCGCGACGCGGTTGCGTCCGGACTTTGCTGTTTCTCTCCCATCGAGCTTGCTCCCCGAAGGGGGTAGCGCGCCGAAAAGCGCAAACCTTTTGGTGTCCGCGTCCGTTGCCGGACACGGCGGGCGCCTCTCGGCGCGCCACACCGGCGATTTGTCGGCGCCGGCCGCGCTTTCGCCGTCAGTGCCCCGCTTCCCCTGCAACGGACATAAGTCAAAGTGACGTTGGGGGCCTGCGTTTGGACCCTAGGGCCAAGACCCGGGGTCCAGACCTGACGGTCGTCAGCCAGCTCCTGGCAGGGCCTCGTAGTGGACCCGGGCGGAGCCCCGGCGCCGCCCGGGTGCCGATCTGCGAAACCGACCCGCGGGCGCCGCACCCCGTCCCGCCTCACGACGCCTCATGAGTACGCCCCTTCGGTGGACGAGGTGGGGCGAGAATAAGCCTCGCCAGGGCGTTCCGAACATTTTGATTTTTAATTTAACTGACAAGTTTGCGTATAAGAGCCGAAATGAAAAGTGACACGCCGCCATCACGCCGATGCCCTAGGGTCGCCGCCCATCGTATGGGAGGCACAAATGGATCGCAGATCGTTTCTGTTGGGTGGTGGTGTGGCCGTCGCCGGCGCAGCCACGGGGCCGGCCTATGCTCAGTACTTCGACAATGCGTGGCTCAAGCCATCGCCCCCACAACCACTCGCCCCAGCCGACATCGAAGCTGCCGTCGCGCGACTGCGGAAGCAATTTCTCGCCGAGTTCGATGCCGCCTATGTCGAGAACGTCATCGTCCCCCACTTTCTCGTCAGCGTCTATGACGGTGAGCGTCCTGTCCTTCCCATGATCGGCGTCGAGCTCACCAAGGAGAACGCTCTTCCCTATGACTTGTGGGGGCTGTTGAGCGAGACCTGGAAGCCGGCCCCAGAGGATGGTGTCACGGTATTCCTCCAAGGTCTGGAGAAGCGGGGACCGCATAACGAGCGCAAGCGGATCTACATGACGGCGGTGACGCCGGACCTCTATCGCCCGATGTATGGCGACAAGGTCGTACAGTTTTGGAACACGCTCCTCGGCGACGCGAATGCCGGCAAACCGCTGATGCGGCCGTATCTCGAAAGCTATTTCGACCTCTATTGGGACCTTCATTTGGGCGTCAAAGGCGACGCGGTCCCGCCGCCGGTGCGGCAGATCGGCGAAGCCTTCAACACCGTGCTCGCCTATCGCGACGTCACCCAGAAGATCGTCTACGACAATTACATGGTCGTGCGCGCGAACCTTGCGTTCCTGAAGGAGTGGATCAACGACAGGCTCGCCGACATCACCAGCGGCAAGACTCCGAACCCGGAAAAGACCTTCGCCTACTATTGGATCAAGAATGCCGGGAATGGGGAGTACTTCGCCCACAAGGACGTCGTGTTCGAGGTGTTCCACAACTTCGTGGCGCTCAGCCAATGGGGCAACTCGATGTACAACATCATGCTCAAGCTCGCTGAGGACACCGGCGACCCTGACGCGCGCGCCTGGTTCAAAACGACCATGCAAGGCAACCCGGACGATGCCGGCGGACAGGCCTTCACGCCCCTCGAGCGCTTCGTCATGGAGCTGTTCCGCACCATCACGCCGAATGGCGGCAGCATCTCCGCGTTGGCCGAAGTACGGACGCCGCCCTATGAGCGGTTCGGCTACATGGTCACGCCGCATAAATCGACGAGCTTCGACCCGGTGCAGTGGAAGGACCCGGAAAAGTTCAACCCGGATCGATACAACACCGCGCCGACCAGCCACGATATCGACGGCGCGAGATGCGACGAGATCGGCTTCGCCAAATGTCCCTTTGAGCAATCGACTTTCGAGGTCAAGGACGGTCGCGACGCTTCGATCCACAACAGCGGCTTTGGCACCGTCTACGGCATCGTCGACGGCAAGCCGCTGCCCGTCTGCGACCATGCCGGCTTCGCCCCGTTCGGCTTCGGCTATCGCCGCTGCCCGGGCGAACAGCTCACCATTCAAGTCTTCGAAGACTTCCTGCGGAAAGTCTGGAAGAGCGATATCGCGTTTCAGAAACTCGACATCGCCAACCCCGAACCGCTCCCGATCGGGCCGACGACCGTCATCGGCGACAATGTCGGCTTCACGCGGTCCGCTTAAGCACACATCCCAACTCAATCAGAACAGGAGCAAGTTGATGAGGAAATATTCCGCGGCGTTGTTGGTTGTGTTCGCGGTCGTGCTGTGTTGGGCCGGATCGGCCGAGGCCGGCAAGCGGAAATGTGCGGACGATTACCGGCGGTTTTGCAGCGAGTGGGGCCTCGGCACTAGGGGGTTGGAGAACTGCATGCGCCGCCACGGTGACCGGCTGACCCACGCTTGCATCAGGGGACTGATTCAGGCAGGCGCCGTTTCTCAAGCGGAGGTCGATCGGAGACGCGCGGCCGCCGGTCGCTGAGCAGGGTCGCCGTCCAGATTTGAGCGGGCATTGGCGTTACCGCAACCCAGGAGTAAAGCCGTGAAAGTATCGGTCGTTGCCGTGATAACTGTCACCACGATTGCCATCGCTTCGCTGATTTCGCAGCAGGCCTGGGCGCTGGAGGGTTGTTACGTGGTCAGGGCGACGGCGGACGCCCGGAACCCACGAGTTTCCACCGAGCGCGCTGAGCATCGGCTGCACCGGCATATCCTGCACGAGTTGAGGAACAATGCCGGAAAGAGCATTGGGCCCGTCCACACGCATTGTATCCGCAATGCCTGCGAGGCTTCGGCGGTCGTCTGTCATCACTAAGGGCCGGGACTCAGCGATAGAGATCGGCGCGGGTCGGCGGCAGCGGCGATGGTTCCCTGCCCTGCTTGCTCGCAAGCGTCTGGTAGATGCGCAAAGTCCCACGGGTGAAGGCGAGCGAGACGCCGGCGAGATAAGCGAGCCAGAGCCGCACCAGCTCTGGCCCGACCATGGCTTCGGCTTCGTGGCGCCGCGCGGTCAGGCGCTCGCACCAGGCCCGCGTGGTCAGCGCGTAATGCCGCCGCCAATTCTCGACGTCCTGCACCTCGAGCCCGTGAATCTCCATCTCCTGCACGGTGTGGCCGATGTCGTCGAGCTCGCCGCCGGGAAAGATATAGCGCATGATCGCGCGCTGCTCCGGGCGGCTGCCTAAGCGCCGCTGCCGCCGTTTGGCGCGCCGCGAGATAGCGTGGTTGAGAAACAGCCCGTCATCAGCAAGGAGCCCGCGCACCTTGGCGAGATAGGCCGGGATATTGGCGAGCCCGATATGCTCGTACATGCCGATCGAGGCGATCTTGTCGTAGATGCCGTCAAGACCGGCATAGTCCTTGAGCTCGACGCTGACCTTGTCGCTCAAGCCTTCTCGCGCGATCCGCTCCCGCGCAAGTGAGAGCTGCGTCTCGGACATGGTGACGCCATGGGCGCTGACGCCGTGGCGCTCTGCCGCGTAGCAGATCAGCCCGCCCCAGCCGCAGCCAATGTCGAGCAGACGGTCGCCGGGTTTCAGACGCAGCTTGCGGCAGATCATCTCCAGCTTGTCTTCTTGCGCCTGATCGAGCGCGCCGGTCCAAGCGGTGAAATAGGCGCAGGAATATTGCATGTGGGGATCGAGGAACAGGCGATAGAAGTCGTTCGAGACGTCATAGTGAAACTGGACGAAGTCGCGGTTCTCGGCCTGCGCCCTTGCGCGCCCCGTCTCGTCACCGCGATAATCGCGCGAGCGGCCCGGCCGGTCCGGCGCCGCAAACAGGAACGGCAGCAACAGCCGCGCCACCCGAAGCTTGCCGAGATGTTTGAGCCGCTTCCGCGTGCTCGTCTGCTGCAACTGCTGCCCGAGATCGATCAGCGTGCCGCCTTCGAGCCCGATGCGGCCCTTGGCATAAAGACGCACCAGCCGGTCAAGCGTCGGCCAGCGCAGCATCGACGCCACGACCCCCGGGCCGGCGATAGTGAGTGCGAGCGGGCTGGTGACGCTTCGCCCAAGCGGCACGAGGCTGCCGTCCCAAAGCTTGACCGAGGCGTCGAGATCGAGCGCGGCTGCGATCTCGGTAATCAGGCGGCGCGCCGCGGCAAGCTGCCTCGCTTCAGCCTTGGTCTCGCCGACGCTCGCATCCATTGCTGCCTCTTGGCCCCCGTGGACGCGCGACCTATGCACGGACACCGGCGGCCCGCAAGCTTGCGTCTGTTGTGAAGGATCGCGGCTTAAGATCCGGTGAGCCAGCGGCCGAACCTGGTCCACATCGATTCATCCGAATCCGAATCGGAATCGGATGAGTCCTTGCGGCGCGGCCGCTTGGCTGGGCCGCCGCTTCCTTCCGGAAGACCATCGACATAGCGCCCATAGACCCAGCCGCTTTCCGCGGTTTCAGGATTCGTCACCTGCACCCAGCGGCGCTTGCGGCCGGTCACCTTGAGCTTAGTCCCCTCCGGAACGACACCGATGATCTTCGATGATGACGACGGGCCATCGCGGAGATTGACGTATTCCGATGGCTTGATCCAAGTGCCGTCATCCGCCTCAGCCGTGTCTGGGGTCCCGACCGTCGCCGGCGTTGCCGACGATTTCGGCGCGGCGTCTTCGCGGGCGACAGCAGCGGTCTCGGCTGTGGCGTCGACGGGCTTCGCCGCGACCGGAGCTGCCGCGGTAGGCGCCGCAGGGACAACCGCAAGCGCTGGCGAGGCCGGCGCGGACTCGGCCGCAGCGCCGGTCGCATCAGCCGCAGTCTCAGCAACGGGTGGCGATGTCGCGGCGGGATCGGCCGCCACCTTCAGCGCCGTCTCGGCACCCGCCAGCACCTCACCGTCAGGAGCGACCAGTTGCACGCGGACCTTAGTCTCGCCGGCAAAGTCGTTGGCGACGACGAGATGCAAGTCGCCGATCTCGTCGGTTTTCAAATTCCATCCCGTCGCGCCATAGGGACGTCCGTTCGAGATTGACGTGCCGGGCGGCAGCCCGCTGATGGCAACAGTGCTTCGAACCGGCACCCCATCGGTGCCGTCGAGCTCAAGCGGAAACGCGACATCGTCGCCCGCCTTCACCTCGAGCGCCGTTGGCGCGGTGAGCACGGGACCAACCTTCTCGGCCGGCGGCGGCGCCAACCGCACATTGTCTGTCATGGGTAAGCCGGGAGGCGCCGCGGCTTCAACCGCGGGCGCGGGCTTCGACCAATAGGTCCGCGCCGCCGGAAACCACAGCAAGGCGATCAATGTCAGGTTGGGGAGCAGCGCCAACAGGATGAGACCGGCGATCAGCGACCGCGGCCAGGCGAAGGGGCCCGTTAGCGAGCGGAGGAGCGGGGTGTAGTCCTCAAGCTTGGCATCGGCCGGAGGAGTCGAGCTGTTGCGCGGCGCAAAGCGATAAGCCGTCCGCCCCGGAGGCTGACGAACGCCAGGCCTGGGCTCCTGCTCTTTTGCCGCCGGGCTCGCCAGGCGTTGCGCTATGGGGCGTCTCGGCAACAGCCACTCGCCTCATTCACAAAGTTAAGCCCGCCAGCTAAGACGACGCGTTCGCCAGCGAACCCGCCGCCATCCCCCAACGAGAGTGAAGAGCCTCAAAGCGGCGGGCAAGAGGCGGCGACTTGGCAAATTCGCCTCAACCATGGCCGATCTGCGGCCAAGAGGAGATTTGAGCCGACCATGCCCCTGAAAGTCATTGGTGCTGGATTCGGACGGACGGGAACCATGTCCCTGAAGCTCGCGCTGGAACAGCTCGGCTTCGGCCCCTGCTACCACATGACCGAGGTCATGACGCGCCCCAAGCATGACACCATGTGGCTCGCGCTGGCGAAGGGCGAGGCATCCGATTGGCGCCCGATCCTCGAAGGCTTCAATGCCACCGTTGATTGGCCGAGCACCTATTTCTGGCGTCGGCTCGCCGCCGACAACCCCGACGCCAAAATCATCTTGACGGTACGCGACGCGGGAGCCTGGTACCGCAGCGCCACCGCCACGATCTTTGGACGCATGCTCGAGTTCGAGGCACTCCGTGCCGGGAGCGGCCTAGAGACCATCGATCCCGCGCGCCGGCGCCATATGGAGATGGTCAACGCCATCATCGTGGAGGATACGTTCGGCGGCTCTCTCGACAAGGAAAACGCCATCCGCGTGTTCACCGCCCATAACGACGCGGTCCGCCGCGAGGTCCCGCCCGAGCGGCTGTTAGACTATGAGTCCGGGCAGGGCTGGGAGCCGCTCTGCCGCTTCCTCGACGTCGCCGAACCGGAGGTGCCCTATCCGCGGGTCAACACCACCGACGATTTCGCCGCGCGATTCCCCAAGCGCCGCTAGGACTAAAGGCCCCCCTGACAATCCCAACAATCGGCGGCCGACTGGCGATTTGTGACATAACCGTCACATGGCCCCCCTAGGGTGCGGCTCTCCTGATGAACTTGCCAGCCCCGGTGGGCCTTCTCTCTCGCCGGGGCCTTTTTCCTTTACCAGCACATGGCCTACAGACTGGCGCAAGCCAAATACGATCCGCACACCCAGCGCGCCTATGTCGAGCTTCGCGAGGAGGACAGCGACGGCGGCGAGGTGGTGGCGGTCGCGGTGTTCTCGTTCCGCAGCACCGCGAACCTCACCAAGCGCCAGATCGAGCAGGAGATCGTGCGCAAGGCGCGCCACATCTTCCGCAAGGTCGGCGACACCTTGAGCGGCGGCTGAGGCCAAGGCACGAGGCGCGCGCCTTTGTTAGATGACATTCACCCCGTAGGCCTCCGTGAAGGCGGCCGCGGCGTAAATATTGGAGGCATAGGGCGAAGCCTTGATCCCCCCAATAGTCTCCCCAGCTGTTTCTGACGATGAACACGTTGTCGTCATAGCCGACCAAGGCGACCGCGTGGCCGCCATCGGCTGACAGGGGGTCATAGCGGTCGAGCTTGCCGCCGGTGTCAGTGGCGTTGAACCAGGTGTTATCGCAGTCGAGCCGCGTCAGAATCGGGCCCTTGGTCGCGATCCAGTGTCGCCAGTGCGCGAGGTTTCGGCCGAGGTTAATATAGCTTGCGATCTTCAGCTGCGCAGCAAGCGCTTAGAAGGTCCCGACTTCGCCCCGAAACAGCCAGCAAGAATCAAAGGGCAAAATACCGTCGACGACCGATCCATAGTTGCGGGCGACATCGAGCGCCGCCTTGAGGCTCGTGCCGTCGCTTTCGATAAAGGTCGTTGGCTGGCTGATGAATTCGTCGGTTTCCCTGGCCGCCATCCAAATGAAACGCGGTGACAGCAAATAGTCCGGGCTCAGCCGGCCGGACTTTACGAAATGCCAGCGCAGCACGGAGTCCGCTGTGGCCCACCCGACGCAGGCCCCCGTATCGCCCTGGTCGTTGATCCACCACCATGCCTCGCGCAAATCCCTGGATTGCGGGATCGGTGCCGCAGCGAGGACGCCAGCCGCCAAAGCGTGGTCTACTCGCCAGTCCTTGTCCGTGTCACGCGAGGGAACGCAGCTGAGAATGCGGACGAAGGCGCCGGCTTTGCCTTTCGCCTGTTTCGGCCGAACAGTCTTGACCTTTGCCGGTTTCGGCGCCGACTTCCGTGCGGCTCGCGCCATCGGTTTCCCTTTCGAGCAGCCTCTGCCGAGCTTAAAGGAAGATCGCAGCGACTACAACTCAAACGAGTAATATTAGTGATATGCGTACTGCAGGTTGGCCATGAAGCCTCGGCGAGAAACCTAAAGCGAGATCAGCACCACGCCGGCGACAGCGGCGATAAGGCCAACGATCTTGTTCCAGGTCATGGGCTCGCCAAGGAACAGCACGCCGAGCAGCGAGCCGCCAATGATGAACATGCCGTAGATCGGCACCACCACGTTGGCCGGCCCCAGTGATAAGGCGTGGAACAGTGAACTCACGGCGATGGTGAGCGCGATGCCGCCGGCAATGGCCCACGTCAGTGGCGCGCGGTCGAGATCGAACAGAAGTGCCCTGAACTCGCCGCGCATCACCACGATGGCGATGGCGACGATGGCGACGATGGTGGTGGAGACCGCGAGC
>Ga0315553_10002953_pt1 | contig 13433 bp, 12 predicted proteins | sample SalMarSW160140MG_FD_203099 | JGI IMG/M metagenome (GOLD analysis project Ga0315553, IMG submission 203099) | Salt marsh sediment microbial communities from the Plum Island Ecosystem LTER, Massachusetts, United States - Salt Marsh Sediment SW1601-40 ... | reverse complement strand
GGCGTTGTTGACCCGGCTGGTCCTGGCAGGCCTTTTGCCGCTCATCTGGTACGTGCGGACCGGCCGTGGCGACGCTCAGACGCACAGCCGGCGGTTTCGCTTCTGTGCCGAGTTGCTCAGCCTCATCCCTTTCGAACTGGGCATCCTGGCCCGCAAGCTCTACTACAAGCGCACACTGGCCAGGTGTGGCGACGGTCTGATGGTCTTCTTCGGCGCTACGTTCGTGAACCCGGGCACCATGGTCGGAGACCGGCTGGAGGTGCGACCCTACTGCATAATTGGCCTGGCGGAGATTGGTAACGACGTCTCTTTGGCGCAGCGCGTGTCTGTGCTCAGTGGCCCCCGCCAACACAGGGGCCTCACGAAGGCTGGAGAACAGGCGCGTGCACCGGCCGAGCGGATCCGGATCGGCTCCGGAGCCTGGATCGGCGCCCACGCCGTGGTCATGGCTGACGTGGGCGAGGGCAGCGTGGTTGGTGCCGGCGCGGTGGTTGTGGATCCGGTCCCGGCACAGGCCCTGGCAGCAGGCGTCCCGGCCCGAGCTGTCAGGCAGGGCCCTCGCAACGGGCAGGGAGGCACACCTTGAGAGTAGGCCTGATCGTCTACGGGCTTGATCGCCCGCTGACCGGCATCAGCCGCTATGCGCTGGAGTTGTCAGGCGCGCTGGGTGGCCTGAACGAGGGCCCCGAACTGGTGCGGCTCTTGGCCGGTCGAGACGATCGTCCGAGCAGCAATGACGGATCCAGCACTACTTCGCTGCGTGGTTGCGGGCGCCTACCTGGCCTGCTTACGGTGGGCAATCTCGCCATCGCGGCCACGGCGCGATGGTGCGGGCTGGACCTGATCCACGATCCAACCGGCGTGACCCCTTTCCTTTTCGGTGCCGGAGGAGCGCGTACGGTCGTCACGGTCCATGACGTCTTCGCCTGGAGTCTGCCCGGCACCAGCACGCTCCTGGATACGCTGATCTACCGCCACTGGCTGCCGCGGGTCCTGCCTCGCGTCGATGCGATCATCACCGATAGTGCAATATCCAAGATGGATATCGCGCGCTACCTTGACATCGGCGCCGACAGAATCCGTGTTGTCGAGTTGGGCGTGAGCAGCCGGTGTCGACCCAGCGGGTCTTCGGAGCAAGCCCGGGTGCGCGAGCAACACGGCCTGCCGCCCTGCTATGTCCTCTCGGTCGGATCGATCGAACCGCGCAAGAACCTTGACCGCCTATTGCGGGCCTATCATCAACTCTGGCAGGCTGGGGAGCACAGGGCACTGGTAGTGGTGGGCGCTGAGCGCTGGCGACACTCCGGAATCATGCAGATTGTCAAGGAATTGGATCTCGAGCAGCGCGTGACCTTCACCGGTCACGTCTCGGACGAGGATCTGCCGGGAGTCTACAGCGCGGCCGACCTGTTCGTTTTTCCCTCCCTCTACGAGGGTTTCGGACTGCCGCCCCTCGAGGCCATGGCCTGCGGTACGCCCGTAGTCTGCTCCAACACTTCTTCGCTGCCCGAGGTCGTGGGCGATGCCGCGATCACCGTGGACCCCTATGACGTCGAGGCCCTGGCCGAGGCTATGCGCCGCGTATTGAGTGACGCCGATCTAGCGAATGACCTGCGCCAGAGAGGACTAGAACGGGCAGCGGGGTTCACCTGGGAGCGCACGGCGAAAGAGACGGTTGAGGTGTACCGCGAGGTGCTGTCTTGAAGACTCTGATCCTGGCCGGCGGGCTGGGCACCCGGCTGCGGGAGGACGTCCCCGACCGGCCCAAGCCCATGGCCCCGGCGGCAGGCAAGCCGTTCCTGGAGTACCTGGTGGAGTGGCTGCGCGACCAGGGCTTCGACGACCTGGTGCTCTGCGTGGGGCACAGGGCGGACCACGTCCGGGGCCATTTCGGCGATGGCCGCCGTTGGGGCGTGCAGATTGCCTACGCCATCGAGACGTCTCCCCTCGGCACGGCGGGGGCCCTCAAGAATGCGGGAGAACACGTCGCGGACACGGCCCTCGTTCTGAACGGCGATTCCTACCTGGAGGTAGACCTGCAAGCCGTGGTCGCCGCGCACCGCGCCAGGCGGGCGGCCGACGGACGGGCGGTGGCCACGCTGGCCGCCGCGCGCGTGGAACACACCGGCGCGGGAGGAGCGTTGGAGATAGACGACGACGGCCGCATTGTTGGCTTCCGGGAGAAGAGCGAGGAGGGGCCGGGCTGGATCAACGCTGGCATCTACGTCCTCGAGCCGGAGGTGTGGGAGGCCATCCCCGAGGGCCGGGCGGTTTCTATCGAGCGCGAGACCTTTCCCCGGCTGCTGGCCCAGGGCTACCATCTGTATGCCTACCCGGTTGGCGGCTTTTTCGTAGATATCGGCACGCCGCAGGGCTACGAGCGTTTCCAGCGATACGTAGAGGAGAAAGGACCTTGATCTTCCGCAGCAGAGCACCCTTGCGCATCAGTTTTGGCGGGGGCGGCACCGAGGTGGAGCCCTATCTTTCCGAGCGGGGCGGGGTGGTGCTGAACACGACCATCGACCGCTACGCCTACGGCACGCTGCGCCTGCGCGACGACCGGCAGATCAGCATCACCTCACTGGACTATGACCTGGTGGCCAGGTATAAGCTGGACGAGCCGCTGCCTTACGACGGCAACCTGGACCTGGTCAAGGCCGTCATCCAGCGCCTGGGCGGCCGCAACAACGACCAGGGCCTGGAACTCTTCCTGCACAGTGACGCGCCGCCCGGCTCGGGCCTCGGTTCGTCCTCCACGGTGGTGGTGGCCCTCATCGGCCTCTTCCAGCACTGGCGGCACCTGCCGTTGACCAACTACGAGATCGCCGACCTGGCCTACCAGATCGAGCGTGTGGACATGGGCATCAAGGGCGGCAAGCAGGACCAGTACGCCGCCACCTTTGGCGGGTTCAACTTCATCGAATTCACCCGCGATGCCACCATCGTCAATCCGCTGCGGGTGCCGTGGGATACCATGAACGAGTTGCACTACAACCTGCTGCTGTGCTACACCGGCCAGACCCGCCTCTCGGCGCGCATCATCGACACCCAGGTCGAGCGCTACGTGCAGCGCCAGGAAGACGTGCTGCGGGCCATGGATGAGCTCAAGCAGGTGGCCACGGCGCTGAAGAACGCCCTGCTGCGCGGCAAACTGGACAATTTCGGCGACTTGCTCCACGAAGCGTGGATGAGCAAAAAGAGGATGGCGCCCCAGATCAGCGATCCCCACATCGACGAACTCTACGAGACCGCCCGCAAGCATGGCGCCCTGGGGGGCAAGATCTCGGGCGCCGGTGGTGGCGGCCACATGTTCTTCTACTGTCAGTTCGGCAAGAAGCACCGCGTCGCGGAGCAACTCGAGCGCCTGGGCGCGCAGATCGTCGACTTCACCTTCGACCTGCGCGGCCTGCAAACCTGGGAGGTGCGATGAACGATTTGGCGGCCATGGAAAACACGATCCGAGCAGCCATCCGAGAAGGCGTCGAGGTCAAGACCCGGCTCCTGGCCGAGACCAGTCCGACGCTGGCCCATATTGCCGTGGCTATGGCGGAGGCTTTTCGAAACGGGGGCAAGGTGGTCCTCTTTGGCAATGGCGGCAGCGCCGCCGATGCCCAGCACGTGGCCGCTGAGCTGGCGAATCGCTTTCTCATGGAGCGCAAGCCCCTGCCGGCATTAGCCCTGACCAACGACACCTCCGTCTTGACGGCCATGGCCAACGACTTGGGCTTCGACTGCGTGTTTGCCCGCCAGGTCCAGGCCCTGGTCCAGCCCGGCGACGTGGTGGTGGGTCTGAGCACCAGCGGCAACTCGGAGAACGTCATCCAGGGACTGCGCGCGGCCCGGGAGTGCGGCGCCACCACGGTTGGCCTTACCGGCCGCGAGGGCGGCAGGCTGAAGGACGTGGCCGAGATCTGCTTCTGCGCCCCGTCGGACAACACCCCGCGCATCCAGGAAACCCACATCACCGTGCTGCACGCCATCTGTGAGGTGGTGGAGCGAGAGCTGTTCGACTGATGCACGCTGCTGTTTTTCTCGACCGGGATGGCACCGTCAATGAGGAGGTGAACTACCTGGACGACGTAGAGAACCTGCGCCTCATTCAGGGCGCGGGCCAGGCTGTCCACCTGCTGAACCAGGCGGCCTTGCCCGCCATTCTGGTCACCAACCAATCGGCCATTGGCCGCGGCTACTTTTCCACGGCGCGGCTGGACGAGCTCCACCGCGAACTGGACCGACAACTGGCCGCACACGACGGCCACCTGGATGCCATCTACTACTGTCCTCACCACCCAGACGAGGCCTGTACCTGTCGGAAGCCGCAGCCGGGCCTGCTGGAGCAGGCTGCCGAGGAGCATGGCCTGGATCTGAGCCGTTGCTTCCTCGTCGGCGACAAGGCCAGCGACCTCGAGGCTGGGCGCCGCGCGGGGTGTCGCACGGTCCTGGTGTTGACCGGCTACGGCGCGGAGCAGCGGGCGGCCATCGAGGCCAGCACGCCGCCAGATTGCGTTGCACGCGATCTCCTGGAGGCAGTGCAGTGGATCCTGACCCGAGAGGAGGCCAGAGCATCGTAGCCGGAGGAGATGCGGTTCGTCCACACTTTCCGAAGACGTAGTGGCTGTGATAAGATAGCCAGCTATGGTGGTGAGGAATGAGTTTGTCGCTATCGCGGTCCTCGGCCTGCTTCTACTGGGCCTCATCGCCCTGGGGGTCGAGGGGTTACCGGCGCCGCTGCCGCTGTTGCGCCTGTTCTTGGGACTCTTCTTCGTCCTGTTCGTGCCCGGCTATGCGCTACAGGCTGCGCTGTTTCCCAGTGATGTAGAACGAGACGTAGGCTCTGGCGGGGGCCTGGACGGCCCTGAGCGCCTCGCCCTGTCCTTCGGGCTGAGCGTTGCGGTGATCCCCCCGCTGGCGCTGATCCTGGACTGGCTGCCATGGGGCATCCGGCTGTGGCCGATTGTCGTCGGCGAGACTTTCGTCATCATCACCTGCTCGGCCGTCGCCCTCTGGCGGCGCAGCCGATTGCCCCCCGTCGAGCGATTCGTGCTGAAGATCGACGTCGACGCCAGGGGATGGTGGAGAGCTCAAGATCGCACCAATCGGGCGCTCTACGGAGTCCTCGCCGCCGCCTTGCTACTCGCCCTCTTCTCCGCCGCGGCCATCATCCTGCTGCCCAAACCGGGCCAACAGTTCACCGAATTCTACGTCCTCGGACCAGAGGGGCTAGCGGAGAGCTATCCTCGCGAGGCGGCCCCCGGCGAGCAGTTGACGGTCACCGCGGGTATCGCCAACCGCGAGGGGGTGGCCGCTGAGTACCGCATCGAGGTACGGGCCGGGGAGTTGACCATCGGCCAGGCTGGCCCGATCCGACTGGAAGACGACGAGGTATGGGAGGAGCCGATCCACTATGCTCTGGCGGAGCCGGGCGACGACCAGGAGGTGGACTTCCTGCTCTTCTACGATGGCGGGGAGGAACCCTACCGCAGCCTGCGACTGTGGATCAACATCGAAGGGGTACCGCCAACGCAGGCCCCTGTGATGGCTACGCCCTCACCCACGACGCATCCTTCTCCCACCGCCACGCCGGTAGAGGCCGCGACCCAGACACCCAGTGAGGCTCCCACCGAGGCGCCAACCGCCACTCCGGTCTCCGTGGTGATCCACATCGTGCAGCCCGGCGAGACCCTCTCCTCCATTGGCAGGCAATATGGGGTGACCTATGAGGCGATCATGGAGGCCAACGACATGGAGGATCCCAACCTGCTCGAGGTAGGCCAAGAGCTGATCATCCCCGTACCGCAGTAAGCGTCCGGTCCGCGCCCGAACGCCTCCTCTCCCCTGGAGCACTCCTCGCCGCCCTAGCCTCGCAGGGCGGGACCACAAGCATCGGCCTGTCCAGAGTTGTTGCTCCTTCGAAGATACAGTATGCTCATACACTGCGAGATTGAGCAGAACGTGACCTGCGCTGCGGGGACCATGCGCATAAGAAAAAGGGCCGTGCTCTCGCACGGCCCTTGTAGAAAGCCACAGATGCTGCTAGTGAAGCACCTGAAAGACTCGGACTGCCGCGATCAGCACGAAACTCATCAACAGAGGGACGACAGCCACGTTGAGCGCCCGGCTGAACACCCTCATGCGCGGACTGCCACTGACGCTGACCACCTCCTTGGAGATCAACAGGGCCAGTAGCGTCACGATGACCAGCAGGCTCAGGTCAGCGACGAGGGCTATCGAGGTCACTGTAGTTACGGTTGTTGTTGTGACAGTAGAGACCATAGGTGCTCTCCTTCAAGCTCCCGGAATCAGGTGCTAGCTAATTTAATCAAGTATAACACGTTTCCAACGACCTGTCAAGTAACAGTCAGGCGAATCCGAATCCTTTTGAGCGGTTGCCCATGATACCAGAGGTTCGGTCGTTTGTCAAACGCTTGGCCGGGCGGATCGCCAAGGTTGAATTGATCCCGCTGGCACTGGCCGCTCCGTTCCTGGTCTTTCCCAGCCGCTGGACGTTGCTGGCCTTGGGGCTGATTGCCCTGACATGGCTCTGCCGCGTGATCGCCTTCGGCCGGTTCAGCGTGCCCACAGGCATGGACGCGCCGCTCGTCCTAATAGTGGTCACAGCGCTGGTTGGCTACTGGATCTCGGCCGATCCGGCCATGAGCCACGCCAAGCTGTGGGGAATCGTGTTGCAGGTGGCGCTCTTCTACGGGGTAGCAAACGGCCTGCGGAGTCTGGAAGCGATCCGCTGGATGGCTGGCCTTCTGCTGGCGGCGACCGTTGGCGTGGCGGTCCTTAGCCTGGTTGGCACCGACTGGGCGTCGGTGCGGTTGATCGACCTGCCCTGGCTCTACGATCGGTTGCCCAATCTCGTCCGGGGTCTGCCAGGCAGCGGCGTGCCGGTGGCGACGGACCTGTTCAACCCCCGACACATCGGGGGCACCATGGCCATGCTCCTGCCGGTCCCCTTGGCCTTGCTCTTCTTTGGCCGGGGCTGGCGGGTGACGCTGCTCGCGGCCGCGGCCGTCTTGATGGGCAGCGTGACCCTGCTGCTGGCCCAGCCGCCCCAGGCCATTCTGGGACTGGCGCTGGCCTTGCTCCTCCTCCTGACCTGGCACAGCCGATGGTTTTTGCTAGCCATCCCCCTGGGGCTGGTGGGCGTGGCGGGCGGGGTCTTGGCCTACGGCCCGAGTCGAGCAGCGCTGGCCCTCCTTTCCATGGACAATCCCCTGGGCATCGCTGTGGTGCTCCGGCTGGACATCTGGAGCCGGGCCTGGGCCATGGTGCGCGATATGCCCTTCACCGGCGTGGGGCTGAACACGTTTCCCGTGATCCAGACCCACTTCTACCCCGGCTTTCTACTGGGCCCGGAGTCCCACGCCCACAACCTCTTTCTCCACACAGCCGTCGATTTGGGCTTGCCAGGGCTGTGCGCCCTATTGTGGTTGCTGATTGCCTTCGCGATCACTGCGCGCCGTGCCTATCTGGCCACCGTCGACCGGGAGCTGCGGGCCCTGGTGGTCGGCCTGGCCGGGGGCGTACTGGCCTACGTGGGGTACGGCCTGGTGGATACGATGACGCTGGGGGCCAAGCCGGTAGCCGCCCTGTTTGTTATGCTTGGTCTGGCCCCGGCGATCCTGGCGGTGGAGAGGGCGCGGGTAGACGAGCAAGCGCCCGCGAGGCCCCGCGAGAGCCGCTACAAAGCGTTCGGGCGGGTCGCCGTCCCGCTGGGCTCCCTGGGTATCCTGCTGCTGGCAGTGGCCCTCGCGGAGCCGGCAACCCCGTGGCTCAATCTGGGAGCCATTCGGGCTCACAAGCTGCTCGTCAACGCCAGGGCCACGGGCGCGGTGGTGAACAAGGACCTGGAAGCAGCGTTGGGTCCGCTACGCCAGGCAGCGGCTCGAGATGCCGGGAACGTCTATCTCACCGATCTGCTGGGCAGCCTGTATGCCTGGCAGGGGAACTATGAAGCTAGCCTGGATGCTGTCGAGCGGCGCGTTGAGCTGGAGCCCGAGAACCCGATGTCCCGGTACGCGCCATGGATGCCCTGGGTACGGCGCCTACAGGGCGAGGAACCCAGCAGAGGGTGGAACGATCTCCTGTGGGTCTACCGGCATTGGCAGACGCGCTATCCCGATCGGGCGGAGGGTTACGTCCGATCAACCATGGTGTGGGAACGACACAAGACCGAGCCGGAGCGCGCCCGGCAGGTGCTGGAGGCGGGGCTGGAGAACGGGGCGAAACCGCAAGGGCTGCTCACCTACTATCGATCGCAGCTTGAATGACGTAGAAGTCGGAACCGTACCGCCGGGCTGCCAGCTTCTCGAGCACGCTCGCTCACTGCAGCAGCTGGCCACAGGGCATACCAGCAAGCCGTGGCCTGATACCTTGAAGTGTGAGGACAGCCACCTCAGTGGACTGCGTCGCTGCCCGCCAGACGGGCTTCTCGCTCCCGCCCATCCAAGCTTGTCGCTGTGCCATGGATACGGTATGATACGTGAATACAGTTGTGCACATCGCGCAGCACTCTCGGCTCGCTGAGCACGTCCTGACCGTGGCAGCAGGCAAGACGAAAGGAGCCGTGGCTCTGGATCGGGAGATTCAGTGAGTTGTACGATGCCGTGTCGTGGGCAAGGGCGTCAGGAGATCGACGAGAGTCTTGCTGCGGCTGAAGGATGGTGATCTCGGCAAATCGCTGCACCTGCACATGCAGACAGCCGGTTACGGGCCTCCCAGCCCGGTGCGGCGATATCGATCATTCCTCCCGCTCGCTCACACAACTGGTCCAGCTTCTTGCAGGGCGCAGTACTCTGTCGATACTATCAGCGTTGCTCTCAAACCGTGAGGATCTGCCAGGAGATGTCTGTGCTCTTCTCAGCTCGTCAAGGTGGCCCGCGAACCCTCATCGTAGATCGGTTGCCCGTCTCGTTGAGGAGACGGTCTCGCTTGGTGGTTGCTCTCGTCTATCTGGCGCTGATCGCCCTGGCCGAGTTGGTGACCACGTACGTCGAGCCCCGGGCGGGCCTCATTCTCCACGGCGCACTGCTGGTCATCCTGCTCAGCCACACAGCACTCAGTTCAGGCCAACCCTATCATCGTCTGTTGCTGGGCCTGGTGGTGGCCCCGCTCATTCGGATGCTGAGCCTGGCCCTTCCCCTGCTGGACTTCCCGCTTCTCTATTGGTACCTGATCATCAGCGTACCGCTCTTCGTCGCCACCGCCCTGGCAATCCGCGTGATGGGCTTCTCCAGCCAGCAGATAGGGCTCACAACGAAGAGGATTCCGCTGCAACTGCTGGTAGCTCTGACAGGCTTCACGTTTGGGATAACAGAATACCGCATCCTCAGACCTGAGCCGCTGGTGACCGATCCCGCCTGGCAGAGCATGTTGGTCGCTGGTACTATCTTGATGATCTGCACAGGCTTCGCGGAGGAGCTGATCTTCCGTGGCATGTTGCAGCGAGCATCGGTGCAGGTGCTCGGCCGTTTTGGTCTACTGTACGTGGCCCTGCTCTTCGCTGTTCTGCATACCGGATATCGGTCGCTGCTGGACGTGGTGTTCGTATTCGGTGTTGCCCTGCTATTCGGATGGGTTGCAGAAGCTTCGTGGTCTCTGATCGGGGTCACCCTCGCTCATGGGATAACCAACATTGTGCTATTCCTCGTCATGCCCTTCTGGGGAAGTTGAGGAGGTTGACCACGGGCCATCAAGAACACTGAACTGGCTCCGTGGGGTCTCCTGCCACAAACGACGCTCCGCCCCGGGCCTAGCCGTGCCTCCGGACGAGCGTCACACCAAGTGAGGTCTACACAGTGGCACGCTGCCCTCATCTGGGCCTAGGAGAACACGGCACAACTCCTTTCCCTTTTCCAAGCCCATCCCATCACTGCTACTTGGCCACGCCTGCACTACTGGTGGGCCAGCGCGAGCAACAACGCTACTGCCTTTCGAAGAGGTACAAGGAGTGTCCCCTCTACGTCAGTCGCTTCCCTCAAGAGACACTAGATGCGAGAGTGCCGGAAACCACCCCAGCGAGATTGGGTGCCGAGGCAGCCGTGGAGTCACCGCTCAAAGAGCGTGTGGAGGCCAGGGAGGCCGACGAGCAGACGCGTGACGAGGCTCCGCAGGTCGCGGTCCCGCCGAAGGCCCCAGAACCCGCTGTCCAGCCGGCAAGCATGAAAGAGATGGAACCCCCAGCGCCTCGAGAACCCCTGGCTGAGGAGCCTCTGGTCATCAAGGACAAGCTCGGCGTGCCCGAGCCCACGCTGGACAAGGTTGCAGAGAGCGTCACTCCGCGCGTAGCCAGGAAGCCAGACATCGAGCCGGCAAGAATGGAAGAGGTGGAACGCCCCCGTTCGGGGGAGGTGCTGGTCCAAGAACCATCCCTCTCCGCGGCGGACGACGAGGTGACGGGTGCAGCAGAGCCATCGCCCGAGGGCGACGCGCGGCCCAGAAGACTTCGGGTGTCGAGGAAAGTGCTTTGGACAGCGATGGGCGGAGCGTTCTTGCTGTTTGTCTGTGTCGGAGGGCTGGTGGTGGTCGGGGTTGTCTCCTCGTCACTAGGCATCGATGCCGCCTCGCTGCTCCACATCTCTTCCGCGCCCAATGCACTCCTGGTTGTGTCGGTCGCCAGCTTCCTTGGCGCGATCCCGCTCCTGGCACTGGTCATCTGGGTGCTTCGTCAAGGTCCCAGGTAGGTACTCCCCTATCCATTGGGCCCAAACTGGTGGAAATCGTAGGTCCCGCAGAGAAACATAAAGGCCGCACAGCATGTCGCGCGGCTCCATAGTCGGCAAACTGGTTCTTGAGGAAGGCAGACTCTCTAGCCCAATGTCTGCATGACCTTGACCACCATGCTCAGTGCAAAGGCCATCAGCAGTGGCGCGATGGCGGCGTTCAAGGCGCGCACGAGAACCTTGGCCCTTGCTCCATCGCTCACCGCAATCAGCTCTTTCTGCACCAGCAGAACCAGCAACGTCATGACCGCCACCAGTCCTAGAGAGCCCGCCATCATCACGCTGGTGACGGTGGACAACGTACTTGTCGTCACTCGTAGAAGCCACAGCGTTTGTCCTCGCTTCCCGCTCCGGATACCTCGGCACGCCAAGGCTCTTACTCCATGGAATGGCACAAAGCTACAGGCTTGTCAAGCTGCCGGACCTCCTGTAGAATAGCCCCAGGTGACAAGTGCCACCCTCTGTTACCACCGACACCGCAGTCTTCTTCTCAGTACGACCCACTGGCTTGGATGGTGAAAAGAAACGGGTCCTCAACGAGGCAATGTGGCATGGGTTGGACGGTTGGTTCCAGTGGACGTGGGCGATGTGCCTGCCGGTGCTGGTTGAGAAGGCAGCGCATTCGACACTGATAGCATCTAGCCATAGTGAGACATTCAAGTTTCAGTAGACATCGACCTACGAGAATCGCAACGGCCCTTCTGCTCCTCGCGACAGTTCTCCTCTGTGTCGCTCCGCCGCGGCTTCCGGCGGCTCCCGCCTACAGCACCACGGAAACTGCAGCAGCGGAGATGCCACGCCCTGCCGGTCTGTCCGAGGATGGTGCTCCATACCCTCCGCAGCAGTATGTCCCCCTGACGCTGAGGTACCTTCCGCCATCCTGGTCCGGAACCGCCCGTTTCGGCTTCGCGGTGGTGGAGAGCCCCATCGAGGAGTACGAAGTGTTTCGGCTGGGGGCCGATTGGTATGTCACCTTTGGTTTCCAGGATCAGCCGCCCACCGTGGTCGACCTGGAGTACGCCCAGACCATCCGCCTTTCCGAGAGTGGATACCTTGCGGAACAGGGGGCGATAGAGGCTTACGCTCGATTGCGACCAGGCACGCTCTGGCTAGTCGGCAACGAGCCCGACGCTCCCGCGCAGGACTGTGTTGCCCCCGATCGGTACGCCGAGCTCTACCACGAGCTGTACGGAATCATCAAGGGGTCTGACCCCACTGCCCAGGTGGCCATTGGAGGCGTCGTCCAGGCCACGCCGCTCCGTCTCCAGTACCTGGATATGATCCTCGACGAGTACCAGGATCTGTACGGTCAGAAGATCCCCGTGGATGTATGGAATGTGCACGGCTTCATTCTGCAAGAGAAGAAGAACTCCTGGGGGTGCCAGATCCCGTGTGGGATCGGGGGCGTTCAACAGGGGATGTTATACAGCCTAGACGACCACGATAGCATGACCATCTTTCACCAGCAGATCCGCGACTTCCGGATCTGGATGAAGGAGCACGGCGAGAGAAACAAGCCGCTCATCGTAAGCGAGTACGGCATCCTCATGCCCGAGAGTCTAGGGTTCGATGAACCACGCGTCGAGGCCTTCATGCTGGCTACCTTCGACTACTTCCTCGACACCAAGCTGAGCTGGCTCGGGTATACCGCCGACGACAACAGATTGGTCCAGGCCTGGAACTGGTACAGTCTAGACGACGACGACTTCGAGGGGCAAGATAGCAACAGCCACCTGTTTGACCCTGACAGCAAATCGCTGACAGCGCTGGGCAGAGCCTATCGAGACTATACCTCCTCACACCCCTGAGTGCCGCGCCCTCAAGGCAAAGGACCTAGCATTCGCCAAACTCCGGCCTATCCGACCCCCTAGTACTGCGTGAGGCTGCCTTCGATCTTGGCCCTCTTCACCGCATAACGAAAAGCCACGAAGCTCATCGGCAGCAGGATGGCGGCGAATAGCAGCAAAGCTATCACGTCTGATGCCATCGTGAGGAGCGAATCCCCGGTCAAGATGGCACGCCGCATGGCTTGCAGCGAGTAGGTCAGGGGTAAGAGGTACGAAACCGGCAACAGCCAGGCCGGCAACACTGTGACGGGGTACAGTACGCCCGCCAACAGTGTGGAGACACTTCCGAACATGAAGCTGATGGGATCGCCCCTCTTGAAGACCATGGTGAAGCTCGCTGACAAGATCCCTACTCCGCTGAAAGCCAGAATGGTCAGAACCTGAATGACCACCGCCGCCAGCAGGTTAGCGTGTCCCAGGTCGGCCCCGAAGAGGAACGCCCCCAACACTAGATAGATCAGCACCTGGAGGGAGGTGAAAGCGAAACTCCACAAGCTCGACGAGACGAGAACCGTTGAAAGCCGCGTTGGCGTGACCAGCATCGCCTCCAGGGTGCCCATCATCTGCCCCCTCCGGATCGTGGCCGCGAACGTGCTCATGGCCACGCCCTGGTAGCGCATGAAGGCGATTCCCACCAAGACGAAGGCGAAGTAGTCACCACCGTAGGCTTGGAGGTGCGGTGCCGCGGCCTCACCGAAGAGCAGCGCCACGAAGTAGAAGCTGGCCACGGAAAAGAGAATGCCCAAGGACTGCAACAGGAAGGCCAGGCGATAGCTGACCTGGAGCTTGAAGTCCCTGAGCACGAAGGCCCAGGTCTTCCTGAGGCCCGCGCGTAGCAGGCCGGGGATCCTGGCAG
>Ga0315553_10002952_pt1 | contig 13434 bp, 11 predicted proteins | sample SalMarSW160140MG_FD_203099 | JGI IMG/M metagenome (GOLD analysis project Ga0315553, IMG submission 203099) | Salt marsh sediment microbial communities from the Plum Island Ecosystem LTER, Massachusetts, United States - Salt Marsh Sediment SW1601-40 ... | reverse complement strand
CAGCAGTTCTTCAGCCTTCAGTTTGTGGAACCAGTCCCTGCCCGGGTCGTTTGGCCTGGACCGGGATTGAGCAGTCCTCAAATATCCTGCAATCACCACTTCTCTCATTTATTTACCTCCTCATATATTGTTTCTTTTCACTTCCCCAAGGATTGGAAGAAGCCACACCTCGTTCGAAGACTTCAAGGGATGTTTTCTTCCCTTTGGCCACCTCTACCAGACCCATCAGCGGGACCGGGCTGAAGAAGTGCAGGCCCGCTGCTATGTGATCGCTTGCATGCAGCAGCCCTGACTATGCGAGCATGCCGCCATCACAGAGTATGTATGTTCCTGTGGTAAAGGACGCAGCATCGGATACCAAGTAGAGCACGGCGCCTGCCATCTCACTCGGCTGGGCATGCCTGCCCAAGGGTATCCGTCCTATTGCATAATCATAAATTTCTTTGGTTTCTATGAGTACCCTGGAGAGCTTGGTCTCGGTAAGACCCGGCAGCAGGGCATTTACCCGTATGTTTTTGCCAGCAAGCTCTTTGGCAAAGGCCTTTGTCATGTGAATGAGCCCTGCCTTGGTGATGTCGTAGATACCCTGCATAATTCCCGGGCTCAAACCGCCCACAGATGCAACATTCACTATAGAGCCCCCACCTGATTCCATCATCAATCGTGAGGCATGTTGGATCATAAAAAAAGGCCCCTTGAGGTTTACATCATTAGTTTTGTCCCATGCGCCCTCATCCACATCTATCATATCCCCGAAATATGGGTTCGTGGCGGCATTGTTTACGAGTATGTCAAGCTTGCCGAATCTGTCTCTCACCTCCTTGAAGAGCGTTTCTATCTGCTCCATATGGCCCACATGGCAGGCAATGGCCTCAGCCTTGCCGCCCCTTGCCTTTATCTTCTCTGCAACGTCTTGGAGGGCGTCTATTTTCCTGCTTACGAGTATACAGTGTGCCCCGTAATCAGCCAGGGCCACAGCTATGGCCTCACCAATACCCCTGCTGGCCCCTGTGATAAGCGCAATCTTGCTGTCTAATGAAAAAGTAACCATGCGTGTACTCCTTATGTAGTGTTCATTTGCCCTTCACGAGGTTTCGAAATTTCTCGAGCATCTTCCTCGGGGTCACGGTCGGTCTGTCATATTGAGGCAACTCTTTTTCTATACCGAACAGGTATTTTGCTATGCTCTTTAAGCCCTCAAGGTCATATCTGCTCATCATGGTAATCGTCTCCATCTGGGGGGAACCACCACCATGGAGTCCCGCCACCTGTGTCACACCGGCCAACTCTGAAACGATCATGTTTTCGATTCCCCTGAAGCATCGGTGCTGATTTTCTGAGGAGATCTTGGGATTCCTCATGAGGTATTTATTCGCCAGCGCTCCTGTTTCTTCAGAGAAGAATTCCTCTTCAAAGGGCATGGTGGAACACAATCCCCCGGCGAGATCAGCAACTACTTTATACTCATTATAAATCTCTTCCCCGGCCAATCTCCTGCCTGCGTTGGTTAAGATTTCATCGGGGATGAATGTCCCGGATGCCGATCTCTCACCACGATAGGCGCTCATCTGGCCGGCGGCGAAGACAAGCTCTGCAGTACCAATGAGATGAGATAGTTTATCCCTTACGTGGTCTTCCCTTTCAATATCGCTGTATTCCGACACCAATGCCGCTGCACTGGCAAGCACTTCCGATACAGCGGGTTTGCATCCGGTGTAGGAATGTCGGTGATAGTGGGCGAAAAGAAGGGCGAGGAATCCGGCAAAGGGCGTTTGCCGCGGGTCACCCTTGCCATCCAGAAAGACCCTTTCCCGAGGAACAAAGACATCATCGAAGATGGTATAGGACTCAGCATCGCCTACTTCTGCTATCGGAGCTTGCAGGTATTTCCTTCTGTGCTGATATGCGGGCCGAACGAGCATCTTTACCCCTTCCCAGTCGGAAGGCACGGCAAAGGCAACGGCGTAATCGCGATCCTTGTCGGTCATGAATCGAGTCGGTATGGCAATGATTTCATCACTTACCGGGGCAGTCGTGTTATCGATCTTTGCCCCACGAACCACGATACCATCAGGCCTGCTCTCGAGTATCCTGAGGTAGAGGTCAGGGTCAGCCTGCTCATGGGGTCTTTTTATCCTGTCACCCTTGGGGTCGGTTTGGGCGCAATTTGCGCATATATCATTATCCTGCCAATACCTGAGATAGTTGAGAAAATGTTGGTTTGTCTCGGTGCCCAGGGATTGATCCATTTCATAGGTGACCACTGAAAGGGCGTTCATGCCATCAATGCCCATACACCTCATAATACAGCCCCCGACCCGATGACAGAGGAGCCTCGTCATTTGTTGTTTCTTCAAAAGGTCATCCGCGCTTTGATGAATATGGGTGAACCTATTGATCTTCTCCCCTGAGAGATGAGATGTTGCAGTGCACAGATCCTCCCATTCCGGATCATTCGCCCTGTCATAGGTTTCTTTGATGACCCGTAGCTGTCCTGCGATCCTCTCATCAGTCCTGTCTATCTTCTCGCCACTCATATACATATTTCTTCGTAGTTTTTTCAAACGATTATAATATTCATCAAAAGTTTTAACCGCCATAGTTATCCTCCTTTTATCCTTACTGATAGTCTTTCCTAATCTTTATAAAAGGTTTCTCCTGATTCGGCCATTTCCCTGAGAAGGGTTGCGGGTTTTAACCTGATCCCGTGCTCTGCTTCCAGGTTCACGAGATGCTCGTACACATTACGGATTCCCCATGTGTCGGCATAACGGAGGATTCCCCCTCGGTAAGGAGGAAAACCGGTTCCATAGATCATGGCCAGATCCATATCCTGGGGCCTGTCGCAGATCCTCTCACGGATCATGTACGCGGCCTCGTTAATAGCCCGGGCCAGCATCCGATCCACGATTTCCTGGGAAGGTAATTCTTTGGTGGCGATACCCTGTTCCTTCAGATATCTATCAACCACCTCGAGTACCTTCTGGTTGGGGACTGGCTCCTCACCGCTGTAGTCATACCAGCCCGCTCCGGTCTTCCGCCCATAGCAACCGGTTTGATAGACCCTCTCGTAAATGGACGACATCTTCCAGCGTTCTCCAAAGGATTTCTCGAAGTTCTTACCCACATGGTAGCTGATATCAATGCCTGTGAGGTCACTCAGTGTTGCGGGCCCCATGGGCATCCCGAACTCGAGCATGGCCTCCTCAATTCGGGCAGGATTTACCCCTTCACCCATAAGGAAGGTGGACTCGCCCATAAGGGCTGAAAGCTGCCTTGAGACATAGAAGCCGGGGCCATCGTTGACCACGATGGGCGCCTTTCCTATGGCCCTTGCAAAACCTACACTTGTGGCTAAGGTCTGATCCGAGGTACCCTTTCCGCAGATGATCTCGAGAAGTTGCATCCGCTCGGCCGGATTGAAAAAATGAAGCCCGATCATCCGACCCGGGTCCCTCAGCACCGATGCTATCTCCGAGATAGGCAGCGCCGAGGTATTTGTTCCAAAGACTGCATCGGGCCTACAGATCCCCTCGAGACGCCTGTAGAGGTCCTGTTTGATCTTTATGTCCTCCAAAACGGCCTCGATCACCAGGCCCGCCGTGCCCATATCATCAATAGAAATGGTAGTGATCAGGCGCTCCCGCATGAGCTTATCGAGATCTTCCCCTGTCATCTTTCCTTTCTTGATTGGATACGCAAAGCTCTTTCGAATGGAAGAAAGGGCTTTCTGGATGGCATCGTCATTGATGTCCCAGAGGATGGCATTGAACCCATTGCGAAGCAGGAGGTTCACAATGCCAGATCCCATGACACCGCCTCCGAGCATCCCCACGGTTCGGATCCCTTGAGGCTCTATCGCTTGTATCCGTGGGAGCCTCCCTGCTGCTCGGGTATTGAGGAAGATACCGATGAGGTTTTTGGCGGTTTCAGAAACAGCGCAGTCGCAAAAGAGTTCTGCCTCACCCTTTATATCAGCCTCAAAATCATCACTGAGCCCTCGTTCCATGGCCTCAATGGCCTTGAAGGGCGCAATATAGCCTTTGGCCTTCTCTGCCGCAATCTGTTTGGCAAGGGCCATGATGCCCCGCTTTTCTTCAGGGCTCGGAAGCCGATCTGTGCGCATGCGGGTGAGCCTGTTGCTGTAGTTAAGCTCACCGGAGATGAAACGACGGGCAACATCAAGGGATTTTTCAAGGAGGCTCTCTTTCGAAACTACTTCATCGATGCATCCGTTTTCCATGCCTTTTTCCGCAGGAATCCCATTGCCCGTTGTGATCATTTGCAGGGCATTTGGAAGCCCAACCAGGCGCGGAAGCCTCTGGGTTCCGCCTGCGCCTGGGATAAGACCGATCTGAACCTCTGGTTGCCCAACCTGGACCCCCTGTGCCGCAATCCGGTAATGACAGGCCATGGCGATCTCCAGCCCTCCCCCAAGACAGCTACCGTTAATTGCCGCTATCACGGGCTTGGGACCATCCTCAATGGCATTCATAAAGTGATGATTATCCATAACCTTCGAAAAGAGAAAATCCTTGTCTGTCACACCCTTGATCTCGGTGATGTCGGCCCCTGCAATAAAGTTTTTCGCTGTACCCGTAAGAATCACGGCTGTGACTTCTTGGTCTTGAAAGGCCTCCATAATGGCATCCGCCATCTCCTTAACAAAGGGTTCGGATAATTGGTTGACGGGTGGATTGTTCAGGGTCAGGATGGCTGCCCCTTCCTTTACCTCCACCTGTATGGTCCTGTATTCTGTTTTCATGGTGACCACCTCCCTATTCCTGAGTATAATCCCTCATCCGTGCGGTTTCTGTTCTTCCCTTTCCTTTTTTTCAGGCACGAAGACCTACGTCCATCATACCGTTGGTGAGCATGCAGCGTTGCCACTCATCGTCCTGTCAGGAGCGGCCCGATATAAATCGGCTCAAAGGCCCTCCTGGACTTACTGCAAGACTTGCGAGAGGGGCCACATCCTTGATGCAGTTTTCCCAGGAATTGACTGATTCCGGATATCAGATCCAGAAAGGGCCTTAAAATATATACTATCTTTGACGAGCTTCGCTACAAAATCAAGTACAAAAGAAGGCACATAATATAGATTATTGAAAGAGGAGAATGTTTTTCTTGACACAGACCTTTTTTTGGCTTAACAACAAAATTACTAGAACTACACGATCTTTGGAAGGTTTGACCTTTCAGAGGTCTATTGATACTGGTATCTGCAACTCCAAGAGGGTCGCTTTGATGATCAGGAAACTGGTCAGGCGCTTGCGAGCCACTGATAAGACCGCCTGTTCTTCCATCCGAGAAAAGAAAATTTCCCGCTCTTTCGGGTTATCATGTAATACATACAATAAAGTCCTTATAGGAAACAAGGTTTCTTTATCGTTTTTGGTTTAGATCCAAACCCCTTGAGCCCAGAGGAGCGATAACGTCGCGTGATTTTATATGCTTAGAGAGAGGCGCTGATAAACACGCAACAAGGGGAGTTTGGCGCATCTCTCAAGGGTTTTTACACAAAACCTAAACCTAAATAAGGAGGGAGGGTATCATGAAAACTATGAGATTTGTATTAGGTGTTTTGATCGCGTTTTGCCTCGTGATGACAATCAGCTTTCCTGCCTGGGCTGCCGACACCATCAAGATCGGCGTTATCGGGCCCATGAATTTTGTGCAGGGCAAGGGGCACTGGAACGGGGCAACAATGGCCGCTGAGGATATCAATGCCAGAGGAGGCATCCAGGTTGGCAAGAAAAAGATGAAAGTTGAGCTTGTTAAGGCAGACTCTAATGAGTTTTTAAGCATGACGGATGCCACCAATGCTATGGAGCTGCTCCTCACCCGCCACAAGGTAGACTTTATTGTGGGCGGTTTCAGGACCGAGGCTGTCCTGGCAATGCAAGATATGGCCATGGACTACAAGAAGATCTTTATCGGCTGTGGGGCTGCCTCTGATGAGATCTGCACGCGGGTGGCCACGGACTACGACACCTACAAATATTGGTTCAGGCAGACCCCTATAAATTCCACATTCCTTGGCAAAACCAGCTTCATCCATTTGGGCACCGTGGCAGCCATATTGAAAATGTCCTTAAACATACCCACAATAAAGGTGGCTGTCGTCGCGGAAAAGGCTATGTGGACTGAGGGCATGATCAAAGCGTGTCAAGTGTATCTCCCAAAAATGGGTATGGAGATAGTAGGTATTTGGAGACCCTCTGCTGTGGCCACGGATGTCACCGCCGAACTCTCTGCTATCCAGCGCTCCGGGGCCCACATTGTCTTCACCATCTTTTCCTCTTCCGTGGGGATTACCTTTGCCAGGCAGGCCGGGGAGCTCAAGATACCGGCCGCCATGGTTGGGATCAATGTGGAGGCCCAAAAGGATAGTTACTGGGAGGCAACCCAGGGAATGGGTAATTATGTGATGACTCTGAATACCTATGCCCGGGGAGTTGAAGTCAACGAACTCACCGCACCCTTTATGAACAGATACATCGAGAGATTCGGTGAGACGCCGACTTATACCGCAGATACCTATGGTGCTATAATCTATGCCCTGGCCCCGACCATTGAAGAGGCTGAGACGCTCAATTCGGATAAGATAGTAGCCATACTGGAAAACCGCGAGTACGCGGTGCCCACCGGCAAGATAGGATACATGAAAGACGCTCAAGGCCGTCATCTTCATGATGTGAAATGGGGTCCAGGCTATGTGACCAGCCTGGGCGTCCAGTGGCAGGATGGTGAGCTAAAGGGCGTATGGCCTAATCGCTGGAAGGCCGCCGAAGGCCTACCAGAGATCACCTATAAGGGCATGGTTCCCTACAAGATAGCGCCCTGGGTTATCGAGAAGTATAAGAAATAACGCATTCTTCGAGCAGACCTCGCCCCTCCTTGCCGAGTAAGGAGGGGCGAGAAGTCTTAATCTAACGAAGACGTCTCTATGATACTGGATATAATCACAAGCGGTCTGATTAATGGGAGCGTATATGCCCTTCTAGCCATCGGTTTTTCCCTGATCTTCGGAGCAGCCCGTATCGTTAACCTTGCCCATACCGCCTTTTACATGGTGGCCTCCTATTGCATCTATTACGCTACCCATAAGATGGGCATTCATCCTGTTCTGGCCATGCTGGTGGCCATCATCCTGGTCACCTTGATCGGACTGGTCTGCTACAAGCTCTTTATCGACCCCATACGGGAGCACGAGGCCGCAGTCCTGATTGCCACTATAGCCATAGCAATGGCAATGCAGGAGATCATGCTCCTTATTTTCACCGGAGATTTCCTGAGCGTCCCGTCTCTGGTTTCAGGATACCTGAAGATCATCGGAGTGAAGATCGCCTACCAACAATTACTAACCATTTGTGTAGCCCTTTTGATCCTGGCCGGGGTTTGGGTACTGTTGAAGAAGACCAGGCTGGGTCTGGCTATTCGATCCACGGCCGATGATAGGGAAGTGGCCAATCTCATGGGAATGAATGAGAGTCGAGTGGCCATGATTACCATGGGCATTTCTGTTGCTCTGGCCGCCTTTGCAGGTGCAGTGGTGGTTCCCCTTACCGTTGTTAACCCTCATATGTGGATGCACCCTTTGATCTTTATGTTGGCTGTTGTGGTCCTGGGAGGGCTGGGCAGCCTCAAGGGAAGTTTTGTTGGGGCTTATATCCTGGGATTTGCCGAGTCAATCGTGGTCTTTCTCTTGCCAATGGGGGCTTTTCTTAAGGGATCCGTGGCGCTATCCATCATGATCCTGGTGCTTTTGATTCGACCGGAAGGACTGTTTGGCGTTGCCTTCGAGGAAGAGAGATAGCATGGGAATCCTGAGTTTCTATCCCCGGAAGATCTATACCCTGTTCAAGGGAGAAGTCCTTGTCCTGCCAAGCAGGATTGTTGTTTTCCTTTTCGTTGTCGTTCTGCTCTTTTTGCCTGTTGTTACCCAGGATCCTTACCTGCTTCGCATTCTGATATTGACCAGCATCTTCGCCATTCTGGCTGCAAGTTGGGATTTCTTGTCCGGTTTTACCGGTCAGATTAATTTTGGGCACGCACTTTTCTTTGGCGTGGGGGCTTACACCTCCGCACTTTTGAGTCTGCACGTCCATATACCTCCCTATGGCAGCGTACCCTTAGGAGGATTGGCCGCAGTTTTGGCTGGGTTAATCATCGGCATTCCCTGTCTCAGGTTGCGGGGGACGTATCTGGCCTTGACCACCTTGGCCTTCCCCATCATCCTGATGGGCATTATCTTCTCGATCCCCGGGATAACAGGGGGTGAGCTGGGAGTCTCCGGCCTGGATCGTCTTTCCGGCTCCCGTCTCTATGACTACTATATTACCGTTGTTCTTATGCTCGGCCTGTGCACCATCATGTGGAAGATCACGGATTCCAAGACCGGTATTATTTTCCATGCCATACGGGAAGATGAGTTGGCTGTTCGGACTGCGGGCATCAACACGACCCGTTACAAGCTTTTGGCCTTCAGCCTCAGTGGTTTTTTTGCAGGGATATCCGGGGGGCTCTACGCACATTTTATGAGGATTGCCGGCCCCTCCACCCTGGAAGTCTCACTGTCTTTTACGGTTGTAATATGGGCCGTATTCGGAGGGATAGTCACTATATATGGGCCTGTCGGGGCAGTCTTTCTCCTGTTCCCCTTGCTGGAGTTTTTGCGCTTTTGGCCCGAGTTCCGCATGTTGATGTTCGCGGTTGTCATCCTGTTGATCCTTCTGTACATGCCGGACGGTTTTTTTCCATGGGTACGCGACAAGATCGAGAAAGAGTGCCCCAGGTGCAAGGTCAGAAATGTGGCTACCCGTAAGACTTGCCGGGTTTGTACTGCACCGCTTGATTAGAATCGGTACTTTTTTGTGAGGAGAGAATAGATGGATGCAAAGGCATTATATATGGGGAAACCCTGGTTGAAATTTTATCCTGAAGGGGTTTCATCGGAGATCAAAATCAGCGAACAGAGCATCCCGGAGGTCTTTGACCAGGTTACTGAGAAGTATAAAAATAATACTGCCTTGATCTTTTATGGCAAGAAAATCAGCTATCACTTGCTTCGTGAACTGGTAGACCGATTCGCCACGGCCCTGGCAGACCTGGGCGTTGCCAAGGGTGACACGGTGGCCTTATTCCTTTTAAATTGTCCCCAGTACGTGATCGCTTATTTTGCCGCACTCAAGGCCGGGGCCAAGGTCACTCCTATCAGTCCTGTTTATACGAGCAAGGAAGTCAAGCATCAGCTTGAGGACAGTGGCGCCGAGACGATTATCTGCCAGGATATCATGTATGATAACGTGGAGAAGACCGGTATTCATCTCAAGAATGTGATCCTGGCCAATATTGCGGAATACCTCCCAACGCTCAAAAAGCTGCTGGGAAAGAGTGCCCTTGGAAAGGTCTATCGGGAGATGCACGTGCCGACCCCCACCTTTATGGAAGAGGCAGGGCTCCTTCAATTCCAGGCTCTCATCAAAAAGTATGATCCCCGGCCTCCCCGGATAGAGATTGATCCCAAGAAAGACATTGCCGTCCTTCCCTATACGGGAGGAACAACCGGTCTCCCCAAGGCAGCTATCCTGACGCATTACAATTTGTCTGCCTTACGGGAACAGGCTATTGCCTTCTGGCCCCTTTTTGAGGAGGGTAAGGAAACGGTCATTGCCTTCCTGCCCTTTTTTCATATTTATGGACAGGTTGTGGTGATGCTTAATAGCCTGGTCCAGGGATTCACCATGGTCCTGTTCACCACACCGGATATGGATGATATCCTCTCGGCCATGGAACGCTATCAGGCCACTGCCTTTTACGGAGTCCCCACCCTGTTTGAATACCTCAAGGAGTATGATAAAACAGAACGCGTGAACTGGAAGCGATTGAAAATGATCGCTTGCGGGGCTGACACACTCCACAAATCCACTATTGACGAATGGGAAAGACGAACGGGGGCCAAAATATTGGAAGGTTACGGTCTGACCGAGACCACTTCTCTCAGTCATGGGAGCCCTTTTACCAGGCCAAAGGCCGGTTCCTTTGGGATTCCCATTCCGAATGTTAAGGCTGCAATTGTCCATCATGACAGCACGGAATTTCTTCCCCCTGGAGAGGTGGGTGAGTTGATTTTGAGTGGCCCCAACATTATGCAGGGCTATTGGAAAAGACCGGAGGAAACTAAGGAGGCCATCATTGACATTGATGGGGAAAAGTGGCTGCGCACCGGAGATTTGGTCAGCATGGATGAGGAGGGCTATTTCTACTTCTCCGACCGCAAACGGGACCTGATTAAGTACAAGGGCTATTCGGTCTTTGCTCGGCATGTAGAGGAAGTCCTCTTTAAACATCCTCAAATCAAGGCCGCCGGGGTGGTGGGAGTCCCGGATCCCAAGGTCGGCCAGTTAATAAAGGCTTATGTGGTTCTCCAGAGTGAGGCAAGGGGCAAGATCTCCGAGGAAGATATTATCGAATATTGTCGGGAAAATATGGCTCACTACAAGGTCCCCAATATAATCGAATTCCGCGGAGAGCTCCCCAAGACGGACGTAGGAAAGGTCTCTCGCCGGGAGCTGAGAGAGGAGGAGGCAGAGGAGGGCTGATATGGGCCAACCGTTCCTGGAACTCGACGGTATCATGAAGAACTTTGGGGGGCTTCGAGCGCTCGATAAGATCCGTTTTTCCATGGATCGGGACCAAATAGTGGGTTTGATAGGCCCTAATGGTGCAGGCAAGACCACTCTCGTACGGCTTATAACCGGCATTTTAAGGCCTGATTCGGGGAGCATCCGGTTCAAGGGCAAGAATATTACCGGGCTTAAGACGTGGGATATCATAAATTTGGGCATTGCCTGCACCTTCCAGAATATGCGGCCCTTTCGCCGTCTCCCTATTATCGCCAATGTCATGGTTTCATGTCTGTGCCCTCGAGCCATGAAAAGGGGAGAATGGGTCAAGAGAGTGGAGGCCAAGGCCCTGGATGCCTTGGAATTCGCGGGCATTTCCGATATGGCACTGGAAAAGGCCTCTACCCTTTCCCAGGGCGATCTCAAGCGGTTGGAGGTCGCACGGGCCGTTGCCACAGAGCCGGAATTGCTTATCCTCGATGAGCCGTTCGGAGGGCTGAGCCCTGCCGAGACCGATCTTATGGCCAAATCCATTAAGAGGCTGCACAAAGGCGGCCGTTTCGGTCGATTGCATAGCGAGGGGCCCGCAATGATCATCATAGAGCATAAGCTTCAGCAGCTGATGAAGATCGTGGATCGAATCATTGTACTCAACTATGGAATAATTATCGCTGACGGTAACCCGGAAGAGGTAGTGAATGACAAAGAGGTTATCGAGTCTTACCTGGGCGAAGGAGGGATTTAACGTTGTTGCTGGAAGTACGCGATCTGACGGTCTGCTTTGACAAGGCAATGATCATCAACGACCTGAACATGAACGTTGAGGAGGGCGAGTTGGTCAGCCTTGTGGGGCCCAATGGGGCAGGCAAATCCACCTTGCTCAGGGCAATTACCGGGTTAGTCGCTTGGGAAAGAGAGATTACAAGAAGGTCAACCGGTGGAGACGTAATCTTTGAGGGGACGGTGACCTTTAACGGGGAGAGAATAGATCAGATACCTGCCCATGAGATTGTGAAAAGAGGCCTGATTCATTGTCCTGAAAGAAGAAGACCGTTTCGTGAAATGACGGTTCTTGACAATCTGTATGCCGGCGCTTACCTAGTCAAAGACAAAAAAGAGGTGCAAAACAACCTTGAGAAAGTTTACCGGTTATTCCCTGTGATTCAAGCGCGATCCAACCAGATTTCCGGAACCTTATCCGGCGGGGAGCAGCAGATGCTTGCCATAGGCAGGGCGCTGATGTTTCAACCAAAACTGCTGTGTATCGATGAGCCTTCAACCGGTCTAGCCCCCATTTTGCGGAGACAGGTATTTGAGAAAATTGGCGAGATCCGAAACCTTGGGATTACCTTGCTCCTTGTTGAACAGGAAGTAAGCACGGTCTTTAAGATGGCCTCCAGAAATTATGTCCTTTCCGCGGGGAAGATCATCGCCGAGGGAACAGCAGAACGACTGCTCCAAGATGAGGTCCTCCGCAAAACCTACCTGGGACTTTAGGTGATGTTCTTAAATACTTTTCGGTAGTCTCTTTTCTGATACGAGCATTCGAAAAAGACCCTCAGAATACAAAAAGATTCCCCATGACCCATCTCACACCTGCTTTGCGGCGCCATATCGAACGGCTCTGAATGCTACATCCTTTTACCGTTGTAAAAGATATGGAGTTTAGAAGGGTTGATGCCCAGGGAAATGGTTTCGCCGGGTACAAAGGTTTCCTCTTTTCTTGCCCGGGCCGTTAGGGTTGCGGAACCTATCCGGGTATGGATATATTTTTCCGAGCCCACGTTGCTGATTATCTCTACCTTTGATCTAAGGGCGTTCTCGGGTCCATGGGCAATCTCTATGTCCTCTGGACGGATGCCTATTTCAACCGTATTTCCCGCAAAATGAGGTGGAATATCCTGGATATTCAGCAAGAAATCTGCGCTTTGAAAGATGAACCCTCTCTTGGCTCGGATTAGATTTCCTTGAAAGAGGTTCATTGCAGGAGAGCCGATAAAACTGGCAACAAAGGTATCCGCAGGGCGATCATAAATCGTTTCAGGCCGGTCGATTTGGTGTATACTCCCATCTCTCATAATGACTACTTTATCGCCAAGGGTCATTGCCTCCACCTGATCATGGGTCACATACAGGATCGTGCCCTGAATCTGTTTATGTAATCTCATGAGTTCCAGGCGAACATTGATCCGCAGCATGGCGTCCAGATTGCTCAATGGCTCATCCAGCAAAAAGAGTTGAGGCCTGCGCACTAAAGCCCGGCCCATAGCCACCCTTTGTCGTTGACCCCCTGAGAGTTCCCTTGGTCTTCGTTTTAGGAGGTCGTGAATCCCCAAGAGATTGGCTGCCTCGGTGATCCTTTTCCATATCATATCTTTATGGATGCCACGCATTCGAAGGCCGAAACCAAGATTCTGGGCTACAGTCATATGAGGATAAAGCGCATAGCTTTGGAAGACCATGGCCACATCCCTGTCTCTCGGACTGAGATGGTCAATCGGTTGGTTGTTCACCAAAACAGAACCCTCGTCTTGCGATGTGAGACCGGCCACAATTTGCAGCAAGGTGCTCTTTCCGCATCCTGATGGCCCCAGGAGCACGCAGAATTCACCATCATCTAGGGAAAGATTTATGTTGGAGAGGGCCACCACATCTCCAAAACGCTTGCTGATTCCCTTGAGTTGTAATGACGCCATCTTCTTATCCTTTTATAGCCCCAGCCGATAATCCGGTAACAATGCGCCGCTGGAAAAGCAGTACCATGAAGATCAATGGGGCCGTTGTGATGAAAGATGCCGCTGCTATT
>Ga0315553_10002950_pt1 | contig 13443 bp, 13 predicted proteins | sample SalMarSW160140MG_FD_203099 | JGI IMG/M metagenome (GOLD analysis project Ga0315553, IMG submission 203099) | Salt marsh sediment microbial communities from the Plum Island Ecosystem LTER, Massachusetts, United States - Salt Marsh Sediment SW1601-40 ... | reverse complement strand
GGTGCCCGCTCTCGTCTGCGCGATGGATCCAGCCTGCAGGGAGGGGGCCTGGGAAGCGAGCAAGATCATCAGCGCGGCCGGCTCAAGTTCTGCCGCGGGCGTGATGATAGCCTGGAAGATAGGCCAGATCCTAAAAGCCGAACAGACCCATCCGGAAGACACCGGAGCCGAGGCCGGGCGTAGGGCTGACGCCCCGGAAATGGACTATCCAGGCGACGACCCTGCCAAAGCACCCAGCGAGGAATGGGAGTGGCGTGGCAGTGGACCACCCGAAAGCGGCCAGGGAGCATGGTACAATCCAGGGACCACCGAAAGCTTGCACCCGGATCTGAAACACGCTCCGCCGAAAGGGCCTCATTGGGACTACATTGACCCGGACGGGGGCGAGTGGGACGGGTACCCAGATGGAAGGTGGGTGCCAAAGCCATGAACGCGTGCGAGGAAAGGAGTCTCGGCCCTGAGGCCCTGGAGTACATACGGGAGTGCCTGGCAGAAGGGAAAACCCTGGCTAGGCATCTTCTGGAAAGGGTTGATCTGGAGAGCGGCACAGTGACGACCTTCCTTCCATCAGATGTTAGCAAGGAAGCGGCGAGCCAGTTCAGGACGGGCGGAAAGCTCGAACGGGACCCCGAGACTTTCGTATACCGAACGGCACCTGACGGCTCAAGAGTCAGGTGGGAGCCTGTGCCAAATACAGATCCCTGGCTGGTGTCAATTGTGCAGGCATTCCTGAGAGCGGCAGAAGGCCGTGTTTGCATCCTCGAGAATGCTCTAGCGCGACCCTCCGATCCCGGGCTCTCGCGTTTTCAGAGCCGGCTGCTGGCATTTGAGGATGAAGTATATCATGTCCTGCTCTCGAGGGAGCTGGAAGGGACGGAGATAGCACGGGCTATTGGAGAAGCACGATGCGCTTACCCTCCGCTCATAGGCGTTATAACATTCCTGGCAGCGGAAGCCGGCTTGCCTGATGAGGCACGAGACATAACTTCGGCCCAGCTAAGGGTCTTGGCGGAGAGAACCCAGAAGATCGTCGTCGGTGCATACGATGGCGAGGGGTATTTGATCTGGAGCAAACCTGCCGCGTAGGGCGAACATCGTCGTCTGGGTAGCCACGTCCGAGCTTTGCCTGTGGCCTTCGCGTCCTTCTCGCCGCCCCACCCCTGATCTGCGCCCTGGATCCCGGCTGTCGCGCGGACTGGTGGGAGTATGATAAGATCATTGAACATTACGGCTCAGAGGCATGGGAGGGGGCAACAGACTGGACCATCAATAGGCTTCTAGACGCGGAAGACGGTTTCCCGGAGAATCCAAGGTGCGACGGACGCGAACCGCCCCCCGGCGAAACGCCTGGTCCCGGTTCCGACGATGACTTCTGGGGCTGCTTGAAGGACTGTTACTGTCCAGTCTCTGACTTTGGCTTGCCTGATTGGGCAGAGAGTGCTATCTGTGGGGTCGGTTGGGGATCCGCCACTGCAGTGTGTGGCGCAGCATGCGCCCTATGTGCTACAGGGCAGCCCGAGCTATGCTATCCGTGTCTTGGGTGCTTGTCGACCATTTCGGGAAAGACGGCCCAGTGCGTTGACAAGTGTATGTGAATGAGGTGGAGATTACGCGGAAGATGAAGCGGAGGGCGGCGTCCGTGGTCGCGTCATGGATCGAGTGGGAGGAGCTGCAGTTCAGGACCCACCGCCTTCGCTGGTTGTGCGTTACGGCTTCGCTGGTTGTGATAGCCAGCGTTGCCCCATTCCTCTTTCCGCTGTATTGGTGGCCCATAGTCACTGGCTTGTGCAGTCTCGTCGCGTTTTCCCGGTTCGCCGTTCTTGCCCCTCATGCATGGCTTTCCCGACAACAATGGATCGAGCGGGAGGAGCTGGAGATCAGGACCCACCCCCTTCGCTGGTCTTGCCTTACGGCTTCGCTGATTGTGATGGCCGGCCTATTCCTACTCCTCGCGGGGCCGTATTGGGGACTTATCGTCACTGGCACGTTTGGTCTCAGCGCGCTTATCCGGTTGGCCATTCTTGCCCGTGTATGGCTTTCCGGAAAACGGGGCAGACAAGGGCATACGCCAGGCAAGAGAGAAGACTGACAGTACATTTCGTCGCGCCTGCCTACGACGTGTTCGGCGAGGTGCGGGCCAGCTCCGGCATGGGCAGCGTCTTCGGCTTCACGGGCGAGCAGTTCGACGCCGAGACCGGCTTCACCTTCCTGCGCGCCCGCTACCTTCGGCCCGGCCTCAGCAGGAGCTGTCGGGTAGTGCGCCATAACGGGTGAGCTGTGTCAAGGCTGGGACGAGGCAATAGACTGCCTGCATGACAGGAACTTCCTGGAGCGTCTCGCGGGGCACCACAAGTAATGTCACCCCACAACGTTTGGCGTTGGGCACTGCTGGCCGCGCTGGTCTTCGTACTCGCAGGCTTGGCGTGCGACCCGTATCCCCCAGTTGAATACGTGAATGCCACCTCTCAGCGCGTTGCCATCTACGAGGGCGGCAAGTTCTCTTTCAGTCTAGAGCCGCATCAGTCGGAGAAGAACCTCGCTGATGAGGATGTGTGGCGGCCGGACATCAAGGTGGTAGCTGAGGACGGCCGCGTCCTGCTTGAGGATCACATCACCTGGGACGAGTTGCGGGAGATGGGCCGCAAAATCGTGATAACCGACCCAGAACATCCGCCGGCGCCGACACCTTCGCCTGGGACTACGCCGACCGCCTGACCAGCGCTAACGTCGGCGGCACCGCCGCCAGCTACAACTACGACGGCGACGGCACGCGGGTCGAGAAGACGGTGGACGAGGTGGACACGCCCTACCCAGCTCGGGCGCGGTTCACGATCGACACTTAGTGTGCGTCACGATGGCGTTGGCCAACAGGAGGTAGCTCATCTAAAGCGGACGGTGCGACCCCCTCTACGTGCACGTCTCCCCGATCCTACCTCTGTACATGAACACGTCCCCAGTCACGCTAATGTCGCCGCTCATGTCGAGATCCAGGCGCTGCCACCATTCGGGGCTGCCTGGCATGGCGCCGATGCGTCCGACATAGTTGAACACGTCGCCGGTGACGGAGATCTCTCCGTCCACATCGTTGTCCAGCGGCCAGGCGTCATGCACACCGGGATCATTGGTGCAGTCGTCCAGGGGGTCGGTGCCCAGAAACTGCTCGACGCCATCGGTGAACCCGTCGCCATCGCTGTCCAGCGTCGGGAACAGCCTTGCCAGTGCCTCGTTAATTGTCGGATAGGCCATGAGCAAGGTCGGCGTGAATTGGTCTGCTAGGTAGTTGTCAATCAGTATCAACATCGGGCCGTGATCGATGCCGAATCCCACAAAATGTTCCCACGGCCCGCTGGTTCGGAGTACGCCAGGATCGTCCGGATCTACGCAGCCAGGGATGACAGTGTCGGCGATCTCCAAGTTGAATGCATCCGCAAAGCCAAATCGTGGATGAAACAGGCCCAGGCTTTGGGCCTCCCACAGCGCCGCGACAGCCTCATCCGGCGTGTGAACGATCGAGGAGCCGACGCCATAAACTGTCACCGTTCCAACTTCCAGGTCGCGCTTGACGGGGATGGGCGCGAGCGATACAAGATCGATTTCCACCCCGTAGCCATCCCCTCCCGTCACGGAAACAGGGAGTCCGTGAGACCCAGGTGCAACAATGTGTGAGCCAATGGGGCCGCTCCACTCGAATACGTTCCAGCCCTGGCCATAGTCGCCAGTATCCTGCGCCTCGAACTGCCCAACGATCGTTTCGTCGATGCTCACCTCGACAGTCTCAAGAGGACCGTAGTTGTCATTGCTGTAGCGGACATCGACCTCGTACAGAGCGGTGCCCTGCAAGTCAAAGGACATAGTGTGCGACTCGCCGTCATGGAGTAGCACGGTTTGCCCACCGGATGCCTCACTACGGAACTTCGGGATCCCATCACCGATCCCGTCCTCCGCCTCCAGGGCCAAGGGGCCGCCCGAACCCAAGCACTGCCCGGTGGTGGCGATGGCGGCAGGTGGCGCGGCCTCCGCAAAGTAATCGCCGAAGGGCCCTTCGGTCGCCGACAAGCCCCACCTGTCGGCATTCAGCGTAGCCCGGTCATTAGGATTGTCAATAGCGTACTGCCTAGTGGCCAGGATGGCGTCTCTCGTATTCTCGAAGTAATCCATTGGCCGCTCGGGATGGGCGTCCGATCCCAGCGCCTGCGTATCGAGCCACACGCTGCCAAACTGATAGGTAAAGAGGGATCCGGGGTAGGTCTTGACAAACGAGGCTCCCTGGTCTTCCCGAATCATGGAATAGAAGACATCTTCGTCCACCCGGTGCTCGGGGTTCGGCGATGCGATCGCCAGGAGTGCGACGAGCAGTCCTTCATCCGTGTAGTAGTCTATCGTCGCCGGCGCTTCCTCGCCGCCCACGAGCTTGCTGGAATACTGGCCCTGAGGAGGCACGTCATCATCGTCGATTAGAAATCGCCCGCACCGGCCGCTCGTATCGTCCCGGGTTTCGTTGGGCTTCCAGCCAAGGTAAAACTGGTCGCTCGTTGGCTCCAGCATGAAGTTCCAATCAACGCGATCGTATAGCTCATCCGCCATCGAGCGGATCTCCGCCTCAGTGCTGTCCTCCACATCATCGAAATACTGTCTGGCGGTGATCACGCCTGCCAACGCCAGGGCCGTGTCGATGGTGCTCAGTTCGACTGTGCACAACGACTCGTCGGTGCCCTCGGTATCGTTGAAGTCAAAGTTCTGCTTTCGAAGGCCGTCAATGCCCAGGAAGTGATAGAAGAAGCCCTTGTAGCCGATAGTGTGCACTCGGTCGGATCCTTGCGGATAATCGTGGAGTACCTGCAGAATGCTGTGCGTCTGCACGGCGGCATCGTCGCGGGAGATGTAGCCCCGCTCGGCGCCGATAACATACGAAGTCAGCTGGAACCCTACCCCCCCGACACTCATCAAATCCGCGAACGTCGAGCGATCTTGAATGATCCCGCCTCTCAGGTAATCTGTAGACGCGCCTGTCCGGGGATCCGTGGACGCGAAGTCGAGGAAGTGGAGGAAGCTTGTCGCTCGCACTAGGTCCAAGAATGCGTCCTCATACTCGGGAAGCAGGGTTCCGTCTACGGCCTCAATGGCATCGAGGTTCGGGTAGTCCCCGTCGGTGTCAATCAACCTCATGTTGTCAACAAGGAAGGTGCCCGTGTCGGGATTCTCCACGCCGTCGCCGATGTGAAGCCGTTCAACGATGAGCGAGAGCAGCGATACTCGATGCGGGTTGAAAGAGCCAGTATCACCACCGGTGAAGTCGCCCACGCCCGACTCGCCCGGCAGCGTGAGCGAGATTGTCTGCCACTCATCGGTATCGACTGCGCGACGTGCGTAGACCCGGCGCGGTATCTCCTCCATATCCAACGGGTCGTCCTTCTCCTCCGTCAGTTCGATCTTCAGATCAATAGGCTCGGCGGATAAGAGGCGAACGTCGAATTTGAGCTGATCGACACTGCGATCAGGCCATAGACCAATATCGCGGTAAACATCCAGGAGATCGAGGAAATAACCCGGGAAAGGCGTTGTCTGTGGTGGTTCCTGGCCGCTCCCATCCAGGGACACCTTCGTGTCCGTCAGCCCGAAGAGAGACGCGAAATACCCTGCAAATGGACCTTCTACTGCCGGACCTGTGAATGTATACGAGATCTGGAGACTGCCGCCCGACGAACCGCTGGACTCCTCCGACAACGAGATCGTCGTAGTGCCCTCCGGGTCTTCGGTCACGCCGGTGTTTCCCATGAAGTAGTTGGACCCCAGGTTGGTCTTGATGACTTTGTTGTTGAAATCATCGACGATGAAGACCTCTCCGGCTTTGGTCGGGAGCGGAAGTTGCTGCGTCAGGGGATTGAATTCCCGCTGCGCCGGCAGCGCGTAAGCTTCAGCGCTGATTCTGGAGAGGCGAGCATTGTGGTCGTTCACATCAGTGCTGTTGGCATGCCACGCCTCACCCTGGAGAAGCAGCGGCATCAGCGTCACCAAGCCAAGCAGCAAGGTTCGAGTGCCTTTCACGTCGCACCTCCTTCACATTCCGGTCCCACTGGTTACCTAAGCATACGCTTGATCCCAGTCCTGACACAACCCTTACAGGCTTATCGGAAAAGCCAACTGGATCCCTCGAACGAACCAACATCTTCAGTCAGCTCCCAGTGAGGATGCGCGATGCCAACCACGAGTAGGGCGACGCGGGGGCGCCAGCAGCTGGATGAGGGGATCGGGTACTCGCAACGGTGCCGGGCCCCCACCGAACGGCCGGAACCTAATGGTCTAACGATGGAGGCATAGTGTGCGTTCGTCACGCCTCGCCTGACGTGGGAAATGCTACAGAGAGTTGATGTTCCCTACCCGTCAACTGTTCCTTACTCTTTGATCCTTCTAGCCTCGTCCTTCATGATGTCCAGGAATCGGCCTCGGAGATCGTGCCACTGCTCGTCATAGGAGACGGCCACCCAGTCTTCCGGGTCCGCTCGAACCCGCCTCGCCGTCTCCGCGTCCTCTTCGACCTCCTCCCATACAAGCGCCCACCGATCGTCGACAGGGAAAAGACTGTCAGGGTGGTGACCTTGCTCCACTGTCTCACCCATGTCTTGCAAGAGGGGCCGATCATGGTCCGAGACCTGGCTGACGACCATGGAGCAGAACCCCTCGATATACTCCAGCTCCAGTGCGCGGCTCTCCTCGAGTAGGTATCTATGAAGGGCTTTCATCTCCCCGGCGATCTGGCGGATGCGGCCGGTATGACCGTCCAGCGCTTCGATCACCCGTTCATTCAGCCTCACCCCTGGTGCCTTTCCCACGGGCAAACGCTTCTTTCGGCCCCATACGCCAAGAGTCACGTCGGCGAAGAGAACCCGTAGGGTCAGGGGCCTTCCCGGCTTCAGATTCTTGTTTTCGACGAGCAGTGGGCCGGCGACGTCGGGGTCGAAGATGATGGCTTCCTCCACCTCCACAAGGGCTCGATAGAACCAGAGGATGCGGTCCCGCATGAGGAGTTGCGTCTTGGCCCCTTCGGCAAGATGGCTCAACGTCCTCACGTTCCTCTTCAGCGTCTCGTGCCGCTCCACCAGTGCGTTGTAGCGTCTCCCCTCCTCCGGGCTCATCTCGTGCAGCATCGTGCGGCCATTCGCGGGAGAGAGTACGGGCTTCTCTCGGAACAGGTCCTCGATCACCAGACGGGCCTTCTCCTCTGGGGACAAGCCCTTGATGACGTCGTCCAGGCGCTTCTCGCCGCTACTCATCTGCGCTTCCCTGTTCGTAGGCGTGGGCCCACGGTCGCCTCCAGGGCCTCCAGCCGCGCCTCGAACTCGCCGACCTCGAGCGTCTTGAGCGCTACCTGCGCCAGATAGGCCAGAGTGCGGGAGCGGGCGACGGAGTTCTCGAGCGAGAGGGTGTCGAGGACGGCGATCTCCAGCAGTCTGCGGATCTTGGGGACATCGTCCAACCCCTCGAGGTCATACGCGCCGGAGACCGTCTTCTCACGTCGCCTACGCAGACCGCCGAGCCGCCTGGCCTCGGCCATTTCCTCGGCGTGCTCCGGGGAGTGCATGAGGCAGAAGTCGTCGTCCAGGAGGGGCGGTGCCTGGCAGCGGCTGCCGTCTTCCTTGATGGCCTTGCAGGCTCGGGCAGCCACTATGAGCAACCTCTGCTGATCGGGGGGTTGCTGGCAGATGACAGAGAGGCAGGCCCCTTGCGGGGCCCGTCTCTGCCGGTCAGAGGCTGCTGGCCGTTCAGCCTCAGGCTGTGGAGCCCTCCTCCTGCTTGTGTCCCTTGGGGCACTCTGTCGGCTCCGCTTCCTCCTCCACCTCGAAAGCCTCCTGGCAGGTGGAGCAGAACCAGCGCCCGTCCTCCAGCGGGGTCAGATTGGCGCCGGGGTTGGTCTTCTTCTTGCTCCGCCCCCGCTGTTTGGGCTTCGCCTCCTCCGAGCCCGCAACGCTCCAGAAGCGCCAGCCGTTGCAGGCGACGCCGCCCATGACGGCGCTGCCGGCGGCCGAGAGGCTCTTGAACTCCCGGCCGTCCTCGAGGCGGTAGCGGAGACCGCCCTTCTCGCCCTCCACGACCGTGGCCGAGTACTCCTTCTTCTTGTAGCGGGCCACCAGGCGCGTCCCCGCCTGCAAATCCCTGTTCTCGATGGGCATAAAGCACCTCCCTTTGAATTGGTGCTCGATACATCACTCTGGTCTCCAACAAAGTCAACGGCTATCGCCCCTCACTTCGGAAGTTTCTCCGCTTTCAGGCCTGAGAAGGCCTCCCAGCGGGCAATCACGATTCGACAATAGTGTGCGTCCAGCTCCATGCCGTAGCAGATCCGCCCCGTGCGCTCGGCGGCGATGAGGGTGCTGCCGGAGCCCAGAAAGAGGTCGAGGACTAGGTCGCCGGGCTGGCTGCTGTTCTCGATGGCCCGCTCCACGAGAGGGAGCGGCTTCATCGTGGGGTGCAACTCCGACTCCGCCGGGCGGGGGATCGTCCACACGTCGCCCTGGTCGCGGTCGCCGCACCAGTGGTGGGAGGCTCCTTCGCGCCAGCCGTACCAGAGGGGCTCGTACTGGCGCTGGTAGTCGGCCCTGCCCAGGACGAAGCGGTCCTTGGCCCAGATGATGGTGTCCGACCAGTGGCCGCCCAGTTCCTCTAGGACGCGGGTAACCAGCGGCCACTCGCGGGTGCTCATGCAGATGTAGAGGGCGCCGTCCACGTTGTCGACTAGCTGTTTCGCCCAGCTACGGCAGAAGGTCTCCCACTCCTCCGGCGGCAGGGCATCGTTGGCGATGGTGCGGCGGCGACCGCTCCTGGACGCTCCGCCGTGGTGGCCGTAGTCCACGTTGTAGGGTGGGTCGGTGAAGGCGAGGGAAGCCCGCTGTGCGCCCACGAGGCGCGACACGTCGCCGCTGTCGGTGGCGTCGCCGCACATTACCCGGTGGTCGCCAAGGAGCCAGATGTCGCCCCTCTCAACGCCTGGGTCGGCGCGTGCGGCTTCGAGGGTCGCCTCCAGGTCGAAGGATTCCGGGCGGTCGCGCTTCTCCCTCGCATCGAGCGACTTCAGGAACTTGGAGATCTCGTCCTCGGCGAAGCCGGAGAGGCTCAGGTCTACGTCCGGTGCCTGGTGCAGATCCGCGAGCAGGCGGGCCAGGAGCTCCTGATCCCACTCGCCGCTGATGCGGTTGAGGGCCAGGTTGAGGAGCTTGCTCTGCTCGGGAGACAGGTCGACGAATACGACGGGGACGGTGTCCAGCCCCAGCCGCCGTGCAGCGAGCAGGCGTTGGTGGCCTCCGATGACGGTGCGATCCTCCCGCCGGGCGATGATGGGGTCCACCAGCCCGAACTCTCGGATGGAGCGGGTGAGGCTCTCCATCTCCGCGTCAGAGATGCGGCGGGGGTTGAAGGGGTGGGGGCGCAGGTCGCCGATGGGGACATGTTCGATGGCGAGCTGCTCTTCGTGCTTCGCCAACTTAGCCATCACGCTGACACCTCCCACAGATGTCACTGACCCTAGCCACGTTCATGGGTAGACCACATTCTCGACAGCGATGCGGGACGTCGTGCGGGACGTTGGGGGCCTCGTGAGGCCCACGTCCCGCACCAAGATCGGCCGAATTCGTATCTGTTTGCGGGACTTGCGGTAGTTGCGGGACGTTTTTCTCGATCCCTTCCTCTTTTTGCTGCCCCTCACTTTTTTCTGCTCTGGCATTGAAAACAGGTCCCGCATGTCCCGCACGTCCCGCAATCGTATCTGGAGTGGACGGGTTATCCTGCGGGACGTTTGCGGGACGTTGGTCATCTGGTGCAAGACGTCCCGCAGAATTGTCGGGTGAGGGAGCCAGTTCGAGGCGGTAGAGGGCGGTCTTCTGATGGGAGTCCTGGCCCAGGGTGCGGACGAAGAAGTTACCGTAGCGGCGGTCGCGGCGCTGGCTGAGGGCTTTGCCGAGCCGTGTCTTGAGGGCGCGTTCGCTTGCGTTATCCCTGGCTGTGGCAAAGACACTGGACAAGAGATCCCACTGGAGGGCGAGTTGAAAGAGGTCGCTGGCTTTCAGTGGGGCGTCGGCGTGAGTCTCCCACCATGCTGCCACGAAGATTCGCCACTCCTCTGTCTCGGCGTCGGTGCGGCGATACAGCTCTTCGCGGTTCGCGAGGAAGCCTTCAATACCGGCTGCCTGGAGAATGCCCCCGATGACCGAGGACCATGCCTCATAGGAACCAAGACTCTTTCCTTGCCATGGAGGGCGTCCCTGGACCATCCAGTGCTGCACCAGCACCAGGAGTGCCCATACCAGCTCGTGGCGATGCCGCTGCAGCCACCTGATGAGGTTGCCGTGGCGGAAGCTTGTCCGCTCCCACGGACGGTCCACCTTCGCGTCCAGTCGAATCCATGCCGTGCGGCGTGCGATCTCATTGTTCAGCTGGAGGTTGTTGCCCGTCGCGAGCCACACCGTCCGGTTAGGGAGTTCGACGGTCTGTGTCTTGCCCAGCAGGCGATCGGACCAGGTCGGCGCCGTAAGCAGGGCAGAGAGGGTGCCTGACTCGAGGGGCTGCCTGATGTTATCGAATAGCACGATCGACCTACCGGTGCACAGAAGCGCGGTGATGCGCTTTCGCAGCTCCTCCTCGCTTCGGGCCTCGGTCATGACGGCCGGCGTGGCGCCACTGACGATGATGCCGGTCCCTGCTGCTAGCAGGCCCTTGCCGGTGCCCGGCGTCGGAGCGTCCATGCCGAACAGGGGGGTCGGCCCGTCAATAAGGTCGCGGACGATGGCGGTGATGGGCGCAGCGATGGCGTTGGCGCGGGAGGCCTCATCGACGAAGGGGAAGTCGGCCAGCCACTCCTGGCCGATGAGTTGCTTCGCCCGCTTCAGGTCCGTCGCGTCTGGCTGGGCGGGCACGACTGGGACGGGTTCGCCGCTGGGCGCGTAGTACAGGCCAGTGCTCGCCTGGTAGCCCGATGCCGCAAATAGCGTCCCGTCGGGGGCGAACGTCGGCGTGCCGACGATCCCCCGCAGCATAGGCAAGGGCTTGGGCAGAGCGTCCATGTCCTCGACCACGTCCCGCGGCGGCCGTGCGGGCCTGTAGCCGTCGTCGGTCAACTTGACCCACTCAGCCGTGCGGTCGAGGCGCCCTTTAAGAGCCGCCAGCCCTAGGTGGGCGATGCGGGTGTGGCCATCATCGTCGGACACGACCTCCGCGATGGCGGCGCCGTGCTGGAACAGGACCGGCGGGTCGTTGTGTGTCAGAAGAGCACTCCAGCCGTCCTCGGCTATCTCGTGCAGGTGGCGGTTGGTGATGACGATGCAGGGTCGCTCCTGTGAGGACACTGCCACCGAATAGTGTGCGCGAGTCTGCGTCGGTGCTGGGCCTCGGGGTTCGCGCCTGGCGACAAAATGTTCGACGATGGCGCTCAGCTCGTCTTGGGGGAGCGGCGGCTGGCACTGGCGCTCGTTGATGACCTGCAGGAGCGCGGCAAGCGTATTCCCAGACATGCCGTCGACCCAGACGCGGCCGGCGTAGGACACGAGGGCGTTGTGCCGGCCTTCGCCTTCGTGGACGGTGCCACCGAGGGCGCCATACTGCCGAGGGCCGCGGCCTCCGTCACCCAAAGCGAAGCCGAAGGCGGGGAGGACTTCCGCCAGCCACAGGCGGGGGTCGTCAACGGTCATCACCTGGCCGTGGTCAGGACTCAGCGGGTGATAATGGCGGTCGCCGATGCTGCTGGGCGGGACCAAGACGTAGCCACCGCCTGCCTTCAGGTCGCCGAGCTTCCTACCGTCCTCAAGGTACAGCGGGCCACCTCGGGCTGGACGCGAGGAGATCACGGCGATATGCATCCCGCCGCGAGGCGTCCGCACCACCTCCGTTTCGTTGGGCAGGGCAGTGTCCTGGGCGAGCGCCTCCGCCACCTCTGGCAGGTCGATGTCGATGCGGGTAATCTCGTCCGTCCGGACGCCGACATTTGCTCCCGGCCATCGCCGCCACCACCGTTCGATCGTGTTAAAATGGATCGAAGCGTCTTGCAGGCCATGCTCGAGGAGCGGGTGCTTGCCGGGAGAAGGACAACTGGCACCTTTAGGACACGCGCAGACGCCGGCCTCGTCGGTCCACCACAGCGGTAGGACATACGCGCCCTCGCGGGCGCGTGCCAGGGCGGCTTCCAGCAGCGGGTTCATGCCGCTCCACCCATGCGGAGTCGCTGCACAAACGTCTGGATGCCGAGAATCTCAACGCAGTCAGGAGTCCATTCAGAATCGGGGTTGTTGGGGGGGATATTCCTGGGTCGATTCCAGTCGCCCCGACCAGTTTGACTTGAGGGTGGTGTGATGTGGCAACGGAAGCAGGAGGAGGAAAAGGGCCCCGACACGGGCTTCGTTGACGAGGACGGCACCACCTGGGAGCTAGACCCCACCGACCCCAGCCATCCTGACCACGACCTGTCGGAGGCGACAGGCTATGGAGCGTGGGAGCCAGCGGCGAAACCTAACCCTTGGCTACGAAGAGTGCTGGTGATCTTGTCCCTATTGGCCGTCCTAGGATTGATACTTCCGGCGCTCATTCGGCTTCTGGCTGGCTAACGGAAAACGGCCCGACATGAGGAGGCCGCCCGATGGGGCGGTCTCGTTTTTGTTCAGCCGCTGCTACCTGCTGAGGGCCAGCCCTAAGCGGCTACCCCCATGACCCACAGGACAGGCCGAACTAAGCGAAGGAGCAGCCAGGGGTCATAGTCGCGGTGGAGGGAAGCGACATCTTCCTCGTTAGGGTAATAGAGCATCATGGGATACATGGCTCCCTGATAGCCGGCATCCTCGCGGTGTGACATCCCGACGCAGTGGCCGAACTCGTGCAGCAGAGTCTTTTCGGGGACGTCCGGCAGCCAGGTGGAAGTGCCTGGCCAGACATAGCTAGACCTCTGCCAGAAGATGGCGGCGTTTAGGCTTACTTCGCAGTGCTGATAGAAGCGCAGGTTCAACCAGCTCGACTGGTTGGTAGGCGCATCCACACGAGCCCAACCAGCCGGCTGAGGGTTGCCAAAGTCCTCGATGACGATGTGCAGGTCAGGCGTCACCCCCGGTATGCACAAGGGCTGGGAGTCGACGCCCCAGTACTGAGAGAGGTTGTCCTGCACCCAGGCATCGCTGACGCCTACGCCGGCCCTGTCCTCGAGACAGAAGGTGATCTCGTTGTCATAGAGGGGAAACCAACGGAAGAACTGGGCGGGGGCAGGTCCCTGCTGCCAGTGGGAAGCCACAGGGCCATCGCCGGACAGAGCGATCGTGACTGTCCAGAAGAGCGCTAGAGCCAAGCAGCACGCCACTGCGGCTCGTGCCGCCAGCCAGGTCATCTTCCAACATACACTTGCTCTCGGCATTGGTCATCGCGGGACTCAGCCCCCCGCAATGCCAGCGTAAGGCGATGAGCATCATTATGTCAGTT
>Ga0315553_10002947_pt1 | contig 13454 bp, 9 predicted proteins | sample SalMarSW160140MG_FD_203099 | JGI IMG/M metagenome (GOLD analysis project Ga0315553, IMG submission 203099) | Salt marsh sediment microbial communities from the Plum Island Ecosystem LTER, Massachusetts, United States - Salt Marsh Sediment SW1601-40 ... | reverse complement strand
CCGGGAATGTGTGGGGGGGTGTACACCCCCCCTTCTTACCTCAAGTGCGTAGGTCTTACCTTTATTATAGCAAACCAAATTAAGTAGCGGGCGTGACAGCCTGCTGGACTCGCTTCGCAACTTGACCGGGGCAAGGGGGTTATTTATATAATGGGGTTACCAACCACGCTTTGCAATAAGGATTCCAAAGGAGTAATACTTGATGTCAAAAGTCGCCATCGTAACCGACAGCACTGCAACTATACCGGCGGACCTGCGCCAGCAGTACGATATCCACGTGCTGCCGCAAGTGCTGATATGGGGGGAGGAGACTTTGTTGGATGGGGTCGATATACAACCCGATGAATTCTATCGACGCCTGGAAAAAGACCCGGTACACCCGAAAACTTCCCAGGTAACCCCGGCAGCTTTTAATCAAATTTACAGCCAGCTGCTTGAAAATGATCGCGAAATCCTGGCGATCTTGGTATCCCGGAAGTTATCCGGGACCATCGAGTCCGCAACCCAGGCGCTGGAGTTCTTCCCCGGCGCCTCCATCGAGATCGTCGATTCCCAATCCGTCGCCATGGCATTGGGCTTTCAGGTGTTGGCCACCGCCCGGGCGGTCGAGGAAGGCGCGTCCTTACAGGAAGCCAAGGCGCTTGCCGAAAAGGCCGCCCCACATACCGGGGTAGTCTTTGCCGTAGATACGCTGGAGTACCTGCACCGCGGTGGGCGCATCGGCGGCGGCGCGCGCTTCCTGGGCACCGCGCTGAACATCAAGCCGATCCTGGAAGTCCTAGACGGGAAGATTGAAGCCGTTGAGAGGGTGCGTACCCGCAAGAAGTCGCTCAACCGGCTGGTCGAACTGATCGAAGAGCGCGTAGGTGGACGCCAACCGGTCCGACTGGCGACGCTGCACGCCAACGCAGCCGAAGAGGCCAGGATCTTGCTCGATGAAACCAGCCAGCGTTTGGACGCAGTCGAAAGCGTCTTCACGGAGGTCAGCCCAGTTGTGGGGACGCACGCCGGTCCCGGTACGGTCGGGTTGGCTTTTATGGCGGGTATGTAACCTCAAAGATATTGATGTATTTCTTTAAGACCCCTTTGCTCTGAAGAGCAAAGGGGTCTTTTTGCAAGTCGCCCTCAGAGCAGCCGAAAATGGGTAAGTTATAATAATCCCTCTAGCCTCCTCCCAATCCGCCTCGCAACCGGCCTATCTTGACTTCTTTGGAGCAAACTCATGTCCACGAACGGTTTACCCACCTCTGAGTCACTGCGCGTCTACGATAACGTCCTCGACGCCATCGGTAAGACTCCCCTGATTCGCCTGAACCGCCTGAGCCGCGGCCTGCCCAGCCCACTCTACGCCAAGATCGAGGCTTTTAACCCCGGCGGCTCGGTCAAAGACCGCATCGCCCTGAATATGATCATGGAAGCCAAAGACAGCGGCCGGTTAAAACCCGGCGGCACCGTCGTCGAAGCCACCTCTGGCAACACCGGCGTCGGCCTGGCGATCGTCTGCGCCATCAAGGGCTACAAAGCCGTCTTCGTCATGCCCGACAAAATGAGCCAGGAAAAGATCCAGCTGCTGCGCGCCTACGGCGCCAAGGTAGTCATCACGCCTACCGCGGTCGCCCCAGAAGACCCGCGCTCCTATTACAATGTCGCCAAGCGCATCGTCGCGGAAACCAATAACGCTATCCTGGCCAATCAGTATCACAACCCGGAGAATCCGCGCAGTCACTACCAGACCACCGGCCCGGAGATCTGGGAGCAAACCCGGGGGCGCGTCACCGACGTGGTTATCGGTATGGGCACCGGCGGGACTATCACCGGCGTAGGGCATTATCTGAAGGAACAAAACCCGGACGTCCGTATCATCGGCGTTGACCCCACCGGATCGATCTTGCTAGAGACCTGGGAGGCTGGCAGGGTCCTCGAAGATGCCGAGCCGACCACCTACAAAGTCGAAGGAATCGGTGAAGACTTCCTGCCTTCTACCCTGGATCTTTCTACGATCGACGAGGTGCTGCGGGTCACCGATAAAGAGTCGTTTCTCTGGACTCGCCGGCTGGTCAAGGATGAGGGTATCTTCTGCGGCGGATCTTCGGGTTCGGCGCTGGCTGCGGCGGCGCGCTATGCGCACAAGGCCGGCCCCAACCGCACCATCGTGGTCATCCTGCCGGATTCGGGCTCGCGCTACCTTTCCAAGGTCTTCGACGATAAGTGGATGCGGGAGAACGGCTTCCTGGACCTGGAATGGGGCGAGGTATCTTTGAATGAAATCCTCAGCGCCAAACCCTTCCAGGAGCTGATCACTGCCTCGGTGGACGACCCCATCGTGGAGGTGATCGGCCGTTTGAAGGCGCACGATATCTCGCAGCTGCCGGCGGTGAAGCCGGATGGCGCGCTGGCAGGCCTGGTCACCGAAGTGGACTTGCTCAACCATATGCTGGAGACCAACCACGAGCACTCCGCCGAAGAGACCATCGCTTCTATTGTCCAGCCTGCTGAAGCGGTCTTCTCAGGCCAGACCAGCCTGGAGGAAGTGCTGCCTTCTATCGTCGAAGGCTACGTCGTGCTGGTGACGGAACAGGACCGCCCCATCGGGATCCTCACCAAGATCGACGTGCTGGATTTCATGGCGCAAGGCATCTGACCAAGGTAACCAACCTGCCACCATGATCCGAGATTTACCTCTCTTAGCAATTCTCCCGGTTGACAAGCTGTTGCTGCACGAACACCATGACCAACAGCGCTCTCCGGACCTGATAAAAAGCATCGAGCAGAGCACCGTGCTGCGCAACCCACCGATCGTTGTCCCCTTACGGGATCGCACCGGGCGCTACCTGGTTTTGGATGGGGCCCATCGCAGCCTGGTTTTCAAAGAGCTGGAGATCCCCCACATCCTCGCCCAGGTGGTGGAACCGGACGACCCCGGTTTAGATTTGAACCCCTGGAATCACGTCATCTGGGAATACGAGACCCAGGCCTTTATCGAAAATATCCGCGCTATCCCCAATCTCGAGCTGGAAGCGAAAGACCACCCGGACGCTCGCCAGGAGCTGCAGGAAAAACAGGCCCTGGCGCTGCTGCGTCTGCCGGATGGCGAGACCTTGGCAGCCTACCCGCCCAGCAACGACCTGGTCACCCGGGTGGATTTATTGAATAAGGTCGTCGATACGTACACGAATCGGGGACGGCTCGATCGTACCGGACTCGGCGAGATGGAAGCGCTCATCAAGCTGTACCCTCAGCTGACCGGCCTGGTGATCCTGCCCCGCTTCCGGGTGGAGGATGTGCTCTACCTTGCCGGGGTAGATCGGCTGCTGCCCGCCGGCAGCACGCGCTTTACCATTGCGCCGCGCGCTTTACACGTCAATTATCCGTTGAAAGAGCTGAGGGCGGAAAAATCCCTGGAAGAGAAGGACGCCGCCCTGCAGGATTGGCTGCAGGAGCGCGTCGCCAGCAAGAGCGTGCGCTACTACGCCGAACCGACCTATTTATACGATGAGTAAGGTCCGCCGCCAAACGGGTGGCAGCAAGTCTGCTCTGACGCAAGGGGCCGGGACCTCATTCCCGGGCTGCTAACGCGCGGCTCAAATCCTCCAGCAAATCCTCAACGTGCTCTAAACCGACCGACAGCCGGATCAGGCCGGGGTCCACCGCCAAAGGCGACCCCGCTGTGGAGGCGTGGGTCATCGCTGCAGGCAGCTCGATAAGCGACTCGACCCCGCCCAGGGATTCGGCTAATGTAAAAATCTGCGTGCTTTCGGCTGCCCGGCGAGCGGCAGCTTCCCCTCCCTTGACCACGAAGGAAACCATCCCGCCGCCGTTGAGCATCTGGCGCCGGGCCAACTCGGCCCCCGGATGGCCCTCCAGAAGCGGGTACAGCACGTTTTTCACCTGGCTGCGACCTGCCAGGAAATCGGCGACCGCCGCGGCGTTGGCCGCGTGGCGGTCCATGCGCACCGGCAGGGTTTTCAAACCGCGCAGGACCAGGAAGCAATCCAGCGGCCCGGGCACCGCGCCCGCCGCGTTCTGCAAGAAAGCCAGGCGCTCGCGCAGGCCCGCGTCACGGACGACCACCGCGCCGCCGACCACGTCCGAATGCCCGCCCAGGTATTTTGTCGTCGAATGCACCACGATGTCCGCGCCCAGTTCCAGCGGTCGCTGCAAATAAGGCGTGGCGAAGGTGTTGTCCACCGCCAGCCACGGGCTTGCCGGGTGAGCGCGCAGGATCTCCGCCACACCGGCCAGGTCGGTGATGGTCAGCAGGGGATTGGTCGGCGTCTCCAGCCAGACCAGGCGCGTCTCCGGACGCAGCCCGGCGCGCACCTGGTCGAGGTCGCTGGTATCCACGTAGCTGAATTCCAGCCCGTAGGGCGCCAGGACTTTATCGAACAGGCGGAAGGTGCCGCCATACACGTCGTTACCGGCCAGGATATGATCTCCCGGCTTCAACAAGCGCAGCACAGCGTCGGTGGCCGCCATCCCGGAGGCGAAAGCCAGTCCGTATTCGCCGCCCTCCAACGCAGCCAGGCAGGCTTCTAACGCCGTGCGGGTCGGGTTGCCGGTGCGCGAATACTCGTATCCATGGTGCTCGCCTACGCCCTCTTGCGCGTAGGTGGAGGTCTGGTAGATCGGCGTCATCACCGCGCCGGTCGTTGGATCCGGCTCCTGTCCTGCGTGGATCGCCAGGGTCTCAAATTTCATCGTGATCGCTCCTTCAAAGGTCATTGATCAATGGGCGCTGAGCTGCGTTCCCCACAGGAGCTTACCAGCATTTCTGAATAAGGAGTTGCGCAGTTCGCCGGGAAAATGGGGCATGGTGAAGCGAGTATAATAGACGTTCGTCTAACGGCCAGGTGATCATGGATATCTTTTTTCAAGACCCCAACGAGATTCCGCTGCCGCCTGAAGAGGTGCGCATCCTCAACCTGAGCGCACAACCTTACCCGGACGGCAGGCGTGTGCACGTCGAACTGCAGCTGACCCCGTTCCTCAAGCGTCCCAGCGGTGAGATCATCGTCACCAACGCCCAAGGCGAAGAGGTCGCTGAGCTCAGCATCATCGAGAGCATCAACCCGCGCCTGGAACTGACCGTCCACCTGCCGAACCCGGAGCCGGGCGGGCGCTACACCCTCTCAGCCGAGATCTTCTACGCCGAACTCGACCTCCCCGAGGACGAGCTTGAAGGCGAACGCCCGCCGCCGCCCGAGCCGCAGATCACCGTGGTGGATCGGGGCCGGGTGGCGTTCAACATCCCCGGCTGAGCCGCCCGCGCCCGCCAGAAAACAATTCGCTCAAGACTTCGATTTTCATGAAATCTCTGCTGCGACTGACCGCCCTGCTGCGCCCCTACCGGCGCCAGATAGTCCTGGCGTTGACCTTCCTGGTGATCTCCACCGGGATCAGCCTGGCCATCCCAACTATCATCCGACTGGTGATCGACGTGGGCCTAGCGCGCGGCGAGGTTGGCTTTATGATCCAGGCCGCGCTGGTCATCCTGGGGATCGGCCTGACCCGGGCAGCTTTGCTCTATTGGGAACGATACCTGAGTGAGTGGATCGCCTCCCACGTCGGGTACGACCTGCGCAACCGCATGTACGACCAGGTCCAGCGCCTGTCTTTCAGTTACCATGACCATGCTCAAACCGGGCAGCTGATCAGCCGCACCATCGAGGATGTGCGCTCGATCGAACGCTTCACCGGGTTTGGCGTGGTCGAGCTGCTGCAATTGCTACTGCTGGTGATCGGAGTTGTCACCCTGTTGTTCCTGGACAACCCCCGCCTGGCGCTGATTGCCCTGACCCCGCTGCTCCCCCTGGCGCTGATGACCACCAACTTTGGCCGCAGGATTGGCAATTACTTCCTGGCGGTGGACAATGCATTGGGCGAACTTTCCGCCCGTTTGCAAGAGAACGTCGCCGGCGTGCAGGTGGTGCGCGCCTTCGCCCGCGAGCCCTATGAGGTCGAACGCTTCGACCAGCACAACCGCAAGCTGTACGACGCCCGAGTTACGGTCATCGGCGAGTGGTCCAAGATCATGCCCACCTCCCACCTGCTGGTCACGCTGGGTACCATCCTGATCCTGTGGTTTGGGGGCCGGATGGTCCTTGCCGGCGAGCTGACCCTTGGCGAACTGGTGGCCTTTAACAGCTACATGCTCATGCTGGCTTCACCGGCCCAGCAGCTCACCTGGCTGGTCAACCTGGCCGGGGAAGCCGTCGCCGGCGTGCGCCGCAATTTCGAAGTGCTCGACCTCGTCCCGGCGATTCGCACTCCGGAAGACGCAACCGTATTACCGGCGCTCTCCGGGGCAGTGGCGTTCGATCAGGTGTGTTTCCGGTATCAAGGGGAACAGGCTCATGCCCTGGAAGACATCAACCTGGAAGTCGAGCCTAACCAGATCGTCGCCTTGATTGGCCCCACCGGTTCCGGAAAGACCAGCCTGATCAATCTGATCCCCCGGTTTTACGAGGTCAGCGAAGGCAGGGTCGCCGTGGACGGCGTGGACGTGCGTAGCGTCGATTTGGTCTCTCTGCGCCGCCAGATCGGCATCGTGCTGCAGACCTCCCTGCTGTTCTCTACCACCATCCGGGAGAACATCGCCTACGGCCGTCCGGAAGCCAGCCTGGAAGAGATCGTCGCAGCCGCGCAAGCGGCGCAGGCCCACGAATTCATCCAGGCGCTTCCCGAGGGCTACGAGACCGTCGTCGGCGAGCGCGGTATCACCCTTTCCGGCGGGCAGCGTCAGCGCGTCGCCATCGCACGAGCCCTGCTCATGGACCCGCGCATCTTGATCCTGGACGATTCCACCTCCAGCGTGGACACCCAAACCGAGCGGCAGATCCAAAAAGCCCTGGAAAGATTAATAGAAAACCGTACCACCTTCGTGATCGCACACCGGCTCTCCACCGTGCGTCGGGCCGACCTGATCCTGGTCATGGAGGACGGCCGCATCGTCGAACGCGGCGTACATGCCGAACTGCTCGAGCAAGACGGCCTGTACCGGGAGATCTACGACCTGCAGTTGCGCGACCAGGAGCGTTTTCGCGAGGAGGTACAGGCCCTCGGCCTGCAAGATTCGCTGTCTTATCCCCTGCCCAAGTCGGGCAGTTTCGAGACCGGCTGACCCAAACGGAATTCACCTGACGATTCTATGTCCACAACCAGACCGCACAGCGAAGACATCTATCTCAAAGGATACGACCCTCGGGTGACCCGGGAGCTGATCCGCTTCGTGCGCCCCTACGCCGGGCGGTTCACCCTGGCGCTGCTGCTGATGCTCACCGGCTCGGCGGCCGCGGTGGTCGGTCCCTATCTGGTCAAGTACGCCCTGGATGCCGGCCTGGAACAAGGTTCGGTGGTCGCTTTGCGCAATGCAGTGCTGGTTTATGCCCTGGCAGCCGCGGTGCAGTGGCTGGTCACCTTTGTGCGCGTTAACATCATGGCGCGGGTGGGACAATCGATCATTTACGATCTGCGCGCCGGGCTGTTCGACCACCTGCAGGGGCTGTCCCTGAGCTTCTTCAGCCATTACAGCGTCGGGCGGGTTATCACCCGGGTGATCAACGATGTGGGCGTGCTGCGGGAATTCCTCACCTGGGCGGTGCTAGCCGTGGCTCGCGATCTGTTCACGCTGGCCGGTATCATCGTCGCCATGCTCAGCATGAACCTGCGCTTATCTTTGCTTACCTTCACCGTGCTCCCCGTGATGATCGCCGTGACCATATATCTGCGCCGCCTGGCTCGGGACAACTACCGCCAGGTGCGCGCCGCCATCAGCTGGGTGAATTCCGTGCTGGCGGAGAATATCAACGGCGTGCGCGTAGTCCAAGCCTTCTCCCGCCAGGGAGTCAACTACCGCTATTTCCGGGACGAAGTCAACCGCAACAACCTGGATGCCAACCTCCGGGCGGCGCGCATCGCCGCCGCGTTTCCCGCATCGGTGGAACTGCTGGGGACCACGGCGACCGTTTTGGTGGTCTGGTTAGGCGGCACCGCCCTGTTGGGTGATAACTTAGGGAGCGCCAACGCGCTCACGCCCGGCACCCTGGTGGCCTTTTTGCTCTATATCGATCGCTTCTTCGACCCCATCCGGGACCTCAGCCGCCGGTTCGACTCCTTCCAATCCACCATGGCCAGCGGCGAACGCATTATCCAGCTGCTGGACAGCCGGGCCGAGGTCGAGGATGCACCCGGCGCCGCCGAAATGCCGGCCATCCGTGGCCAGGTGCACTTTGAGGATGTGTCTTTCCACTATCCCGATGATCCGGCCTTGGTTCTGGAAGAGATCGAACTCGATATCCCTGCCGGTACGACGGTAGCCCTGGTTGGCGAAACCGGCGCCGGTAAATCCACGCTGGTCAAGCTGCTCAGCCGCTTCCACGATCCCACCCGCGGGCGCGTGACCATCGACGGGTACGACCTGCGCCGCGTCTCTCAAGCGAGTTTACGCCGCCAGATGGGCATCGTGCTGCAAGATCCCTTCCTGTTCAACGGAACGGTGCACGAGAACATCCGGTTTGGACGATTGGACGCCAGCGATGCCGAGATCGAATCTGCGGCCGAGGCGGTGGGAGCCCACCAGTTCATCACCCAACTGCGGGACGGCTATCAGACCCAGGTGGAGGAAGGCGGCCTGATCCTCTCCGTCGGGCAGCGCCAGTTGATCTCCTTTGCCCGCGCCTTGCTCGCCGACCCGCGCATCTTGATCCTCGACGAGGCTACTTCAAGCGTCGATACGCAGACCGAGCGCGTGATTCAGCAGGCCCTGGCACGCCTGTTGCAAGGAAGAACCGCGTTCGTCATCGCCCACCGCCTTTCTACGGTGGTCAACGCCGACTGCATCGTGGTTATGCACGACGGGCGCATCATCGAGAAAGGGGCCCACGCCGAGCTGCTCAGCCAGGGCGGTTACTATTTCGACCTGTACAGCATGGGATTTGACGAATAATATTTTAGAATGTAAGGATGGGCAACATCCACCCTTACATTCTCCTATAACATAATAGTGTTTGCAAGATTGAAGGTTAGCCCCCTGCCCCGGCGTGCTAGAATGGATTTCGAGGTATACTACGGCGGCAAGTTCCGGTTCCAATGTCAAATCTCGATCGCTCCTCCCCAGAAAAGGCCCCCAACGCAATACGGCGGTTTCTGCGTCTGTTGAAACCCGCTTCACTGCGCCTGACCCTGATCCTATCTGTGCTGCTGATCAGTATCAGCGCAGTTTTTTGGCCGCTGGTGGAAACGCGGGTCGTCGCCTACAACCGGCCCGAACTGGCCCCCACGAGTTCCCCAGCCGTCTCTGCAACGCTCCCGGCCAGCGCAACCGATGCGGCTCCCACAGCCTCTCCAACGGCGATCGCCTCCCAGCCCCCAACCGAAATTAACGAACCTGCCCCCACTGCGATGTCCATCGATCCGGAGCAGTTCTCAGAATCACCCTTGAGCCGGGGGACCGTCTTCCTCGCCATGACGGAAGCCTCCCACAGCCGCCTGTACCTGTACAAGCCCCTGGAAACCCCGTTCACCCGCCTGACCGCCGGCGATTGGGACGATATCACCCCCGCGCTCAGCCCGGGCGGTGAATGGCTGGCTTTCGCTTCCAACCGCGACCAGCAGTGGGATTTATATTTGCTCCACCTGACCGACGGCGAGGTCACCCGGCTGACCGCCACGCCGGAATACGAGGCCTCGCCAAGCTGGTCCCCGGACGGCCGGCTGCTGGCTTATGAGACCTATCAAGACGGGAACCTGGAGGTCTTCATCCGGGCGGTAGACGACAGCATCGAACCCATCCCGCTCAGCATGCATCCGGGTGCGGATTTCTCTCCCAGCTGGTCACCGTCCGGACGGCAACTCGCCTTCGTCTCGACCCGCAGCGGGGACCGGGAGATCTGGCTGGCCGACCTGGACCTGGTCGGCGAGGAGCGCTTCACCAACCTGAGCCGCAATCCGGAGGGGCGCGAGGCGCACCCGGTCTGGTCTCCGGATGGGGGCAGCCTGGCCTGGGCTTCGGGGGAGGGCGGCGACCACAGCATCTACCTGTGGTCCGGGGCGGGAGAACCCGTTTATGCCGGCAGTGGGGACTGGCCCGCCTGGAGCCCGGACGGCACTGCTCTTTTAACTACCCTGGATGAACCCAACCAGACTTTGCTCACTGCCTATCTGCCTGGACCTGGGCTGCTGGCTCTGCCGCCGCGCATCCTGCCCGGATCGGTTGTCGGCCTGGCTTGGGGCGAGGTGGACGTACCCATGCCGCTGCCAGAGCCCCTGGAAGCTGCGGCGCGATCGAAGCCTGAAGAATTGTGGTCTCCAGCGATCACACCGGTATCCGGGATCCCCAACGGGCGCCAGCACCTGGTCGATCTGGAGGACGTGCAAGCCCCTTACCCGCAGCTGCACGACCTGGTGGACGATTCGTTTAAAGCCCTGCGAACACGCCTGGCTGCGGAAACCGGTTGGGACCTGCTCTCTTCCCTGGAAAACGCCTACGTTCCCCTCAACGATCCCCTCCCACCCGGGATGTTGAATGATTGGTTGTACACCGGGCGCGCCTTCGCTTTGAACACCTTGCCGGTCAACGCCGGATGGATGGTGGTCGTGCCGGAGGACTACGGCAACGAGACGTACTGGCGGGTATATTTGCGGGCGCGCTACCAGGACGGCTCCCAGGGCATGCCGCTCGCCGATCTGCCTTGGAATTTCACTCCCCGCTTCGACGGCAACCCCGAAAGCTACGAAGCTGGCGGCGCGCCGTTCCCCGCTCTGCCCCCGGGATATTGGATCGATTTCACCGAGCTGGCTCTGGCTTACAGCTGGCGACGAGTTCCGGCGCTGAGCACCTGGCGATCGTATTATCCGGCCGCGCGCTTCAGCGAATTCGTCCTCGCCGGAGGCGACTGGCGCGCCGCCATGTTGGAGCTCTACCCGCCTGAGGCTTTAATCACCCCCACGGTGATCCTGCCGCCCACGCTCACGCCGACCCCGACTCCCCGCTGGTACCGGACCCCCACACCCACCGCGACGTCCACGCCGCTCCCCACCCTGACGCCGCTTCCCCCGACTGCCACCAGGGGCGCCACGGCAACTTCCCCTCCGCCAAAGACCAGCGCGCCCGCGAAATCACCGACCCCCAGTCCATGAAGCGCCGCCAACGCCCACTTTCGACCTGGTGGCGGCGCGGGCTCGGGGCAGGCATGTTGGCTTTGCTGTTGATCGGCTGCCAGGCTGCCGGAAGTGCTCCCCCCACCGGGGCGCCAACCTCGCCAGCCCCCATTGAGGGCGAAGATAATTTAGCCCTTTCCCAACTGCCCCCCGTTTCCGATACCGACCCGGCGCAGGACGCCGCCCCCACGCAAGTGCTGATCTCTGCGGTCGAGGGGGAAGACGGCGACGCTGATCCAAACCACCAGATCGCCACGCCGGCGCCGGACCCGCTGCGTTTCTCGTTTCCCTCCCCGGGCGTGCCGCCTGTGTCGGCCTGGCGGCCGGCCTTGTACCCCACCCCCTGGGCGCCCACGCCTTACGACCATTTTTACTTCTCCCGCCCCATCGCCGCCGATGAGATCAATTGGCCGTTGGCCGATTACCGCTATGGCGGCGTTTTCCTGCCCGACGTGGTCCACACCGGCGTGGACATCCCCACCGATATCGGCACGCCGGTGTTTGCCGCTGGTTCGGGCGAGGTGACCTGGGCCGGCTACGGCCTCTATCGCGGCGTGGTCAACGTCGATGATCCCTATGGACTGGCTGTGCTTATCCGCCACGACTTCGGCTACAACGGCCAGACGCTCTATACGCTGTACGGCCATCTGGACCGCGTTGACGTGATCAAAGGGCAATACCTGGAAACCGGGGAGCAGATCGGCTTGAGCGGGCAAACCGGCAAAGTCACCGGACCGCACCTGCACTTTGAGGTGCGGCTCGGTAAGGACGGCGTCTTCACCACCCGCAACCCGGAATTGTGGCTCGTCCCTCCCCAGGGTTGGGGGGTGCTGGTAGGCCGGGTGATGACCAGCGGCGGGCGCAATTTAGAAAACCAGCTGGTCACGGTGCGCTCGCTGACTTCGAACCAGGTCTGGCACGCCAAGACCTACAACCGCGGCGCTGCCCGCAGCGATGAGTACTACCGCGAGAATATGGTCATCAGCGATCTTCCGGCCGGCCGCTATGAGGTGCACGTCGATTACCAGGGAAACAACCAATACCTTGAAATTGAGATCTTCCCCGGAGAGGTGAGCTTCTTCTCGTATTGGGGTTTCAAAGGTTTCTCCCTGGACCCTCCGGCGCTCCCAGGGGACGCATTCACCCCCGAACCCTGAGCGTGAGCCAGGTAAATAATTCCACCGGTTCGCCCTTGACAATTAGAACATCTGTGCTAAACTAAGGGAAATAATGCCCACGGATACGGGCTAGCTGTCGTTGCGAGCCGCCAAAGGCGGCGTGGCAATCCCCGCTCAGGCTGGAAAGAACTGCAACCCTCACCCACTGCGGCGGCGCGTGGATTATAATAGCCCCTATCCCTTATCCCCTACTTTGATAGCGCACTTTTGGACTCATTTGATCTGCTCAGTTGAAGGAAAACTAGGAGTTTATTACCATGGCTCAAGGCAACTCGAACTCTTCCGACGATGCTCGTAAAATTGCGCTGGAAAAAGCGCTCGGCGATATCACCAAAAGATACGGAGACACCGCTATTATGCGTTTAGGCGAATCGCAGCATTTGATGGTTGAAGCGATCCCCACCGGGGCGCTCTCGCTGGATATCGCCCTCGGCGTAGGCGGCATCCCTCGCGGGCGCGTCATCGAGATCTACGGCCCGGAATCTTCCGGGAAGACCACCATCTGCCAGCACATCATCGCCGAAGCCCAACGCCTGGGCGGCACCTGCGCCTTTATCGATATGGAGCACGCCCTGGATCCCACCTATGCCCAACGCTGCGGCGTCGATGTAGACAGCCTGCTTATCTCGCAGCCCGACATGGGCGAACAGGCCCTGGAGATCGCCGAGGCCCTGGTACGCTCCGGTGCGGTGGACGTCGTGGTGATCGACTCGGTCGCTGCGCTCGTCCCGCGAGCCGAGATCGAAGGCGACATGGGTGACGCCGTCATGGGTATGCAAGCCCGCTTGATGTCCCAGGCGCTGCGCAAGCTCTCCGGGGCGATCAAGCAGACCAACACCGCCGTGATCTTCACCAACCAGCTGCGCCAGAAGATCGGCGTGATGTTCGGCAACCCGGAAACCACCTCAGGCGGTATGGCGTTGAAGTTCTATTCTTCTGTGCGTCTGGACGTCCGGCGCATCCAATCCATCAAGCTCGGATCGGAGATCATCGGCAACCGCACCCGTGTTCGCGTGGTCAAGAACAAAGTCGCCGCGCCTTTTCGTACGGCCGAGTTCGACATCATGTACAACGAAGGCATCTCCAAGTCCGGCGATCTGCTGGATCTGGCCGTCGAGC
>Ga0315553_10002946_pt1 | contig 13456 bp, 14 predicted proteins | sample SalMarSW160140MG_FD_203099 | JGI IMG/M metagenome (GOLD analysis project Ga0315553, IMG submission 203099) | Salt marsh sediment microbial communities from the Plum Island Ecosystem LTER, Massachusetts, United States - Salt Marsh Sediment SW1601-40 ... | reverse complement strand
GTGTGCTGCGCAAGCGTGCTTAAGATGTCCCGGCAGCGCGCAGCCTGGCTCCGCAGCAGGTCGATGTCCTCCCTCAGCGGACTGTCTTCGGGGACCTCGCGTTTGAGTTCCTTGGCGACGAGCGCGATGGTGGAGAGCGGGGTTCCGAGTTCATGCGCCGCCGCCGCGGCGAGCCCGTCCAGCGCCGACAGCTTCTGTTCGCGGGCGAGCAGCAGTTCGGTGGCGGTGAGCGCATCCGACATCAGCCGGGTCTCCTGCGCGGTCCGCCAAGCGTAGGTCGCCATGAATATGATGCAGCACACCAGCGCCGTCCAGATGCCGAACATATAGAGGAGGGGCAACTGCTCCATCTGACCGGGAGACCAGGGCAACGGCTTGTGGAACAGCATCAAGGCCGAGGCGGCGGCGACGGAAAGCGCGCCCAATATGACGGTAATGCGCAAGGGCTGCGTCGAGGCCGAGACGGCAACCGGCACGACCATGAGAAGGGAGAAGGGGTTTTGCAGGCCGCCGGTCAAATAGATCAGGGCCGAGAGCTGCAGGAGATCGAAGGCCAGCATCAGCATTGCATGCGTGCTCCTCAGCCGCTGGCTCGGCGGGAAACAGAGCTGCAGAACGATGTTGGAGAATGCAGACAACCCGATGACCGCAAGGCAGGCGCCCAGCGGCATGACGAAGCCGAGTCCGTAATGGACGGTGAGCACCGTCGCGGTCTGACCGAAGACGGCAACCCATCTGAGACGGATCAGCGTTTGCAGCCGCAGGCGGCTTTCGCCGAACTCTATGCGTTCATGTGCGAGCATCTTGTTGAACGGATGGCCAGCAGGGGCCCGTAGCAGTTTAACACCGGCGCGGAATGACTATCTAAACGGCGACACCTTAGAAATTTTCCTCGGTCCGGGCCAGAATCTATCTTTCAAACCGTTTTCCGACCGCCAGCGCAATTGCGGAGGCCGGGCGTCTTCGTCAACGAAGGACCTCTGATGGCGCCGATTGCCGTTAAAGATCTCGTTAAGCGATATGACGACGTTGTCGCGGTCGACGGCGTCACCTTCAATGTCGCAAAAGGGTCGATTACGGCGCTGCTCGGCGGCAATGGCGCCGGCAAGACGACGACCATCGCAATGCTGATGGGCCTGGTCCTGCCCACCTCCGGCCAGGTGCGCGTCCTTGGCGTCGATATGGTGCGTGACCGCTATGATGTCATCCACCGGATGAACTTTCAGAGCCCCTATATCAACATTCCGATGCGGCTCACCGTGCGCCAGAACCTGGAGACTTTCGCCAATCTCTATGGCGGCGCCAATGCCTCCGCCCGTGTCGCGGAGCTGGCGGACGAATTGCAGCTCAATGCGTTTCTCGACCGCCCCGCCGGCGAGCTGTCTGCCGGCCAGAAGACCCGTGCGGCAATCGCCAAAGCGCTCGTCAATGCGCCGGAATTGCTGCTCCTCGACGAACCGACCGCCAGTCTCGATCCCGATACGGCCGATTGGGTGCGGGCCAAGCTGTTCACCTACAGGAAGGAGCGCGGCGCGACGATTCTGCTTGCCTCACACAATATGATCGAGGTGGAGCGCATGGCCGACCGTGTGCTGATGATGAACCAGGGCAGGATCGTGGAGGATGGCTCACCCGCCGAACTTCTGCGCCGCTTCGACCGCACCAATCTTGAAGACGTTTTTCTCGACATTGCGCGCGGCCGCAGGCATGACGGCGCGGCGGCGGCGCTCCCCGATGCTCCCGTCGGCAAGACGCTGGCGGGAGAGTAGGCCATGTGGACGAACACCGTCATCGAGCATGCCGGTCCCCGCGCTTCGGCAAAACGCATTGCCGCGATGGTGCGCCGCTATGCGTTTCTCGTCCTCGGCTCGGCGCCGCGCATGATCGAGTTGATGTATTGGCCGTTGCTGCAGATGCTCATGTGGGGCTTTCTGCAGACGCATCTGGCGGCATCGACCTCGCTCTTTGCGAATGCGGCGGGCCTGCTTGTGGGGTCGGTCCTGCTCTGGGACATCATGGCGCGTGGCCAGATGGGGTTCTCGCTGTCCTTCCTGGAAGAGATGTGGTCCCGGAATCTGGGCAACGTTCTGATGAGCCCCTTGCGGCCGAACGAGCTCATCGCCGCGCTCATGACCATCAGCCTGATCCGCCTGACGATAGGTCTTCTGCCGGTCGTGCTTCTCGCCAATTTGTTCTTCGGCTTCAATCTGTTCTCGCTGGGCCTGCCCCTTGCGGCCTTCTTCGCCAATCTCGTCTTTTTCGGGTGGACAATCGGTCTGACTGCAAACGGCATCGTGATCCGCTATGGTCTGGGCGCTGAGTCCTTTGCCTGGATCATCGTGTTTTTCTTTCTTCCGCTTTGCTGCGTATATTATCCGCTCTCCACATTGCCGGAATGGCTTCAGCCGATTTCGGCCTCATTTCCGCCGACGCACGCTTTCGAAGGGCTGCGCGCGCTATTGATCGACAAGCGGTTCGAGCCCTATCTGATGGTGAAAGCCTTTGCCCTTAATGTCCTGTATTTCAGCGGTGCCTATCTTTTGTTCCGGTATTTTCTCTGGCAAGCCCGTATCAAAGGTACGCTGATGCAAATCGGCGAATGAATTCCGCAAAGGGAGAACCGAAGGGAGACCTCCGATGCGCACACGTCTGATCTTCATCGTCATTATCGCGTTCTCGATCGGAACGCTGACGGCCATTCTGCTCCGCTCCGCCTATCAGGGCGGCGTCATTTCGACCGGAAAAGCGCTCATCGGGGGTCCTTTCACCCTCACCAATCAAAACGGAAAGGTCGTGACCGACAAGGATTTCCGGGGCCGATATATGCTGGTCGCCTTCGGCTACACCTATTGCCCCGACATCTGCCCCGCGGAGCTGAACGTCATCTCCGGCGCTATGGAGAAACTCGGAGACAAATCGAAAAACATCGTCCCGATCTTCATTACCGTCGATCCGAAGCGCGACACGGTCGAGCAGATGGCAAACTATATATCGAGCTTTTACCCGACCATGGTGGGGCTGACCGGCACTGAAGAACAGATCAAGGAAGCGGCAAGCGCCTATCGGGTCTATTACGCCAAGGCCGAAGGGGACTCGGACGACAACTATCTGATGGCTCACTCGACTTTCATCTATCTGATGGACCCGCAGGGCGAGTATGTGACGCATTTCGGATATGGGATCTCAGCCGAGGATCTGGCGGCGCGTCTCTCAAAGGCAATCGGCGATCCAGTCAGCTGAGATCGCGCGTGAGGCGCAGAAATTCACAATTTTTATGGCCGGCGGAGTCTTCTCTCGCCTCCGCTAAGCCCTTGACTGCATTTGACTTTCCTGCGCGCGCACGCTTGCCGCCCCGGCCTTTGTTGAATTTGACCGCAGTGCAACAAATCCGCCGCCAAATCGCAGGCTTCCGGTGGTAGACTTCCTCCTCCGATTCCGCGGAGGACGCCACCGTTGCTCTATCATCTCTATGAGCTTGCTCATGCCACTCTGAATCCGGCGCGGGTGGCAGCAGGTTCGGCGAAGAGCTTTTTTCGCAATCCCTTCAATCCTCTGGCGCACACTACCATTGGGCGCGGCACCGCTGCCGCCGCCGAACTCGTCGAGCGCACGACGCGCCGCTACGAAAAACCGGAATTCGGCATCGCGACGACCTGCGTCGCCGGGCGCAATGTCGCGGTGCGGGAAATCGTTGTCTGGGAGAAGCCCTTCTGCCGGCTCATTCGATTTGGGCGGGACCTTCCGGCCGGCGAGGCCGCCCTTTCGCCGCGTATCCTCATCGTCGCCCCGCTGTCGGGACATCACGCAACGCTTCTGCGCGGCACGGTCGAAGCCTTGCTGCCATCCCACGACGTCTACATTACCGACTGGACCGACGCGCGGCTTGTGCCGCTCGAACAAGGCGGCTTCGACCTCGACGACTATGTCGATTACATTGTCGAGCTGATTCATCTCTTCCGCGGCGACGTCCATCTCATGGCCGTTTGTCAGCCCTCCGTTCCCGTCCTGATGGCGGTGTCTTATCTGGAGGCGATCGGTGCCCCGGTCGTCCCGCGAAGCATGATCCTGCTCGGAGGCCCGATCGACACGCGCATCAGCGCAACGGCGGTCAACCAGCTGGCCACGGACAAGGGAATCGAATGGTTCCGTCAGAATGTGATTACGACCGTGCCATGGCCGAATGCTGGCCGGGGCAGGCGCGTCTATCCGGGCTTTCTCCAATTGACCGGGTTCATATCGATGAATATGGAGCGGCATGTGAACGCCCACCGGGAGCTGTTCTTCAATCTCGTCAGGGGAGATGGCGATTCGGCAGAAAAGCACCGTGAATTCTACGATGAATATCTGGCGGTGATGGATCTGACGGCCGAGTTCTATCTGCAGACGGTCGAGAAGGTATTCATCGAGCATCGCCTGGCGAAGGGTGAGGTGGTCTACAAAGACCATCTGATCAATCCAGCGGCGGTGCGCCGCGTCGCGCTCATGACGGTCGAAGGCGAGAAGGACGATATTACCGGGCAAGGCCAGTGCGCCGCGGCTCACATCCTCTGCCGCAATCTGCCGGACAAAATGAAGGCGCACCATCTGCAGCCCAAGGTAGGGCATTACGGAATCTTCAACGGCTCGCGCTTCCGCACCGAGATCGCGCCGGCGATCGCGGCCTTTACACGCCGTTTCGACATGCGGGGCGAAGGCGCCCTTCACAGATTTTTGAAGCGGCTCCGCGGAGTGCAGCGCATCGAGATTGCGCCACATTCTGTAGAAGAAGACGGCTTCGCTGTTGCGACGTTGTCACAGGAAGCCAAACTAAGACATTCCAATCATTGCATTTCAAGCAATGCGGCAAACGGTAAACAATCTCTTCCATCTTCGTCTACGTATAAGCAAAGCAACCAGGGGTAGCTTTACGGGCCGTTTTCGCGCGGACGAAATAATTGAAACTATTTCTTATTTCGGGACGTTTACCGTTTTCCGTGAAGGAACTGGTTAGACTTTTGGAACTATGATTTCCTAAGGGGTGTTACGGAGTGATACATAATGCCTAGGAGCAGCTCCAAGATGTGTGTTATAATTGAAGTTTCTGCTCCGACTGTTATGCAGATGCAACAGCCATTCGAATGCACCCGTGATAACGTTGTTGGATTGAAGTTGAAGTCAGTGTTCAGACGCTGATTTCGGTCTAGGGCTCCCAATGTTACACACGCAACTTCAAGCACCGGAGACAGCGCTTAAAGTCAAACTCGTCGGAGTTGACTGCCCGGTGGAGCTGCGCCGCTCAAGACGAGCCCGTCGATTTTCTCTCAAGGTCAGCCATACCGAACGCGCCGCCATTTTGACTCTTCCGGAGGAGGTCAAGATTGAGGAGGCCGGCCAATTCCTTTCGCGGCATATGGATTGGCTCAAACGCCAGATCGATCGGCTTCCTCAGCCGGTTCCCTTCGAGGATGGCGCGGTCATTCCGGTAAGGGGCGTTGCACACAGAGTCAGCTTTGTTGGTGCGGTGCGATATCAGGGTGTTGCGTGGATCGAAGAGCCCGATGCGGTATCACCGATCGAAGACTGGCGCGGCGAAGCCTGCGACGTAACCAAGCTGATGAATGGCGAAAGCGAGCGAAATGCGCGGGTCCTCCCGCGTGTTTGTGTTTCCGGGGGGGAGCAACACGGGCCGCGCCGCCTGACGGATTGGTTGCGATCCCAGGCAAAGGCGGATCTAACCGAGCGCACCTTCTTTCATGCCGCAAATCTGGGGTGCCAGCCGAAGCGGATCAGCGTCAGAGATCAAAGCACGCGGTGGGGGTCCTGCTCTACGACCGGAACGATCAGCTTCTCCTGGAGATTGATCTTCGCGCCGGCTTACGTTCTCGACTATGTCGCCGCTCACGAGGCCGCGCATCTACGAGAGATGAATCACGGCCCGCGTTTCTGGCGTCTTGTAAGAAACACGATGCCCGACATGCATAAAGCGAGAGCGTGGCTCAAACAAAACGGCGCCGAGCTTCATCGGTTCGGCACGGCCTCTTAGCGCAACGCGCGTCCAAGCGTGTCCCCGCGAAGGCGGGGATGGACGCGGGAACAGTTGCGCTCGTCTATTGAAATATATCAACTTAACCTCGCTCGAGTGATTCCACTTGAACGAGGGTTGATCTAGACAAATCCCGCTTTCAATTCACCACCCTTCACCCTTCAACGCATTTCACGCCCGTCGACGGCCCTTATTCCCAATTGTGCGATCATGCACATCGCTGATGTCCAGCGGCCGAAGCCGAAACCGGTCAGCCCCATCTCTGAAACGCCGACTCGTCACCGGCCCTTGCCGAGCCGGACCCGAAAATCGGGCCTACAACCGTGGCGATGAGCGCGAAGACGATCCGCGTCACAAGGACAAAGCCGAGAAGCACCAGCTTGTCGCCGCTGAGAATAATATCGGTCCAGACCAGATAATTGTTGGACAGGCCAAGCTGCTCCAGATAGGGCGGTAATTGCTGCGCCCATTCGATCAGCTGCCGCATGATCCCGGGCAATTCGATTGCGGTTGCCGCAAAGGCGATCGCACCGACGATAAGTGTCAGGACGAAGGTGAAGGACGACCACAGGACGCGCATTTTTTGCTCTCTTTCAATTTGACGTTGTCTGCGGCAGAAGCGCAAGGAGACTATCGCGGAACGACGTAAGCGCCGCAATACTTCATATCCTTTCCCGCTTTGTCATTTATAAGGCTTGGCACGCGCCGCCGCGAGTCGTGGCGCGGGGCCGGTCCCGCTATTCCGGACGCGAGCGGCCGAGGGTTTAGGAGACAGCCGTAAATGTCGGCATTGGCATGGGAAAATCTGCTGGTTCTGTTGATCGTCGCCATCGTTTGCGGATGGCTTGCAGGGATCGTGACCAAAGGCAGCGGGTTCGGCCTCATTGGAAATATTGCGGTCGCCATGGCCGGAGCGTTGATCGGTCTTTATCTGCTCGGCGCCGTCGGGTTCGGCGGTCCGGTGGGGACGGTCGCCGCCGGCGTGCTGGGGGCATTCTCGCTCCTGGCGCTCGTCGGGCGGCTACGCCGCTAACGCGGGACCCGTTTCCACCAAACATGATCGGGCAGTAACGCTGGCCGGCCTTTGTCTTTCGCAGTTGCGAAATCGCCGGTATGATAGGCGAAGCCCGGTTTTCTGGCGGCGACCCGACCTACAGCTTTGAGGAGAGATGATGAGCGACCGGCAGGCAGAGCGCGACAAACCCTGGCTGATCCGAACCTATGCCGGCCATTCGACCGCGAAAGAGTCGAACGCGCTTTACCGAACCAATCTTGCCAAGGGACAGACCGGCCTGTCGGTCGCGTTCGACCTTCCGACACAGACCGGCTACGACCCGGACCATCCGCTGGCGCGCGGCGAGGTCGGGAAGGTCGGCGTCCCGATTACCCATCTCGGCGATATGCGGGCGCTTTTCGATGGCATTCCGCTTGCCAGCATGAACACGTCGATGACGATCAATGCGACGGCCGCCTGGATTTTGGCGCTCTACATTGCGGTGGCGGATGAGCAGGGAACGCCGCGCAAAGCGCTCACGGGTACCGTCCAGAACGACATCATCAAGGAGTATCTGTCGCGCGGCACCTATGTCTTTCCGCCGGAGCCGTCCATGCGGCTGATCAAGGACATCATCGTCTATACGTGCCGCGAAATGCCGAAATGGAACCCGACCAATGTCTGTTCCTATCACCTGCAGGAAGCGGGCGCGACGCCGGTCCAGGAACTGGCCTATGCGCTGGCGATCGCTCAAGCCGTGCTCGACACGGTGAAGGCTTCGGGCGAGGTGAGCGAGGAAGAGTTTCCGCGAGTTGTCGGCCGCATTTCGTTCTTCGTCAATGCCGGGCTGCACCTGATCACCGAGATGAGCAAGATGCGCGCCTTCGTCGATCTCTGGGATGAGATCTGCCGCGAGCGTTATGGCGTGACGGATGCAAAGCTCCGCCGGTTCCGCTACGGCGTCCAGGTCAACAGCCTGGGGCTGACGGAACAGCAGCCGGAGAACAATGTCTACCGCATTCTCCTGGAAATGCTCGCTGTCGTTCTCTCGAAGAAAGCCCGCGCGCGCGCGGTTCAGCTTCCCGCCTGGAACGAAGCGCTCGGCCTGCCGCGTCCATGGGATCAGCAATGGTCGCTCAGAATGCAGCAGATCGTCGCCTATGAAACCGATCTTCTGGAATTCGACGACATTTTTGACGGATCTATCGTCATTGATGCAAAGGTCGAGGAGCTCAAGCGCCGGGCCCGCGAGGAGCTGGCGCGGATCGACGCGATGGGCGGAGCCGTCGCCGCAGTCGAGTCGAGCTATATGAAGCAACGGCTCGTCGAGTCGAATACCGCCAGGCTGCGCGGCATCGAGGCGGGCGAGCAGATTGTCGTCGGCGTAAACCGCTGGACGGAAACGGAGCCTTCGCCCCTCTCCGTCGATGACGGCAGCGGCGTTCTCACCGTGCCGGAGGGGGTGGAACGCGAGCAAGTCGACCAGGTCAAGGCCTGGCGGGATGCGCGTAATGCCGAGCTAGCCTCGAAAGCCCTCGCGGAGCTGCGGTCTGCCGCTCAGGAAGGCCGCAATATCATGGAGCCGTCGATCACCTGCGCAAAGGCGGGCGTCACGACCGGCGAATGGGGAGAGACGCTACGGTCCGTTTTCGGCGAATATCGCGCGCCGACTGGGGTCGCCAAGGTCCGTGCCGATGAGAGCCACGATCTCGACGCGGTCCGGGCGGAGGTCGAGCGGGTCTCCGCGCTGCTGGGGCGGCGGTTGAAACTCCTCGTTGGCAAGCCGGGGCTCGACGGTCACTCGAACGGCGCCGAGCAGATTGCAGTGCGCGCTCGTGACTGCGGCCTGGAGGTCGTCTATGAGGGCATTCGCCTGACGCCCGCGCAGATCGTCAATGCGGCGCTTGAGGAAGGCGTCCATATCGTCGGCTTATCGATCCTGTCGGGAAGCCATGTCCCGCTCGTGCGCGATATCATGGACCGGATGCGCGCCAATGGTCTCGACGATGTGCCCGTGGTCGTTGGAGGCATTATTCCGTCCGAGGACGAAAAGCTGCTGAAGGCGGCCGGCGTTGCAGCCGTCTATACGCCCAAGGACTTCCAACTGAACGATATTATTGCAGCGATCGTGCGCCTCGTTGATCCCGAAGCACGCGCCGCATGAATCCTGCATTGGTCCGGCGGACGCATTTCGGCAACAGCCCGGCCCTTAAAGTCCGATCCACAGGATTGCGGCTATGATTATCGAATTTTTAACCAATCTTGAACTTGCGCTCGTTCCGGCAAATCACGCATAGTTTTAAAAAAGGCGGCGCTGAAGGCGGATCAGTGCTCGCATCTAGACAATAGAGGGGGCCTATGCTGTCCGAACTTGCTTTTCGGGCACAGCTCGTTATTCGCGAGCAGCGCGAGCTGTTTGACTATTGGCGCGCTTGCGCGGCCGACGGGCGGTTGCCGTCTCGTGCCTGCATCAATCCGGCTGCGATCCCTTCTCTCCTTCCCGGAATCAGTGTTCTCGAAGTCGGTATCAAGCCCGAGGACGTTACATATCGCGTTGCAGGAACAAGGCTGCGGGAGATATTCGGCCGCGAGGTGACCGGAAAGCCGGTTTTTGACCTGCAATTCGGGGAGAAGCGCAACTATTGGCTTACCGTATACCGGAAGGTCGTCGGTGAAAAGGTGCCGATGCAAGGCGCGATAAAGGGGCCGGTCGTCGATCGCGACCACATTGTTCTTTTCTGGATGCGCCTGCCCTTGTCCGACGATAACACCGTGGTCAACCGCATTCTATGTCATGATGTGAGCTTGCCGGTCAGTGTCGCCTACGATCTTGATACGGTCAGCAAGTCAAATCGGAGCGCCGGCTGAAGGCGTTTCTGATTTCGCTCCGTCTCGTCTCTTCCTCTCAGCAGCCACGCGATTCGAACCTCCGCGGCCTTTCGGCGTTGCCAGTCGTGCGCCCGCGTCCGTGCCCTGCAGAGCGTTGCGGCGTATCAGGCGCGCTCTTTCCGATCTCAGCGCTTCGACCAGCGCAAGGTGGCGATTGAGATCGTAGGTCCAATGTGCGGCCCGTCCCAGACGACGCTGCACGCGAAGGGCCTTGCGCAGCAATGCAATAATCCTTGCCGCCTGTTCCGCCGAATCGTCGCGCAATTCGGCAGGCCATATGCCGATCAATTTCGGCAGCTCAAGCTCCCGATCGAATGGCTTGACCGCGCGACCGGCTTGATCAGATGTTCTGGTTTGTTTTGAGTTAAATGTTTTGTGCGAATATTTCATGAGACGCTCCGTTCCGTGAAACAGAGCTTCGCATGACAGGGAATGGTGGGGATAAGTTATGGGGTATTTTTGGCAGCACCGTTAATAATACTTTATCGACATTATAATCCGGGCAGCCCACTCGATCGTCTGATCATACTGAACCTCGGAGCCATTATCGTGCGGGACCAATGTCCAGCCGTGATCCCGTCCGCGGATCAGCCTGCGCAAGAGGATCGGCCCATCCGCAACAGCGACGAGACAGTCAACGCCGTGCGCATTGTCCAGATCCTCGCTGCGAAAGCGATTGGCGATGAGAACCGTTCCCGCCTCGAAATATCCAACGCTGGTATCGAGCCGCGCCGCCACCGGGTTATCCGCAGGAACGTCGAGGTGAATGATGGAATTCTGCTCCTGTTGCACGCGGTTGACCCGACCGTGGTCTCCTATGCGCCCGAGGAGTTGAATCTCGCGGCTCGATCGCGTGCCCAGAAGGTCGGCCGGTTCGACCAATAGGGCGCGCGCGATCTTTTCTAGCCAATCGGTGGAAACGGTCATGTTTGCCGTTTCCAACCTTTGCACCGTCTGGGGAGTCGTACTGATCTTATCCGCAAGCTCTTTGAGCGTCATACCTCTTAGCTTACGGAACTCTCTTATTCTCGTTTGCATCTCGCGTACTCTTACTATTTTTTCACTGTAGACGAGATTTTTTAGGAATGATTTATCCCCGCTTTTAACTTTTGCCGTAAATTTTATCGATCGATGGTTTCGGAGCCGGTCCGCGGGACGCGGCACTCTCGGCTTCCACTGAGACTTGGCATCGGAGCAAAATGGGGAGGATGTAGTTTGATGGACTTCCCTGACGTTATTGGAGGCACTGCCTCACCCGTGCATTTGTATGCAAATGCACCTTATATATCAATATATAGTAGTCACATCCGCAGCCTGGTCGAAAGTTGCGCTCTCTCCATCTTTGGACTTTCGCGACAGCTGTTCCGTTCTCGCAACAGAGCGGCGCCGGTCGCCACCGCCCGGCAGACCGCCATCTATCTCGCACATGTGGCATTTGGCCTCACTTTCACGGAGATCGGGCATTTGTTCGCTCGCGACCGGAGCACCGTCGCGCATGCGTGCAATGTGATCGAAGAGCTGAGGGATGACCCGACAATTGACCAGGCGCTGACCATCATTGAAACCGTGCTCGCGAGGCAACGCCCCGCAATCCACCAAAGCGACAAGCAGAAACGCATTCGCGGAACAGCGGAATAGTACAACCAAAACATGAATAATAACAAAGTTTTGCAATTTTTCCGACGTTTAGCCAAACCGAATAGCCGGCTCGGGCTGCTTGGCTCGGCAAAAAAAGCGAACGAACCCGCCGATGCACACGCCGTTTTTGTTGGAGGAAAGCGGTTGCTGAACGGCATGACCGTTGCTCCTGATAAGGTGCGGGACTGGCTATCGGAGGGCCTCATCGAGCGCTGCGACGATGGCTATCGCATCACACAAGCCGGTTTGAGTTGGCTCCGGCGCCGTCTTTCCTCGACAGACGACTACCAAAGCCAGCATCAGACCAGAGCTCCGCGTGTCATCGACTTCGAGGGCGTTCGGCGCACCGCCATCGTCAATGAGGCCGAGAGTCCGCTCCGATGGCTCGCCAGCCGCAAAGACCGGAGCGGCGCACCCATGCTTGCTGCGTTCCAGGTTGAGGCCGGTGAGCGATTGCGCACAGACTATCAGTTCGCCGGTCTCACCGCCAGAGTAACTGCCAGCTGGAGCCCCATCGCGCAGAGCGGCGCATCCTGCGGCGCGCCAAGCGACGCCGCAGCCATGCAGGAGCATATTCTAGCCGCGCGTCAGCGCGTGGTGCGGGCGCTGGCGGCGGTCGGTCCCGAGCTGAGCGGCATTCTCGTGGACGTTTGCTGCCATCTGAAAGGGCTTGAGGAGGCGGAAAAAACCGAAGGCTGGCCGCAGCGTTCGGGAAAGGTCGTGCTGCAAATGGCGTTGACGAGGCTTGCCCGTCATTACGGGCTTGTCAGCGATGATCAGCTCAATGAAAAGGTGAGGCGAAGGCTTCAGCACTGGGGCGCCGGGGACTACCGGCCCAAAATCGGCGGATCGGGCACCGGATCCTTATGAGGGCCGGGCGCCGTCCTCCAGTGCCGCCGCCGCGTCGGCGCGGATGCGCTCGATCATGGACGCAAGGCCGTTCGAGCGCTGCTGCGTCAGATGATCCCGAAGTCCCATTTGGGCGAAAAGCCCTTCCGCGTCGAAGTCCAAGATCGCCCGCGGATCCTTTCCGGAATAGACCGCCAGCAGAATCGCGATCAGGCCGCGGACAATATGGGCATCGCTGTCGCCGCGGAAATAAAGCCGCGCCCGGCCGTCGCCGTTCGGCTCGACCTTCGGGACGAGCCACACCTGGCTTGCGCAGCCCCGGACCTTGTATTCCGGCGAATGCTCGGCTTCGGAGAGCGGCTCAAGGCTATTTCCCAGCTCGATGACATAGCGGTAACGGTCCTCCCAATCCTCCAGGAAGTCGAAATTCTCCTTGATCTCGTCGATCGCGCTCATTTGCACCGTTTGCGGGCCCATAGCGCTGATATGAGCCCGCGCATTTGATTTTCAATTATATTTCTGAGCCTCGTCCTGACATCGCACGTCGCAAGCGGCCTTCTCTCTCACTTCGACGACGCCGGTCAGAATGTTGACGCGCTCGAAGAAACATTGTCCGCCTTCATCCGTGATCCGGATGGCTTTCCGCTTATCGTCGCCTAGAAACTCCTGACACACCGTTTTCAGCTCGACCTGCGCCGGAACGATGGCGTCCTGGCCGGTTGCCGGTCGCGGCACCGCGCCTGAAAAGCCGGCAAAAGCGCTTGGAAACAGACCGCTGAGGCGCGTCAGGTCCCGCTCGCGGTTCGGCTCGATCCAACGCTGATAGGCCGGCTCGTTCCTCGGATAGACGACGATATGGATATTGTTGTTGGGGCAGGCGCCATAGGAGATTGCGATATTCTCGTTAATCTGCACCTTCGAGCGCCGCATGTTCAGAAAACATTCGGCGTTCTCATCGGCCAGCTTGAGCTGATGTTCCGCCATGGTGATCGAAACGACGCCCTTATAATCGGGATCGTACACCTTGAGGTACAGATCCTTGACCGGCTCGTACACGCTGACGG
>Ga0315553_10002944_pt1 | contig 13460 bp, 15 predicted proteins | sample SalMarSW160140MG_FD_203099 | JGI IMG/M metagenome (GOLD analysis project Ga0315553, IMG submission 203099) | Salt marsh sediment microbial communities from the Plum Island Ecosystem LTER, Massachusetts, United States - Salt Marsh Sediment SW1601-40 ... | reverse complement strand
CCGCAGAGAATCGCAGTAACCATCACAAACTCGGGCAAGGAACTCATACATCTTGAGAAAGCCACGTTTCAACACCATGAGTTGCCTGAGGCAGCCGTTTCCGCGCGTTATCCGAAAGAAGGAGTTTACACGGTCATCCCGTTTGACGAAAGCGCGGCGAGTATATCCCCGGCTCGCAGCCTGACGATCAACCTGGAGTTGAGGCAGACATGGCACCGCCGCGATATCGATCGGATCAAAGGGCACTGGGGATTCCTTCTGCTTGATGCTGTCTACCGGGGAAAGCCAGTAAATCGGATGCTTTTCCCCATATAGCACACCGCGCCTCGTGCGCCCGGGACTTGCCAACAGCAACCGAGCCATCCGACACATCGGTTCTGGCATCGCGGTGCGCCGCGCCCCATGATCGGGGAAAAGGTGGGGCCGTGGCGGCGCCACATCGACGCCACCGGTGCGGAGATCGACGCGCTGGTGTACGAACCCTATGGATTGACCGGGGAAGAGATCGCCATTGTGGAGGGGCGGGTCTGAGACCCGCCCTACATCCCGTCCGACCGCGCGCCACTGAGCGCCGCTACGACAGAGCATGGTTGTGGGGACTAAGGACGCCCCGGTGCCCCCCACTCGGCCACCTGGCGGACCGACGCGCGCATCATCATGACTTGCGCAGCTCATCTGAGAAGGGAAGGGAGATGTTCGTCAAGAGTATGTTGCTGCCAATTATCCTCGCCAGTGTGGTCATCCTCGCAGGGGGAGCGAGCCCCAGTAGGGCTGCGCGCGCCCCCACGGGCAGCCTAGGTCCAACCCTGGCCTCGGCCACGTCCCCTGTGGGGCCTGAGGTTCAGATCTCCACTCCCTCGCCGCCCACCGACGCCGATCGGCACAGTCCGGCCATAGCCTACAACTATCAGCACCACGAGTACCTCGTGGTGTGGCACAATGAGTGGCCTGCCAATAAGGACATCTACGCTCAACGCGTGTCCGATAGCGGTCAACTGGTCGGTCCCTGGTTCGCCGTATCTTATGGTGCCGGCAATCGACTCAACGCGGCTGTGGCGTACAACGCCACCAACGATGAATACCTGGTGGTCTGGCAGTACGAGCCCACCACCAACAACTTCGAGATCTGGGGCCGACGCATCAAGTGGAACGGGGCCGATCTCAACGAGCCCGAATACGCCGAGTTCAAGATCTTCTCCTTGGCCAACCGCGGCCTGGTGGTGCCCCGCGTGGCCTATAATGGCTATCGCAACGAGTATCTGGTTGCCTGGAACGCGTTTGACACCGCAACCCTCCTTTATACCGCCGTGGCCTGCAAGCGGGTTTTGGCCGATGGGTCCATGCCCGACCCCACCGTCGTCGTGTCCAACGTCGGTGAGCCCGCGCAAGTGGACATCGTCTACAACGTGGCTCTGGATGGGTACATGGTAGTTTGGAGGCGCGACGGTGGCGCCACCGACTATGACATCTATGCGGCTTTCCTGGACCGATACGGTGCCAAGACCACTCCCCCTGGCGAATTCGCCGTCAACTCGTACCTCAGCGACCAGAGGGCACCCGCCGTGACCACCAACGAGCAGAACCACTACATGGTGGTCTGGCAGCACTTCGATGACTCTTACAGCCCGGGCGATTGGGACATCTGCGGCGAGTTGCTCCAGGCCGACGGCAGCGTTGTCGACGGCCCGTTCGTGATCGCCAACACCCTGGCTGACGAGACGGCACCGGACGTGGCGGCCAACGGCGCCAACCAGGAGTACCTGACCGTGTGGGGACGCGATCCTGGGGGCATGGTCTTGGTCACAGGTCGGCTCCGCAACAGCGACGGGACCCTGGAGCCCGCGGCAGATATCTCCAGAGTGGACGCTTGGTACCTCTCGCCGGTGGTGGCCTGTGACATCCCCGGCTTCTTCATCGCCTACCAGAAGCTATCATGGGACTTTTCGACCTTCCACATCTACGGGCGCAAGTGGCTGCCTGAGGAGGTGTATGTGCCCCTTGCGCTAAGAAAACACACGCAGTAGCGCAAATGCTCCTTGCGAAGTAGGCGTGGTACTGCGGCAGCACCCGCGAGGCATCGTACCTTCCGGCGCGCCCATCTTGCCAATCGTCGACCACTTATCAGCGGAGGCGATCGACGCACCCGTGTATGAGTTGCATAGGTTGACCGAGGAAGAGATCGCTATTGTGGAGGGGCGGGAGCAGTGAACCACTGACTGCACTGATAGGCGGTCTGCCTCAAAGGGAGCTCGCACTTCTAGCCGCGCACCGCAAGGGATGAATGATGGAGGCGAGAATGTCAAACAGACAGGAAGCCAATACAGCACCAGGATCAACAGTCTCGAACTCGAACTGGCTTGGTTTCTACTCTGCCATCCTGACTACTGTCGTAGCCATCATAACCTTCGGGTTGGCCATGACCGCGATACCGATATCCGGAGCAAACTGCCCTGCTGACTGTGTCGAGTACCCATATCTGGACACCGTGTCACAGTACCCGAAGGACTTCTTGTGGATGTTTGCAGCCCTACTGCTGGTGCTGGTCTATGTGGCGCTCATGGTGTCTATCCATTCTTACGCCGACAACCATAAGAAGGTTTTCAGTCAGATTGGGCTGTCCTTCGCGATGATCGCAGCAGCAGTCTTGCTGATTGACTACTACCTTCAGCTATCTGTGGTGCCCGTCAGTCTGATGAACGCGGAGACGGAAGGTCTCGCCCTGCTCATTCAATACAACTCGCATGGGATATTCCTGGCGTTGGAGGAGTTGGGCTATCTGACGATGAGTCTTTCGTTCCTGTTCATGGCCGCCGCACTTTCGAGCACAAGCCGCCTGGAATCCGCAATCAGGTGGATCTTCGCAGCAGGGTTTGTACTCGTGATTCTCTTTCTGGCCGGCATCTCCTTCATCTACGGGCTGGAGAGATTGGATCGTTTCGAGGTGCTGGCCATATCCATCGATTGGCTCATCCTGGTCGTCAATGGGGTCCTTCTAAGCATTCTGTTCAGGAGGCAAACGAGGAGAATGGAGGGTTCGGTCGCCTAGCAGTACGATGATCACAGCGAGGCGAGCATACGACTCGCTTAGTCGTGAGCGTTGTGGAAGGTCGGCCGAGGAAGAGATCACGATTGTGTAGGGGCAGGTCTGACACTCGCCCCGGTACGCGCCCCAGGGAGGTTGGCCAGATGGACAAGACGAGGACAGCTGTGACCGGTAACGCTATCCTCTGGATCGTCACCATCATCGCTGTAGCGGTGCTGGGCAAGGACTCTGCCCAAGCGGTGATGCTTATAGTCATTCCGGTGATCGCCGGAGCGGTCAGCATGTACCTCGTCGCTGACGCCGCACGCCAGCGGTAGGCTGACCAAGCCGGACGAGGCCCTATCGACCGCAGGCAACCAGTAAACCCAGGCCTTGCAGGACTTGCTGAACCTGGGGTACGCAGCCGCGCAGATGCGACGAGGGGCCAGAGCAGAGCAGTACTATGAAAGGGTCCTGGAGCTGCCCCCCAGAAACGGGTCCGCCAACTCGGCCCTGGATCTGCTCAACGCCAAGCTAGAGGATCCAGAGCTCCAAGTTGCCGAGTAGGCAGGTTGGCCTCGCCGGGGAACCGATTCGCGTGTATCATCCGCGTCGATTGCTGGCGCTCAGACGCGCCGTGAACTGAGCGAGCAACACGGGGCTTTTCGCTGCGCAGACCGGCGCGCTGGAAGGAGGCAACCATGTCCTCTTCGGTTCTGGTAGGGTATGCCACACAGTACGGATCGACGCAGGAAGTAGCCGAGGCCACCGGAGAGACACTGCGCGAATCCGGGCTCGAGGTCGATGTTCGGCCCGCGCGGGAAGTGCGTTCAACAGCAGAGTACAGCGCGGTCGTCCTGGGGTCACCCCTCATGAACGGCCGTTTTCACAAGGACGCGCAGCGTTTTCTGTCACAGCACCGTGAAGACCTTGAGGAGACACCAGTGGCCATCTTCGCCCTGGGCCCGGTGCACGATCCACACGATGAGGAGGAGTGGAAGGGTTCGCGCGTGCAACTCGAGAAGGAGCTGGCCAGGTATGCCTGGCTAACGCCAGCGACCCAGGAGTTGTTTGGCGGCAAGTTCGACCCGGCGACGTTACCATTCCCCCTCAACCGGCTGGCGGGCAAGGAGCCGGCAACTGACATCCGGGATTGGGAGACCATCCGCGCCTGGGCCATGGGTCTGAAGCCCATCCTGGGCCTATAGCGTACGAGAGAGTGTTTATCATGGTACCTGACCTGTGGACGTTGGCAGGATTCTCATTGGGGGCGATGTGAAAGCCGACCAAACAGCACCCCAGACCATAGACGAGTACATCGCGGCCTTTCCACCTGACGTTCGAGAGACCCTGCAAGCTATCAGGCAGACGATCAGGAAGGCGGCACCAGACGCGGAGGAAACGATCAAGTACCGAATACCAACCTTCACTCTGAAAGGCAACCTCGTCCATTTCGGGGCTTACAAGAAGCACATCGGGTTCTATCCTACGCCCTCAGCGATGGAGAAGTTCGAGGAGGAGCTATCGGCCTACGAAGGATCGAAGGGTGCGGTAAGGTTCCCCTTGGACGAGCCGGTACCCTTCCAGCTCATAACGGAGATTGTGAAGTTCAGGGTACGGGAGAATCTCCAAAGAGCAGAGGCGAAACAGAAGAAGGAATAGAGAGCGTTGGCCTTCGCCGGCCTCAGTGGTTCGAGCGAGAGGCGCTGGGCGGGTAAAGACGACCAGGTGCACCGAAGTGCGCATCGTCAATACTGAGGCACTGAGCCGCCAGAGCATCGCCAGTATACCGGGGTACGAAATGGGGCAAGGATGAACCACAAACCAGAACTGATCACCGCAGTGAGACAAGACTTCCAGCGTTGGGAAGGACTGCTGGCCGGCCTGAGCGAAGAGCAGGCTCTAGCCCCGCTTCCCTCTTCTCACTGGTCCACCAAGGGCGTCATCGCCCACCTGTGGGCCTGGCAGCAGATCTCCATCGCGAGGCTGGAGGCCGCTGTGTCCAACGAAGAACCTCAGTTTCCAGAATGGCTCGCGGGACGAGACCCAGACGCAGAAGACAATGTGCAGAAGTGCAACGAGAGCGTCTATCAAGCTTATCGCGACGATCCGTGGCTAAGCGTGTTAGAAGTCTGGAAACAAGGGCCTGTACGGTTTCTGGACCTGGCGGAGTCGATTCCCGAACAAGACTTGCTACAGGTCAGCAGATACGCGTGGCTGAAGGACTACCCCCTCTCGGCGGTCATATCCAATTCCTACGATCACCACAAAGAGCATTTTGCGGCTCTGCTGGCCTTGTTCAGTTAACAATGAGCATCAGCCTTGGGCGCTAACCGGCGACCCGTGCGTTGTGATGGGCGGTCGCGGCGACGAACATCGGCCCAGTGCGCCACATGGGGTGACTGGGCGAAACGATATCCGCACAATCACTAGTTGGGAGGCAACAACAAGAGAGAATATGAAGAAGCGAGAATGACTATGGCAAGATTGAGAATTGGTTTGCTGAACAAGAAACGGGGAAACTTTGCACTTCAAGAAAAGTTCATTGGCGCCGATAATGTCGTTGACGAGACGGACGCCGAAGCAGAACATCACGAGCGAGCGCTGACCGAAGCTGGTTATGCCATCCGCCAGATTCACTGGGGCCCTGATTTCGTCAGCGATCTACAGGCTTCCCAAGTTGATCTTGTCTTCAACGTTTCCAGCCTGGTAGAAGCCGCGATCCTTGAAGAATTGGAGATACCGTATGTGGGATCCGATACGTTCACTATAGCCATCGCCACCGATAAGTCGCTAGCGAAAAGGCTCTGGCAGCAGGCGGGCCTGCCCACATCGCCTTTCTCGCTGGCCAGATCAGAGAAGGACTGTGGCCTGTTTCGAGGCATCCCTCCGTTCGAGTATCCCCTTTTCGTCAAGCCGGTAGCCGGCCGAGGCAGCGCAGGGATCAACGACACATCCGTCGTTCACAGCTACGACCAACTGGTCAGCGGAGTTGTGGAAAGGCTTGAGACTATCGGTCAACCCGTCCTCATAGAGAAGTTGCTGCGAGGGAGAGAAATCACCCTGGGTGTCCTGGGAAATGAGGGCGCAAGAGCCCTTCCTCCGCTAGAGATTGCGTATAGTGAAGGGGATGAACCACTGACTTTCGAGAACAAGGAGTTAGATAACGACACCTTCCTTTGTCCTGCTCCGCTGACTGCCGAAGAGACCCACATGACGCAGCAATTGGCGCTTCGGGCCTACCACGTGTTGGGTTTCAGGGACTTTGGCCGAATTGACACGATCTTGACCGAGGAAGGGCCCTGCTTGTTGGAGGCGAACACTTTCGCGGGGCTCATGTGCACACCCAAGGAGAAACCTCGTAGCTATATTGGCTTCATGGCTCGCGCAGAGGGAAAGGACGGCAAGGCTCTACTGGATGAGATCATTCAGATAGCTATCAGGAGACTCAACTTGAAAGCCTGTGATTGAGATGTCAGCACCTCGGATAGAGATAGAACTCGACAAACTGACCCATAACGCCCGCAAGCTGATAGCTCTATACGGTTCCAAGCGAATCCATATCATGGCTGTCACGAAGGGGGTCTGTGGATCTCTCAGGATTGCGGATGCTCTGCTCAAAAGCGGAATCCGCTCCTTCGGCGACTCACGCATCGCCAACATACAAGAGATGCGAGAGGGTGGCATAGATGCGCAATTCACCCTCATCCGCTCCCCCATGCCCAGCCAGGTCGAGCGAGTGGTCGAATTTGCCGACGTGAGTCTCAATACGGAGATCTCTGTTATCCGACTTCTTGCCGATGAGGCGACCAAACGCGGCAAAACCCATCGAGTCATCCTGATGATCGAACTGGGCGATCTACGGGAGGGCATATTACCCTGCGATCTCGAGCCGGTGGTAAAGGAGACGATTGGCATGCAAGGCGTCAAACTGGCAGGGGTCGGAACAAACCTGGCCTGTTTCGGGGGAGTCACGCCAACCGAGGCCAATATGCGGGAGTTGTCTGCAATTGTCGGCAACCTTCGGCGCAAGTTTGGCGTCAACTTTGAAGTCGTCTCTGGAGGGAATTCGGCGAATTACCGATGGTTCGTTTCGACGCCGGACGTTGGCCTCGTCAATCACTTGCGCATCGGTGAGGCGATACTGCTAGGTTGCGACACGCTAACCCGAGAGCGCATTCCTGGCCTGTATACGGACGCGTTCACGCTGGTCGCCGAGGTGATCGAACTGAAGACAAAGCCCTCAAGGCCCTACGGCGAAATCGCCCAAGATGCATTTGGGCACGTTCCCGTGTACGAGGACGAAGGAAACATGCAAAGGGCGATCCTCGCGCTCGGGAGGCAGGACGTTGACGTATCCGCGATCAAACCCAGGACAGAGGTGAACGTTCTGGGAGCGAGCACCGACCATCTGATTCTGAACGTCAGGGGACAAAGCCTGGATGTCGGAGCCGAAGTGCGGTTCGATGTCGGGTATAGCACACTGCTCAGGGCGATGGTGTCGCCCTACGTGGAGAAGGTGTATCTGCCCCGATCCCCCAAGGATACGGAGGCCTTGTTGTGCTAACTGTCTACTCTAATGGGTGGACTTCATTTGTTCAGTATGCGATGTTTAGGCGAAAGCCGCCCCACAAGCGGTTGCAGGCCGACCGCCTGATCGAGGCCACCGACCAGCAGATCGACGCGCTGGTGTATAAGCTGCACGGATTGACCGAGGAAGAGATCGCTATCGTGGAGGGGCGGCACCAGGTCGAACGGCGCTCGTACATTCAGTAGTTAGACTGTAATACAGGGGGTACCATGGAGTACGACTTCGATGCAGAGGTTGACCGCCGAGACACCGACTCTCTGAAATGGGAGTTTATACAGAGCGAGGAAGATCCCCTGGAGTGGGAGCTCACGGACCGTTTCTTCGGAGAAGACCGCATCCTCCCGCTGTGGGTGGCGGATATGGACTTCCCTTGTCCCAAGCCGGTTGTGGACGCGCTCGTCGCCAGGGCGCAGCACGGGATCTACGGCTACACCATGCCCACCCCAGCCTTCTATCAAGCCGTCGTCCGCTGGACGCAGAGGCGCCACGGCTGGGAAGTAGCACCGGAATGGATCTGTATCACCCCTGGAGTGGTACCTGCTCTCAATATGCTGGTGCGTGCCTTCGTCCCTGCTGGTGACAGAGTGCTGATCCAGCCTCCAGTCTACTATCCCTTCTACTCAGCAATCGAGAACAACGGCGCCGAGCTGGCCTTCAATCCCCTGATCTACGAGGACGGTCGATATCGAATGGACCTCGCGGACCTGGAGGCCAAGTGCAGCGATCCCAAGGTCAAGCTGGCTATCTTGTGCAGTCCCCACAACCCCGTGGGACGCGTATGGACCGAGGACGAACTGACCCACTTTGGCGAGATATGTATCGACAACGACGTACTGGTGGTATCGGACGAGATCCACAGCGACCTGATCTTCAAAGGTCACGCGTTTACGCCCTTCGCCAAGCTCAGCGAGGCCTTCGCCCAGAACTCCATCACCTGCACCGCGCCCAGCAAGACCTTCAACCTCGCCGGCCTGCAAACATCCTGCATCGTCATACCCAATCAGGAGCTCCGCTCAAAGTTCGAGAGAGTCGTGCAGAGCAACGGGCTGGTGACCATTGGCACCTTCGGCGCGGTTGCCCTTCAGGCCGCATACGATCATGGAGAGGAATGGCTAGGGCAGCTTCTCGAGTATCTCCAGGGTAATCTCGAATACCTCGAGCAGTATGTGGCCGAGCACATCCCGCAGCTAACCGTGGTGCGACCAGAAGGGACCTACCTCGTCTGGCTTGACTGTCGCAGGCTTGGGCTAAACAAGTGGGAGCTGAAGCAACTTATGCTCGAGGAGGCGAGAGTCTATCTGGATGAGGGTTTCGTGTTCGGCCCCGAAGGTGAGGGCTTCGAACGTATGAACATCGCTTGCCCCCGCGCACTTCTCGCTGAGGCCCTCGATCGAATCAGGCAGGCCGTGGGAAAGCTGTCGGGTGATATCGAGTAAGCCCAACAATCACAGAGGGCCGCGGCCTGGCCGCTCCTGGTGGCCGGCCTGGCCACTGTGGAGCCTACGGGGTTTGCAGAAGCAATGTTGTTGATTCCGTGAGCAGGTGGTTGGACCGCTGTGCCACCACTCCGCTAGACGAGGACTGCCAGGCAGGCGTCACCGATCCGAGTTCGCATAGAGCACCGCCGTGGGACAAGCGTCAGCCTGATGCGCCCCATCGGGGGACCAGGTGGATCCATGTCTGCCTAATCAGTAGTTTGCCGTGATTGCCTAGCTGCCAGGGGGGTGTAGCGTGACCAAAGTCCGTTCGTGGCTTCGATACTTGGTGATTGCCGGCAACGTGGTCTTCATCTTGTGGATCATTCGCAACGGCATGGAGGCGGGTTTCCGCGGAAGCCCCGTCGAGGTCGTCTCTTGGGTCGGCCTGATCGCACTTCTCGCGCTGAACGCCGTCCTCTTGTGGCGTGAAGACAAGTGAGCCGTTTGGGCGGACACACGGCTGACAAGCGCTTCCAGCGGACGGCGCCTGTCAGCGCGGGTGTATGAGTTGTATGGGTTGAACGAGGAAGAGATCACGATGGCGGAGGGGCCAGACCACTGATTGTGCACAATCGACCGCCTGAGCAGCGATCACTTTCATGCGGTTGAGCGGGCGTAGTTCGGAAAGGGGGGTGCGCAGATGTCTACTTCAACCATCCTGGGATACGCCGCGAGAGCGGTAGGACAACCACTCGAGCCCTTCACCTACGAGCAACCCAAACTGGGCGAACACGATGTCCAGGTCTCCATCAGTCACTGTGGCGTCTGCCATACTGACGTCCACGCCATCGACGACTACTATGGAATAACCAACTATCCCTTCGTGCCCGGTCACGAGATCGTGGGGTACGTATCGGCCCTTGGGCCCGCGGCAACCGAGCTGAAGGAAGGGGACAGGGTCGGCATAGGGTGGCAGGGTCGCTCTTGCGGGCAGTGTGAGTGGTGCCTGAAGGGCGAGGAGCAGCTTTGTATGGACATCGTCCAGGCGGCGACCTGGCTACCGTACGGCGGGTTCTCGTCCTCCGTCACTGTGGATAGCCGCTTTGCCTACCCGCTCCCCGAGGCTATGCCCTCCGACTTCGCCTCGGTGCTCATGTGCGCCGGGATCACGGTCTACTCTCCCCTGCGCAGATTCGCCGGGCCCCCCTCGCGGAAGATCGGCATCATCGGTGTGGGAGGGTTGGGCCACCTCGCCATCCAGTTCGCGAAGGCCCTCGGTTACGAGGTAACCGCACTATCCTCCTCTCCAGAGAAGAGGGAGCAGGCGCTGGCCTTCGGCGCAGACCACTTCGTCGTTTCGGACCCCACCAGCCTATCCAAGCTTGAGTGGGCCTTCGACCTGCTGCTGTGCACCGCCAGCGGCAAGATCGAGTGGGTGCCGCTGCTAATCACATTGAAGAAGGACGGCAAGCTGATTCTCGTTGGCTTCCCTGACGTGGAGTTCAATTCCACTGACCTCGTGGCGCACCAATTGTCGATCATCGCGTCCTTCCTGGGCAACCGGGCCCGAATGAGGGAGATGCTCTCGTTCGCGCAGGCGCACGGCATCACACCCGCGGTCGAACTGATGCCCATGTCACAGGTAAACGAGGCACTTGAGAGAGTGCGGGAGAACAAAGCACGCTACCGGATTGTGCTGGTCAATGATATGGAGGGCGCGGGGGCTCAGGCATAGTCAGCAAGCGTTCAGAGATTGCAGCGCCTGGCTTTGACCACGGCTTCGCCACACCGCCCCGTGAATCGGAGCACGCACTCAGGGTGTACGGCTACCAGGTGCTTGGCAGTAATCGGCAGACACGAGGCCTTCGTTGCAGGCTTTGCTACTAGTCTCGCCGACGGCGCACATTCTGGAGTGGCGGGATCGCCGCGCAGACACCGAGGCCAGCCTCGTACTATGACGATCTCTGCCAGCGCCAGACCACCGATGAAGAGAAAGGTGCGCTGGTCTATGAGCTGTATAGCTTGACTGAGGAAGAGATCGCTATTATGGAGGAGGCGACGCGGTGATTGGAGGAAGAGGCCGATGGACAAAGTGACCGATCCCACTTTTGAGGACCGCTGCATCATATCCTGTGGGATGCTGCACCCAGAGATCACTCACCTGATGGAGAGCCGTTTCCTGAATCCACGCCGACTCTTCTTCACGCCGCCCGGTCTGCATGCACTGCCGGACAAGTTGGAGGAGCATCTCCTCATCAAGCTGGCCAAGGCCAGGGAACGCTGCGCCGACCACGAGATCATGGTCGTCTATGGGAAGAAGTGTCACGTCAGTACCGATGAACCGCTCAAGCGGGTGGACTCGATTCTAGAGGAAGCAGGCCAGGGGATGGTCAGAGTCCAGGGAGAGTATGGCTACGACATGCTAGCTGGCTTTGAGGAGCGGCAGGAGATCAGCGACGGAAGGCAGGACAAGATACTGTGGTTCACGCCGGGCTGGCTCAGGAACTGGAAGGTCGTCTATCAGAGGTACTTCGGCTGGGACAAGGCCGATGCCAACGCCAACTTTCCAGGGTTCTACGACAAGATCATCGTACTGGACAGCATCGGGGTCGCCGACGACTACATGGCGCATCACGCCGAGGAGATCCTGGGACTGTTCGACTGGTCGGGCCTGGAAGTCGATTTCCACCCCATCACTCTGGATCGTTTCAAGGGATTGCTGAAGGACGCACTGAACTCGGCCGTTGATCAGAGTATCTGAGAGAGAGCTTCGTAGGGGCGGGTCTGAGACCCGCCCGTGCACACCGTCCGACCAGACGCAGAGATGTCGGCATTTTCGGTAGAAAGGCGGGCTTCACGGGGGCGCAAGAATGGCGAAACGCAATCTTCACATCCGGCAGATTGCCTCCAGACTGTTGCGCATTCTCCTGGTACTCGTGCTGGTCTACCTTGCAGTTGGCCTTGGATTCCATTTCACGTGGAAGGCTGAACTGGAAAGCTGTAGGAACGCCCGAAGCGCTCGCGGCGAGTATGTGGAACCGGAGGTGTTTTGGGCACCTCTGGCCCTTGCCTTCGACGTCACTTTCTGGCCGGTCTATGCCTGGGCAAACATCTATCACGACGGTACGCCGTTTGCCACGCCGTGTACCCACTAGTGCACGACCGTCTTTGGCTCGGACACAGCAGGACGAAGGCGACACGGTGAGACTCGAAGAGGTGGCACGGGAGAAAACGAGGTGGCTGGGATAGTTGCCTTTCTCAGGCCCACGAGACTCAAGCTGGCTTTTCTGGCCGAATGGGTCCTTTTTGTCTTGATCTCCGCAGCGCAGGGCAAGCTGCACACGAGCCACCACATCCTGATCGCCGTCTACCCCTCGATTCCCCTCTATCTCGCGGCCTGCGTCTTCACCGCCTGGAGCCAGCGCACCCGACAGTTGGCGCGAGGTTGGAGGCTATGCGGCCTGGCTGTGGGCTTGGTCATCCTGGACCAGGTCAGCAAGCTAATCGTTGTCGCCTTCGTGCCCTATCAGGCATCGGCACCGATCATCGACGGGTGGCTATCTCTGGCTCACGAGCACAATCCTCAGGGGTCCTGGATAGCCAGCGTTCTCCACGTACAGTCCGGGAGCATCTTCCACGTCATGCAGTGGGTGCTGGCGGTAGTCTTTCTTTTGTTGTCAGCCCTCTGCCACCGCTACTACACCACCAACAACCGCCACAGCCTGTGGGCGGACGTGGCCTTCCTGGGCCTCTTCGCTGGATTGGCGAGCTGGATCTGCGACATGGCCTTTCGGGGGTACATCATCGACTTCATCAACCTGCCCGGCCTGGTGACCGTCGATCTCAAAGACGTTTTCGTGACCCTCAGCGTGGGAGCCGTTCTCGCGGAAGCACTGGACAATCCCGGGGTGACCTGGCGTTGGCAAGGCTGGCGCAAAGAGGGAGAGGACTTGATACGCCTGGGCACGAACCTGCTTCGTTTCTCCCTGCGAGAGGTTCGAAGAGCCAGGCAATGACCAGTAAGTTGCGGACGGGTCGGTTCACCGGATGGATCGCTGGAACCCTCGTCGGGACGAATCTGCGACAGGCCCTGCGCAGAGTCCGCCAGGGCCCAGAATCACCACGTTTCTAGCTTCTGCGACAAAGGAGGAGGAGGAGAGGTGTCTGCCAAAGGAGTGTTGCTTCCCATTGTGCTCGTTTGCGTCGTGATACTGGCAGGGGGAGTCATCCCCAGCAGCGCTGCCCGGGTCGGTTCGGGCAGCCTGGGCCCCACCCTGGGCGCGGCCGCGTCCCCTCTGGGGCCCGAGTTCCAAATCTCCACCCCCTTGTCGCCCTTCGACCCCAATCGGGACTACCCGGCCATAGCCTACAATTATGGGCATAAAGAGTACCTCGTGCTCTGGTACAATCGCTGGAGTGGCAACCTGGA
>Ga0315553_10002943_pt1 | contig 13460 bp, 19 predicted proteins | sample SalMarSW160140MG_FD_203099 | JGI IMG/M metagenome (GOLD analysis project Ga0315553, IMG submission 203099) | Salt marsh sediment microbial communities from the Plum Island Ecosystem LTER, Massachusetts, United States - Salt Marsh Sediment SW1601-40 ... | reverse complement strand
TATCTCTAACACTTCTTTTCGCATCAAGCATATCCATACCAAGCAGATACCCAATATACTGCATAGCTCTGGGGGATCGCATTGCTAATGGAATATCTGCATGACTTGACAAAACAATAGGCATTCCTGCGGAGGATGCAGTTGCAACCGATTCTCGAAATGCTTTCAATATCCTTGCTCTTGCCATACCATTTGTTACGAGGAGTGGTCGAATTGGTATCTCTAATGCAGTATCCGCAGATGCAGCAAGTTTGGCCGTTGTTTTCCTTAGCTTGTATTCTGTATATGGTTCGACTAGTGTGAGCAAATCAATTCTATTTTCTTCAGCAGCCCAATTGGCTAGTGAAATATCTAGTAATGGTGATGAAACGAGAACGACATTGTACCTAATTTTCTTTATTTGATTTCTCATAGCCATCTTATTCTTTCGATGAAGATCGTACCGCTGTAATAACACAAACCCATCATCTCTTCTCTGAATAGGATTGGATATAACTCCTTGAACTGCAAATCCATGAAAACCGAGACGTTTTGCCATCTCTATGAACGAATCAAGTTCGTCTTCGGACTTCACATTGATATTAAGATCATACAGTTCTGATATGAGAATCACATCCCGTTTTCTTTCAGACAATCGATAATGTAAGTGATTGCGTCCTCTTGTATACATCTAGGATATTGTCTGATATGTATACTTACACTTATGGAGTCTGGTCCATCAGAAAGTTTGACTTCTTCAAGAAATGAAATTTGCTTGTCAATCCTGAGAAAGAGTGTGCATTGGTCATCTACACGTAGTTCAATGGTTCTCATGATATGTCTTTTATCAAAAGTCGAGAGTCTTTTGAAAATAGAGCTTAGTGTGGTTTCACAACCTTTCTTATTTTCAAGAGTTGCAGTGATTACAATGATAGGAACTCCATGATGACTCTCTGTCCTCACTTCTTTTACTTTCAAACGATTTCTATATTCCTCTGGATATAGATTGACAAGTGCAGACCTAACCCGTTCTAGGACCTCTGTCGCTCGAGAGTATGCTCTACTTTCGATTCGTGCAACAAACACAATCGATTCCTCTTTCGAGGTTCCCTTTTTGGTAGTTATTTCCCAAGATTACCCTTGGCACCAAGGGAGGGTCTTATTTTTTCAGCACCTTTACCTTTCTTTCTAAGACCTCTACTTTTTTTGCCAGCTGATGTGAGTCCTCGATTCTCTCTGCCTTTCTGTGTCGAATCACATATCCATGAGATATTAGGATCATTGTAGATAACTGGATGATTGGGATCCACCATAATCACCTCAAACCAGACCCACTTATTATCTGCGCCAACCCAGTATGAATTCAGGACTCGAAGGTTTGGAAATTTTCTTCCAGCCCTTTCTTCTGCAATCCATCTTCTGGATTTCTGAGGTGTATACTTGGTTACACCCATACTTCGAGGCTTTCGACCCATTTTTGGTCTTGGTTTTTCACGGGGTCCTCTGCCAGTCTTTATCCTAGCTATGATATATCCTTGCTTTGCTTTGTATCCAAGCTCTCTGGCACGTCCAAGTCTAGTAGGACGCTCCAATGTGACAATACTTCCTTGTTTTCTCCAGATAATGAGTCTGTTTCTAACAATATCAGAACGTTCCTTCTGTTCTTCCAGCCATGCTTGATTCATATGTTTGTATGCTGACATATTCTACCATTCCTTGTCGTTATTACTTCGCTTTGTTTGTGGTTCAGCCCTGAAGGCCACATCCCTGCGGACGTATCCGCCAATACAAAGGAAATGGTGCTTTTCGTCAATCTGACGAGAACAACTTTCACCCGCTTAGGTTTCCTTAAAGGTGTGTCGATTTAGCTTAATACTACCTTAATTCAGCTATCATTTTACTTGCTGTAAGTTCCCCAACTCGGTCTTGTGCTTCAGATGTCGATGATGACAAGTGTGGTGTAGCAATCAATTTTGAATGCTTAACTAAATCCCAATTTGATGTGGGCTCTTCTTCGAAGACATCCAGAGCCGCTCCAGCTATGTCTCCAGCATTCAATGCTTTCAGAAGTGCGTTCTCATCTACAACACCACCTCTTGAAGTATTGATGAGAAATGCAGTCTTCTTCATCTCCTTGAGCTGGTTCTCTCCAATCATCCCTTTTGTTTGAGGTATAAGTGGAACATGCAAACTAATGTAATCTGAATTTTGTATCAGATACTGCAAATCTACTCTCTCGGCACCAAGTGTATGGCAAATCTCGTCAATATCAAGCACATCATATGCTAGCACTCTCATATCAAATGCTCTCACTCTCTTACATACTTCTTGCCCTATCCTTCCAAATCCAATAATCCCAAGTGTCTTCTCCCAAAGCTCCGTGCCGCTGAGTTTCTTCTTTTCCCAGAGTTCATTTTTCATTAGACTATCTGCCTGAGCGATGTTTCGAGCGAGAGCAAACATGAGAGATATTACCATTTCAGCAACAGAAACCGTTGGTGCCTCGGGTGTATTCAGAACTTTTACCCCCTTAGCTTTAGCAGCCTCCTGGTCCACATTATCAAGACCAACTCCTGCTCTTACCACGACTTTCAGGATATCTGCTGCATCTATGACCTCTTTCGAAATCACTGAGGCACTTCTGACGATGACACCATCAAATCCCTTAATCTGTTCTTCAAGTGGTCCGTCTGCATCTTTGTTACGAATCACTACTTCTATTCCTGCTTCTTTGATACTTTTTACAGCCGACTCGGCAATAGGATCAGCGACAAGCACACGTGACATAATAACAGTCTCCAATATTATTGAGCTCAGGCCTTTTGAGCTTAAACTTAAATCTGCGCATTCAACACTTTCATTAACCAGAACTAACCCTCCAAATATCATGAAGAAGCTACTTAGAGGATCAACTTCCCTTGTTCCATGCCCTGCCACACTCCTGAGTGTCGCAGGACCTGATTATCCGAATATCATAACTCTATCATGGGTTGCCAATGTATGTAGTGATCCCCCGAGCGTAGCTGTGGGGATACGTACACAGCGTCACAGTCACCAGCTCGTGAAAGAAGCAGGTGATTTCGTCCTGAATGTTCCATCATCTGAATTGATTGAGGCAACAAAGTTCTGTGGAAGCAAATCTGGTCGCGACCATGATAAATTCAAAGAATGTGATCTTACTGCTATTCCTGCAACGAAGATAAAATCTCCAATAATTAAGGAGTGTCCAATTAATTTAGAGTGTAAAACGTCAAAGGTTGTGAATGTTGGTGTTCATGACTTGTTCATTGCGGAAGTGGTTGCAGTACATATGGATGAGGCTATTTTGGATGAAAAAGGGCATCCAGATATATCAAAGCTAAAGCTTTTCACTTATCAGCCAATATCAGGGGAGTATTGGACCATAGGTGAGTTACTATAGGGTTAGTTCATAGGGGGACTTCGACTTCAATCTCGAATTCATCATCGTCAAACAACTGAGTAGGTTGTACCTGAATTACAGATCCATCTGGCGAGGCATCGACTACTACCCAACTGCCCGGTGGAACATGTGATTCTCTAAGAAAGATGTCATACGCACCCCTATTGCGATATTCAACTATCACCGGATTATACCCTAGTATTTTGAATAGACCACAGGCATCTTTAGCATTTCCAATCGAATCCAATCTGGCAAGGATTGGTACCCATTCACTATCGATATCATCGAGCCCTCCTGTTGCAATACCCACCCACTTGAGAAGTGGCCAGGCTGTCGGTGGTGGCATCTCATTTCGTTCGAGAACAAAATATTCGCAGTCTTCACTTTTGTATATAGTTGGAAAGGCACCTTGTCTTGCTAATTTCTTGCCTTCGATTTTTGCCTGTGTCAATGTTTCATAGACTAGCATCTAATCACCATGGAATCTTGTTTCTTTCAATACTATATACAATATACAGTCGGTTGAATTCTATAGAATCATTAGGAGTTGTTTTGATGCGATTTTACGTCTTCATGACGTCATTCGCCAGAAGCTTTACACATTTTTCCAATACGGGTTTATTAGGTCTCAAATCGAAGAGTATTGTTTGAAGAACTATTTCGAGCCTTTTGCACTGACAATCTTAATCACATCACGGTCCTTCAGTTCATGCTTATCTGAAATTCTCATATTCGTACGAGCGTCAATAGCATGAATAAAACTCTCCATTAAATCTGTGTGAATGTGACCCGCAAACTCCTTTGCTGTAGTGCCCTCTGGTACTAGAAAGACATCCGGTAGTATATTACCATCAGTATCTGAAAGACTCGAAACATCATGAACTGGATAGACAGTGATCATGTTAAGAAAATCAAATACTGCACTATTGAGTATCTTTTGTACTCCGGTTCCGTTATATCTCTTCAGAATTTGGTCTCTTATTTTGTCGAGTTGCGAAATTTCAGCTTCTTTGAGTTCGTCTTTCTTCAAAACCTCAAAGTCATCGTCGCCTGGTATGTACTTGATCACACCTTTCCTATCCAAATCTTTCAGAGCGCGTTCAGCCAAGGCGCTTACAGGTACAATTAGAGTATCGGGATAATTTTCTTTCAGTCTCTCGTAATTCTCATTCGCACCAGGTCTATCAATTTTATTGGCTGCAATAATAATTGGCTTTGCAATCCGTTGTAAATCTGATACAAACTGTTTCATTTCTTCTTCCGTCCACTTGTCTGCAGTTTCAGGCTTTAGGTCGGATTTTCTTATTGCTTTCAAGATATCTCCACGACTAATCTTGAGACCTGAGAGCTTTTCAAGGAGCAGCTCATCAAGCTTAGCGCCTTCTGATCGAACTCGTCCAGAAATCCTACGCCAGTCCTTTGATATTATTCCTAACATCCATTGAGTAATCTCCTCCTCAAGGAATCTCACATCTTCCAATGGGTCATATGTTCCAGTACTGACTTCCTGACCCTCCGCATCCAATGCTCCACTCGCATCAACAATGTGAATCAGAACATCTGCTTGTCGCAAGTCATCCAGAAACTTGTTTCCCATACCTCTCCCTTCATGTGCACCGGGAACTAGTCCTGCAACATCAATCAGTTTTACAGGAACCAACCTGATACCATCAATGCAAATAGAGTTCTGTGGGTTATCTTCGACATCAAAATCTCGACATGCACATTGAGTTCTTACATGAGTAACCCCAACATTGGCATTTATGGTAGTAAATGGATAACTCCCGACCTTGAAATTGGTCATACACGCTGCATTAGTAAATGAAGTCTTTCCGCAGGATGGTTTTCCTACTATACCAATACTGAAACCGTTTCCCATGTTGTTTTACTCCTAGGGTACTCTTTGATGATACTCCGAGATAAATAAGCCGTTTCTTCAGCAAATTTCGTCATAACATCCTTTTTTTATGTGCATAGTTACATAATTATGACAACAATCAGGTGATTATCTTATGACGCTGGTATGTATCACATCTTCTGGCTATGATTTGGACTCGCCTCACGACCCTAGGTTTGGTCGATGCTCGTATTTCATACTGGTAGATTCCGAATCAATGGAATTTGAGGCAATACAAAATGATGCTGTTAATACATCAGGTGGTGCAGGCATACAAGCTGCACAGACAATAGCCTCAAAAAATGTTGAAGTATTGATAACTGGTAGTGTGGGTCCAAATGCATATGCTGCACTTGAGAGTTCTGGAATCAAAATGTTTTCAGCTCAAGTGAAAACTGTACTAGATGCAATAAATCTGTACAAGCAGAGAAAACTCACTGAAATCTCTATGGCTGGTCCAGCCCACAAAGGAATGGGCCGTGGTGGCGGACTAGGTGGTGGTCGAGGACAAGGGCGTCGAGGTGGTAGATGATATGATGCGTAGAATACTGATTCCTGTTGATAGTTCTGATGGTAGACAACTCGCACAACACTTTGGAAGAGCACCTTACTTTGCGGTTTTCGATTTCAATGAAGATGGTACAGTAGCAAAGAGCAATGTTCACCCAAATTCAGGGGAACATTCAGGTGGTAGAGGTCATGCTCATGACAATGTCTTGAAACTGAATCCTAATGTCGTAATTGTACATGGGATGGGGCCTCGAGGAATTGCGAATTTTCAGAACCATAATATTGCAGTATTAAAAGCCAGTAGTGGTCAGGTCGATGAAGTGTTAAGTGTGTACCATCAGGGTGGTCTAACAGAGCTGACTGAAGGATGCGCTGACGCTCATCATAAGTAGACCAATATCGACAAGAGGCACATTATTTTGATCGTGGCAATTGCAAGTGGCAAGGGCGGTACTGGAAAGACTACTGTGGCAGTGAATCTCGCACTCTCAATTGATAATGCGACACTTCTTGATTGCGATGTGGAAGAACCGAACTCTCACCTCCTCCTAAAGATTGACAAGACCGAATCCGAGCCTGTATCACTTCCCACACCTGTTGTAGATCAAGAAAAATGTACATTATGTGGTGATTGTGGTGCATTTTGCGAATTCAATGCAATATTCGTAGGTAAGAAACGAGTACTCGTCTATGATGAGATATGTCATAGTTGTGGTGGTTGTAAAATCGTCTGTCCTGAGAATGCAATAAGTGAAGTCGATAGAGAAGTAGGCTCTGTCTTTCATACGAAAGCCGGTAAATTGAAACTGATCTATGGTCTCCTGAATATCGGCGAGCCTATTGCTACTTCCATCATCAAATCTGTGAAATCTCATATTGGAACAGACGGGAATTATATAATCGATGCACCTCCAGGTACCGCATGTCCCGTTGTCGAAACGGTTCGTGACTCTGATTTTGTGATCCTGGTTTCTGAGCCTACTCCCTTTGGTCTGCATGATCTTTCTATGACCGTTGATGTGATGAGAGAACTTGACACACCTTTTGGTATTGTGATCAATCGTGCTGGTATAGGTGATGACAGCATTAAACAATATTGTTTGGAGAACAATATTCCTATACTAATGGAGATTCCCTTTGATAGGAAAATAGCAGAACTGTATTCTCAAGGAATTCCATTCACTGAGGAGATGCCTGAATGGCGTGAGAAGTTTTACGAACTCTATGATTCACTAAAGGAGCGCGTCCACAAATGATCTCACAGATTGGAATCGTCAGCGGTAAAGGTGGTACCGGAAAATCAACTATCGCAGGTTCATTTGTTGCAATTGCTGGTGACTTAATCATTGCAGACTGTGACGTCGATGCACCAGATATGCACATTCTTCTCCAACCAGAAATCAAAACCACACAAGACTATCAGGGCTCAAAATTGGCGGTAATCGACACAGACCTTTGTACTGAGTGTGGAATCTGTGAAGAAAACTGTCGCTTTGATGCTGCACACCCTCCAAAAATAGATTCTATCGCATGTGAGGGCTGTGCTGTTTGTGCGTATGTTTGCCCTGAAGATGCTATTCAAATGATAGACAATGTTTCAGGTCAACTCTTTAGTTCCATGACACGATTCGGCCCAATGGCTCATGCTAAATTGAACGCCGGAGAGGGTAACTCAGGGAAAATGGTCACAGAGGTCAGAAAACTTGCGGAAAAACTCGCAGAAGAAAACAATAAGCAGTATCTCTTGATTGACGGTTCACCAGGTATCGGCTGTCCTGTTATTTCCACTGTGACAGGATTGGCACTTGCCATTATCGTTACAGAACCCACCCCTGCAGGTATCCATGATATGAAACGAGTTCTTGATCTACTTGACAGGTTCAATGTCCGAAGTACCGTAATAATCAACAAGTACGACCTTAATGTGGAAAACACAGAATCCATAGAAGGTATATGCAAGGATAGAGGTGCGGAAGTTCTCGGTAGAATCCCCTTCGATTCAATTACCACAAAATCGATGGTGGCTACCCAGACGCTACCTGAATTTGCACCTGAGCATGATATAACAAAAAGTCTAAGGAAAATGTGGAATCGCGTTCTAGAGATTCTTGATCAATGAATGCGCATGAACATCCACTATTCATCCTGTTCAATACTTCTCAATCGATCCTCGATTTGTTTGAGGTGTTCTTGAATCATATTGAGTTGATTCTCTAAAACTTCTTTTTGCTGTTGAAGCACATCAACATTGGCGGCAGGAAGATTCACATTTGTAGGTGGAGGTATTGTTCGATATCCCATATACCAGCAACTACCTGGTCCATATAACCAACCAGGTCTCTCCCATGGTGGTAAATCTCGAAATGGGCCGTTTCCTGGCCATCGTCCTCTTCCGCGGCTGCCTCGTCCGTAACCGTATCCCATACTTTTCACGTTCTACTTAATTTTGTGCTTAAGCACACAATTATTATTAGCTTATGAACAAATATAAGCATGTCGGAAACACGACCGAAAGAGATAGTATCTTATGTAAGTGGTTACCATTTGTAATTGAACCACGATGCATCGTAGAAGAAGAGGCAGAAGAGGCAGAAGGCCAATACAACCCGATATAGCAAGACGTCCTGCCATCGAACGCTTTGACCCTTATCCACCATCGAAGAATGATCCTATATTCATCGATCTGGCCGAAGCTGAAGTGCTACGTCTTGTTGATCTAGATGGATTGTATCAAGAAGAAGCTGGTTTCAGTATGGGTGTATCTCGTGGTACTATCTGGCGTTTACTAGCATCTGCAAGAGAAAAAGTTACAAGAGCAATATTCGAAGGACGTCCTCTTGTCATTGGCCATCCAGAATAGCATATGGCCAAATGTTAAGATGTGCTAATTTCCGATGTGACATATATTTTTTGACCGTTTGTTAAGAACTGCCAATTGTCAACGTTACGTATAGAAACAAGCTCGACCCAACTGCATCATTTCCGAGTCTCTCCCACTTGAACTTCCTGTTAGAATGAGTTTCTGAGCATTCTCTGGACAACATTTATGTGCTACACCCGCTTATATGGAGATTTTCAGCTTCATTCTGTGGAGAAGATGCGTATGCCCCCTGATTTCCCACTTGGAATGGAAATGGTTGGTGACTCGATTCTAGTTAGACGACCAGCTCTACCTCGATGGTGGGATCCGGTCGCACGTCCACATGTCGCAATTGTCTTCGAGGATCCTAATACACAGACAGTGATTCGATATTATCTTTCAGTGAAGGGTACCACCTCGATTAATGGAAGGATAGGACTCGATATTGCTGAACTAGATGAGATTGCATCGACGCTCACAGACGGTACAATTCTCGAAGTACGTTTCAGCGCGACCAAAGCTAACCTCTACAAACTGAAGTTGATTGATGGCATTCCCTGTTGGAGATGGGTCGGTCGTTGTAGGGGGCTCTGCGATTTCGAATATCCTTCTACAATAGATTGGAATTGCGTGCTAAGCGAACATGCACTGGCTTCCCCTAATGGGATTATAGCATGAACTTGGGAATGAGTCACTTTTTACAGCTTAGCAGAACCCAGAATATTACTTTTCAGACATCAAAAGGATACATTCCAACGCCGCGGATGGTGCCCCATTTACTATCTGGGATTAGTGCCGTTTGATTCCCGGTGATGAGAATGATATTGAAGAATGCCAAGAAGATGGTATGGCGTGTGCATTGCTTAGTTGTATATTCCGAATAGACGGAACCATATCAATAGATAAGGATAGCAATAGTTATATGTAAAGTATACTTTACGTAAAGTATACTTTACATGTGTGATGTGAATGATTGTCAACAGACTGAAAGAAATTCGTGAACAAAAAATGTCGGAATCAACTAGTTCTGAACTATGGACACAGGAAGGTCTTGCAAAGCGTCTGGGTGTCACCAGACAGACTCTAATTTCAATGGAGAAGGGAAAATACAACCCTTCTCTCGAATTAGCATTCAAGATTGCACATGTATTTGACTTGACTATAGAGGAGATTTTCGAGTATAGGAGTAGTAATCATGAAGGATAAAATCATGGTTGGAGCCGTGTTTGCCCTAACATTTGTGATTGTGACACTTGTAATGTGGTTCTTGTTTCCGGGTATAAGCGGAGACCAATCAATAGCTGGTCTATCTGGTGCCTTTGGAGGTGCAATTGGGGGTATTATGGGAACGATGTATCTCAGTAAATTCAGAGATGAACGATTTACTAAGATTGAGAATCGATCTGCACATAATGCATTCATATTTCTCTTAATCGTGCTTCCTATTAGCAGTGTAGTAATTGGTGTATCAGAAAATTCTACGATACAGTTTGCGATGATTATTGTTCTTGGTACATGGTTGTTTTCACTAGCGATATTTGGAATATCACTAGTTTACTATTATAGAAGATAGAGATGATATAGGATGACTAAAGAAGTATCGAATAAATCGCTCATCATTCTGTTGATTGTTTTTACTATTTCATGGATTCTAAGCATGAGTATTATGAGCCTACTCAGTCCAAGTTCACCTATACCTTTCTCGCCAATATCAATCCTAACAGGTGTTGTATTCGTTAGTGTCTATATGGGTTTCATGATCTATCGGTTGAGAATTCGAGATGAGCGCGCAATCCAGATATCTGACAGATCTGCTAGAAACGGGTTCGGATTTGTCTTGTATGGTATTCCTATACTCATCATATTTCTGTCTGTGACCGGTGCTGTTCCTGAAACGCTTCTGGTTCTATTGCTTATCTGGTTTGGAACTGTGATTATAGCAGGATTGTCAGCATTCTACTACTATTGGAAATAATAGAAATTGTTGCTTAGTCTGTTTCATCTTGAAATCTTGTCAAAATATAGCGGGTTGGGGAGAGAAGTATATTGTTTACATATTCTTCCTGCATAGAAAAAATAGACACTTTTCAAGAAGAAGATGATAGCGGGTGTAGGATCTCCAAGCCCTTGGATGGAAATCATCCGAGCAGAACCTACTATCACTCTATTAAGACGACGAGGTATCATTCTTCGTCAACAGGTAGTTACTTCCATCCATTGGAGCAATAAGTTATATGGTTCATCAATACTTACTCGTTCGGATATGTGTATAATGACAGGATGCAAATGTGAGAAAGAAGAACATCATAAAGAGATGAATAGAGCTGAACAAATAGCCCATCTTGAGAGTTGTATGGCTGAAATCATTCATCGATTGGAATGCATCAAGGATGAACTGAGTGGGCTGAGGACTCACTAATGACACTCTTCGGTGAGGTTTGACTTAAGTTGGTCCTAGTTGCTATTGTTCAAGACCTCGTGAAGAAATATGACGATATCTGTGCAGTTGATGGAATCAGTCTCTCTATTCAACGCGGAGAGATATTCGGTCTCCTAGGACCAAACGGAGCAGGCAAGACAACAACAGTGCGCATGCTCACCGGAGTAATCTCACCTACATCAGGATCCATCTCAGTCCTGGGTCTTGAGATGCCAAGACAAGCAAACGAAATCAGATATAATATAGGAGTTCTTCCTGAAACGGCGAATGTCTATGTCGATCTAACCGGACAACAGAACATGAACCTGTTCGGAAACCTCTATGGTCTGAAAAAAGATATTGTGGTGAAGAGATCCACGCATCTTCTCAAGAAAATGAATATCTATGAGGCAAAAGATAGAGAAGCGAAGACCTATTCTAAGGGAATGAAACAGCGACTGAGCCTTGCAATGACGCTCATGACCGATGGGGAAGTCCTCTTCCTTGATGAACCAACATCAGGTCTCGATGTGGAGAGTTCACAAGAGATTCGAAGAGTCATCTCTGAGATGGCTGCTGAAGGACGTACAATAATCCTGACTACCCACAATATGCAAGAAGCCCAAGACCTTTGCTCACGAGTAGCTGTAATAAACAAAGGAAAAATCGCTGCAATTGACACGCCGATGAACCTGAGAAGAACTTTTGAGAAACGACAGAGTGTTGTCGTGAATCTTTCAGAACCTATTCCCCGTGAAAGTATACAGGCATTGTCCAATGTTGAAGACGTGCATATTAGTGGTTTGACAATTCGATGCTACTCACCAGACCCTGGAAGTGTGTTGATGGGACTAGTAGAGCTGGCTAAGAGCCAAGGAATTAAGGTCCTCTCTGCATGTACAGAGTCTGCTGATCTCGAGAGTGTCTTCCTTGAGCTAATCCGACTGAGGAGGGAATCAGCCTGAGTATGTTTCCTAAGCTCTGGTTCCGTCAGATATTTACCATAGCTCTGAAAGACATGAGAGTCTACTATACAAAGGGACCTACACTGATTTTTGGCCTCCTTTTCCCATTCTTCTTCTTTCTCTCTTTCATTGTAGGAAGGAGTATGGACCCAACGTCATTAATACCTGGTCTTATTGCCATGGTTGTCTTCTTCTCTGCAACAGCTGTTGGACCTATAATCTTCCCCACTGAAACTAGAGCTTATACTCTGGAGAGGCTAATTTCCATGCCTGTACCTCTCTGGTGTATTCTTATGGGTGACAGCCTTGCATCAGCGACATTCTGTTTCATCTCGAGCTTTGTCCCACTTGTCCTTGCATTCGCACTTATAGAATTGAGCTTCATTCAAGTGGGACTAACAATCGTAGGCATTATTATAGGGGGTATTTGCTTTGCATTCTTTGGGCAACTGATGTCAGCACCTCCTGTAGATCAGACATCTACTATCATGATGATTACGACCATGGTGAAATTTCCTCTCATCTTCATCAGCGGCATCTTCATTCCCTTGGCAGCATTGCCTGAGATAGTCCGTTTTATCGCACTTCTATCGCCGTTGACTTACGTTACGGACTTATTCTGGGCATCGGTGGCTGGTGCCTCTGTGTTTCATCCCTTCGTCAATATAGCAGCAATTGTAGGATGGACGGTGCTTCTTGTGGTGGTGTCATTCTTGGCACATAAGAAGACTTTGGAAAAAAGACTGTGATATCGAAAACTCCTCTGGTTCTCTGACTGTTGCGTATATTAAAGAGGAGAGTTTCAATGTTTCCAAGCTCAAATTTCAGCTTCTCAAGCTCTAGGTCAAGATGGTGTAATTCACACCACCGACGAAGAACTACCATCTCATATTGAAGGTCGCAGGAGCCAAAACCTGAGCTCTCTCAGTCACAATTCTCTCTAGGTCAAGGAAATCAACACTGTCCAATCGGATGCATACTTCCTGAATAGGACATCGAGTACCTGTCCATATCTATCGAGAGTCTTTAGACTCATTACCCTCTTAGAACGGTGTTTGCAGATGCTCTTGAACGCCTGCATGAACTCTTGAGGAGATGTGTTTGATGTCAGAGAGTTGCTGCGGCCTTTCATACCGCGCACCCTCCTAACGGGATTTCACTAAAATCATTCTGTTTATTCTCAAGTACCTGTATCGTGTGTATATTGTTTACATATTCTTCCTACATAGAAAAATAGACACTTTTCAAGAAGAAGATGGTAGCGGGTGAAGAAGAAACTTGAACCTAATTCTTCGATGGGTATAAAGAAATAATTGAATATCGAGTTCGGTTTTATTTTTTCAAATACAGTTATTCAGAAGTGAAAACTGTGCTATGAGCTGGGTGGAGTCGTGTCGTTCAAAACTGCA
>Ga0315553_10002941_pt1 | contig 13464 bp, 14 predicted proteins | sample SalMarSW160140MG_FD_203099 | JGI IMG/M metagenome (GOLD analysis project Ga0315553, IMG submission 203099) | Salt marsh sediment microbial communities from the Plum Island Ecosystem LTER, Massachusetts, United States - Salt Marsh Sediment SW1601-40 ... | reverse complement strand
CTGAGCACCTTGCGAGCCAGACGGCGGGCCAGTCTCTCCCACTGGCGATGCTCTTTCCTGGGGGCGCGGGCCAGGAACTGCCGCAGCTCTTCCGCCATCGATTGCGCTTTGCGGCGGGCGTCCTCGGCATCCAGCGGTCTGAACCCCTGGAGCTTGCGGGGGCCTTCTCGGCCTCCCTCACTGATGTACCAATTGCGGAAGCTGGCCCCGCAGCCGCTCAGAAAGAACAGGTATCCTAGGGGTGTCGCTACCGGCGGCACGCCCAGGCTTAGCATGCGCTCCGTGGGTCGTTGTCCCTCCGACTCGTATTCCACCATCAGATGGCCGCCGGCTGGGATGAACTGGCTCAGCAGGCGGAACAGGCGGCGGTCTAGCCCACCCGCGGCCAGGTTCAGTCCTTCGCTGCCCTCGAACGCGGCGCTGTCCTCATAGCGGATGATGTCGATCCAGTTGTAGGCGGGATAGCGACCGCTGTTGTGTAGGCCCAGGAGCAGCGGCTCAGCGCTCAGGCGACCGTCAGCGAGCCTCAGGAAGACCTGAAAGTAGGACGCGCCGAAAGCATTCTTCGGCCCCAGCAGCACCAGCAGCCGAGTTGGGCCGAGGGCACGGCTCTGGAGTCGGCCCAGGGGGTGGTCTTCTCGTACAGGCAGAGACCAGCGTCGCTCCAGAAGGGCGGCGATGCGCTGGCGGTCGCCCCGCTGAGGCAATATGCGCTCCAGGTACTGGTGGATATTGCGTTTGGTCATAGCCCTGATCGATCATACGCCTCGCACACGCTCCTGTCTCCATTGAGCCAGCGGAAAGAGCGGTGCTATAATCCAGCAGACTTACGGCTAAGCAGCCTTAGTTGGCTAGAAGACCCATGGATTATTCCCAAGCCATCGAGTATGTTCTCGGCTTCACTGACTGGGAGAGGGCGTCCGCTCAGACCTTCGCTGCCGCCAACTTCGACCTGCGCCGCGTCCAGTCCCTGCTGGCTCGCCTGGGCAATCCTCACCTGGGTCGCCGGACCATCCACATCGCCGGCAGCAAGGGAAAGGGTAGCGTGGCCGCCATGATCGTCTCCATCCTGCAAGCGGCGGGATATCGCAGCGGCTTGTACACTAGCCCCCACCTCCACAACATCCGCGAGCGCATAGTTGTGGATGGCCAGCCCATCGGCGAGGAGGAATTCGCTCGCCTGACCGAAGTCCTCGCTCCCCGGGTGGCCGCCGAGAATGAGGACGGTCGCTTCGGCCAGCTCACCACCTTCGAGCTGCTGACCGCTCTGGCCTTCCTCCATTTTCAGGACAGAGACATCCAATGGCAGGTGCTGGAGGTGGGCATGGGCGGTCGCCTGGATGCCACCAACGTGGTGGATGAGAAGGCAGTGTGTGTCATCGCTCCCATTAGCCTGGAGCATACGACTGTTCTGGGCGATACTGTGGAGAAGATAGCGGCTGAGAAGGCGGCCATCCTGCGCCCCGGGACGACGGTGGTGATGGCGCCCCAGCCCTACCCGGAGGCGGTCGCCGCCATACGCGCGAGGGCGGCGGAATTAGCTGTTCCCCTGCTGGAAGTGAGCGAAACCTACTCTATGCAGCGCCTGAGCTGGGACCTGACGGGCCAGCGCTTTCGATTGGCGGGCCCCGGCTGCTCGTGGGAGTTGTGGCTGCCCCTTCTGGGTGCTCATCAGTTGGAGAACGCTGCCACGGCGGTGGCTGCCATCGATGCCTTGGGGAGCGGAGGCGTCGCCGTATCTGAAGAATCGATAGGGGAGGGCCTTGGCCGGCTGTCTTGGCCGGGCCGCCTGGAGGTGCTGACGGACAAGCCTCTGATAGTGGTCGATGGCGCTCACAATGGCGACTCGGCCCGCCGCCTGGGGCAGGCGCTGCGAGATCACTTCTCCTTCGAGCGCGCCATTCTGGTGATGGGCGTATCGGGGGGCAAGACGGTGGCAGCTATGGCCGAAGAGCTAGCGCCTCTGACTCGCTTGCTGATCGCGACCCGCTCGCGGCACCCGCGGGCGGCTGAGCCCGAGGCGGTGGCGGCTGCCTTCGCCGCCCGGGGCGTGGCCAGCGAGATCTGCCCTACGGTGGCGGCGGCCCTGGATCGCGCCCGGGCCCTGGTCGGGCCTGATGATCTCATCTGCGTGGTGGGCTCGCTGTTTGTGGTGGCCGAGGCGCGAGAGCAGGTGCTGGGCCTGTCGGTGACAGCCAGCTAGTGCGACACGATCGTGCCATGAGAGACGAGGGAGAGTAGACCATGCGGGTACTGGTAGTGGGAGGAGCGGGCTACATCGGCAGCGTGACCACGGCCGAGCTGCTGGCCGCAGGCCATCGCGTGACAGTCTGCGATAGCCTCATCGGTGGCCACGCCGCCGCCGTCTCTGACGAGGCCGATCTCATAGTAGGAGACGTCCGCAACCAAGAGCTGCTGGCTCGCGTCTTCGTCGACCAGCGCATCGATGCCGTTGTCTACTACGGCGGCTTCATCGTCGCCGGCGAGTCGATGAGTGAGCCTGGCCGCTACTTCGCCAACAACATCGGCGGCATCATCTGCCTTCTGAACACCATGCTGGAGTACAACGTGAGGCGCTTCGTCTTCAGCTCCAGCGCCGCTGTCTACGGACAGCCGCAGACCGTTCCCATCTCTGAGGACGCGCCCATCAACCCCGTCAACCCCTACGGCGAGTCGAAGGCGGTGGTGGAGCGGCTGCTGCGCTGGTACGACAGCCAGTGCGGCCTGCGCCACATATCCCTGCGCTACTTCAACGCCGCTGGCGCCACCCCTACCCTGGGAGAGGACCACCGTCCCGAGACCCATCTCATCCCCATCGTCATCCAGGTTGCCCTGGACCAGCGAGAGGTGGTCCCCATATATGGCACCGATTACCCTACGCCCGATGGTACCTGCATCCGCGACTACATCCACGTGCTCGACCTGGCTCGCGCTCACGTACTGGCTCTCAAGCGCCTGAAAGAGGGGAGCGCTGTGTACAACCTGGGCAACGGGCAGGGCTTCTCCAACCTCCAGGTGATCGAGGCCGCCCGCAAGGTCAGCGGCCAGCCCATCCCCGTGCGAGAGGAGCCGCGGCGGCCGGGCGACCCGCCGTCCCTGGTGGCTTCAGCAGAGAAGGCCCGCGGCGAGCTGGGCTGGCGGCCTCAGTTCCCCAACCTCGAGGAGATCATCGAGAGCGCCTGGCGCTGGCACCGCGAGCACCCCAACGGGTACGGGTAGGCCATGCATCGCACACGGGCGGCAATTCTGATGGCGGTGGTTGATGCAGTGCAGCCTCTCTTTTTGGGCCGCTCATGGTGAGCTTGTCGAACCATGAGCCCCCGCTCCTCCTTCGACAGGCTCAGGACGAGCGGCCAGGGGACGTTTGACGCTCTATGTCTCAACCACAGTGAAACACTGCACCCCCAGCACCAGGCCCTCTGGCCTAGCCCAGGGGGAAAGCGGCGACCTGCTCATAGACGGCGCCGCCGGGGCCGAGGATGCTGCGCATCAGGCTGAGCTCGCCGATCGTCACGGCTGAGGCGGGCGGCACCTCGATGGTCTTGGCCAGTTCCCACACGGTTTGCCTTTCGTCGCTGCCCGCCCTGTCCGGCACGCGCGCCAGGGTGAGGTGAGGCGAGAAGGCCCTGCGTTCGGGTGGAAAGCCCAGGGGTTCCAGGGCTTTTTCCACCCGCTGCTGGAGGCGGCCCAGAGGCTCCAGGTCGCCCTGCGTGCCCACCCAAAGAACGCGAGCGCCACGGCGGCCGCCGAACGTGCCCACCTCCGCCAGCGACAGCGCCAGCGGCGGTATTCCCTGTACCGTAGGGACCAATGCCTCACGGATGGCGGCCACCTTCTCCTGAGGCACCGCCCCCAGGAATTTCAGGGTCAGGTGGATGCCCTCCGGTCGCACCCAGCGCAGGCGTGGCGCCCCTTTCTTGCGTAGCGCCTCTTGTAGGCTGGCTAGAGCCGCCCTCATCTCCGCTGGCAGCTCGCAGGCCACGAACAGTCGCAGCGTTTGCTCGCTATCTCTTTCCCTCATGACCTAGCCTCAACAGTCGACAGGCGTTCTCCCCCAGGACGAGTCGCCTGCCGTACTCATCGTTCCTAAGGCTATCCTCGATGGCCTGTCGTTGGCGTCGCTGTGATATGAGTGGGTAGTCGCTGCCGAAGAGAATACGTTCTGCTCCCACCAGCTCGGCAACTCGCCGATAGATCGCTGGGTCATAGAGAAAAGGGGTGGCCGCCGTATCGACGTAGACGTTGGCCAGCGCCTCCCTGACCTCTGGCATGAGAGCATAGAAGGGAAGGCCGCCCGCCCAGTGAGCGCCCACCGTCGTCAACCCCTGATGGCTGCTCACGAATCGATAGAACGCATCCAGGCTCAGGCCACTCTTGCCCGGATAGGCGTGGCCCACCGGCTCGCTCACGTGGAAGAGGAGCACGAGATCGTGGCGGAGGGCCGCCTCGGCCAGCATGTCGCCGGCGTCCTGGTCCAGCGAATAGCCTTGGCTGTCGGGCCGAAGCTCGCCCAGGCCGCGAGCGCCGCCGCGAACGCAGCGCTCGATCTCCGCCAGGGCTTCATCGCCGGCCTGTGGCTGGATGACGCAGAAGGGGATGAGCCTCCCGTCGCTCCGGGCTGCCGTCTCCAGCAGGTATTCGTTGTGCTCTCTGCACAGCTCTTGCTCCGACCAGGCAAAGCCCATGACCACGCTCGTGTCCACCTCCGCCTCCTCCATACTAGCCGAAAGCTCTTCGCCGGTGGCGATTTGGGCCTTGGGGCTGCTGTACATCTGGGCGAAGGCAGGATCGCGGCGCAAATAGTCCTCCCGTCGCTCACGCACCTGCGGTGGGAAGATGTGGGTGTGGAAGTCGACCACCATGGAGCCATGATAGCATCGGGCCGTAGACATTAGGAAGGGCGGTTCTTATAATGACAGTGCCTGTGGGTGGATAGGTTGGAAGGGGAGTAGGCGATCTTGACCCCCGTGAGTGATGCTTCGTTGAAGGAACTGCAAGCCTTCGCTAAGCGCGTTCGCCGTCACATCGTCGAGATGACCGCTGCCGCCGGGTGTGGTCACCCTGGCGGCTCGTTGTCTTGTGCGGACATCCTGGTGGCCCTGTACTGTCACATCCTCCGCCACGATCCCCAGAATCCCCAGTGGCCGGACCGCGACCGTTTCGTCCTGAGCAAGGGGCACGCCGCGCCCGCCGTCTACGCTGTCATGGCTGAGTGCGGTTATCTGCCGGTAGAGGAACTCACCAACCTGCGCAAGCTGGGCAGTTACCTTGAGGGGCACCTGGTGGCCGGCAGCCCGCCGGGGGTGGAGATGACATCGGGCTCTCTGGGGCAGGGCCTGTCCTTCGGCCTTGGTCAGGCGCTGGCGGCTCGCCTGGACGGAAAGGACTATCGCGTCTACTGTCTCCTTGGCGATGGCGACCTGAACGAGGGCCAGACCTGGGAGGCCGTCATGGCCTCTGCCCACCATCAGGCGGACAACCTCACCGCTATCATCGATTACAATCGTATCCAGAACGACGGCTTCTGCGATTACAGCCGCTACGAAGATAAGAGCCGCCCGCAGCGCATAGGCGGCTGGGTGAACGAGAAAGGCCACACGGTAAATATCATGAGCCTCCAGCCGCTGGAGGAGAAGTGGCGGGCCTTCGGCTGGCAGGTGTTGGAGACCGACGGCCACGACCTGTCGGCCCTCATTGGGATGCTGGATAAGGCGAAGGGGACCAAGGGGCAACCCACGGTCATCATCGCTCACACCGTCAAGGGGAAGGGCGTCAGCTTCATGGAGAACAACCCTGCCTTCCACGGCAAAGCGCCCACGCCCGAGCAGGCTGAGAAGGCCCTAGCGGAGTTGGCCTAGGATGACCACCAAGGCTGCGGCTACTCGTGAGGCCCTGGGGCCAACCCTCATTCGCCTGCGCCGCGAGGGGCTGGATATCGTGGTCGTAGATGCTGACCTGGGCGGTTCTACCACCGCCCGCGAGTTCGGCAAGGTCTTCCCTGAGCGCTTCTTCCCGGTAGGCGTGGCCGAGCAGAACATGGTGAGCGTGGCGGCTGGCCTGGCGGCGACGGGCAAGACCGTGTTCGTAAGCACCTTCGCTGTCTTTGCTCCCGGCCGCTGCTTCGATCAGATCCGCCTGGGTATCGCCCAGCCTGGCCAGAACGTCAAGCTGGTGGGCAGCCACGCCGGCATCATCACCGGCGAGGACGGTGCCTCCGCTCAAGCCATCGACGATCTCTCTCTCATGCTCGCTCTTCCCGGCTTTCGGGTTATCGTGCCCGCCGACGTGGTGGAGACGGAGCAGGCCATCGAGGTAGCTGCCCGCACTTCTGGCCCCTTCTATATCCGCTGCGTGCGTCCCAAGATCCCCGTCATCTACGACGAGAGCCACAAGTTCCAGTTGGGCAAGGCCCATGTTGCGCGTCCTGGCAAGGACGTGACTGTGATGGCCATCGGAGTGATGGTCTCGAAGGCCCTGGAGGCGGCCGAGCTTCTCGCCTCGCAAGGCATCGATTGCCGCGTTCTCAACATGGCATCCCTCAAGCCCCTGGATGTGGAGGCTGTGCTGGCAGCGGCCAGGGAGACCGGCGCCATCGTCACCGCCGAGGACCACTTGGTGCACGGTGGCCTGGCCAGCGTTGTGGCCCAGACGCTGGCACTGCACCAGCCGACCCCTATGGCCTTCATCGGCATGCAGGACCAGTACGCTGTTTCCGGGCGCTGGGACGAGTTGTTAGAGCGCTACGGCCTCAGCGCCGAGAAGATCGCCGAGGCGGCTCGTAGTGTCTTAGCGCGCAAGAAAGGCTAGCTCAAGCCTTCCGCTCGCGCCCGTCAGAGCGACATGAGTATCGCCGTTCGGGCTGCCACCCTCTCCCTGATAGTCACCCTGGGCTTGCTCATCCTCAAGCTCACCCTGGGCCTCATCAGCGGCAGCATCGCCGTCCTCTCCGATGCCCTGGACAGCGGCGAGGACCTCTTGGCTGCCGCCGCTGCCCTGCTCAGCGTGCGCATCGCTGCCCGCCCGGCCGACTGGGAGCACCCCTACGGCCACGGCAAGGCGGAGAGCCTCTCGGCGACGGTGTCGGCGGGGGTGGTCGGCTTGGGCGGTGGGTTCATCATCTATCAGGCCTTGCGACGAATCATAGAGGGCAGCGAGGCCATCGACGTGAACCTGGGCCTGGCGGCGATGGTGACCAGCGCCCTGCTCAACGTGGTGGTGGCAGCCTACATGCGCATGGCTGCTCGTCGCACTGACTCCCTGGCCCTTTCCGCTGAGGCCCGCCACTTGCAGACCAACTTCGTTCAAGCGGTAGCGGTCATCGTCGGCCTGCTGCTGGTGCGCTTCACCGGCGCTGAGGTTTTCGATCCGCTTGTGGCCATAGTCCTGGCTGGCTACATGTGGTGGATGGCTTTCGGGCTGATCAGGAGTGCCCTGGGCGAGATCATGGACGTGCGCCTGCCCGAGGAGGACGAAAAGCAGATCCACCAGAGCATCCTCGCGCGCCACCCCGAGGTGCGGGGCTTCCATCATCTGCGCACCCGCCGCTCCGGCCACCAGCGCTATGTAGAGCTGCACCTTCTGGTGGACCCTGCTCGCACCATCCAGGAGGTGCACGACCTGAGTGATCAGATTGAGGGCGATATCAGGAAGCGCCTGCCCGGCGCTATCGTCACCATTCACCCCGAGCCCGATGACGGGCGCGACCGGGGGCCTATGGAGGGCATCGAGCGCTAGGCCCGATGGCCGTTCCCTTCCTCGGTCTCCTCCTCCTCGTCCTCCTCCTCAGCGAAGTCCTCGTCGGAGTAGACAGCCGCCTCTCGGCCGGCCCAGACCGTGACTACGAAGTCCTCCCGGAAGGGGTCAGTGGTCAGCACCAGCTTCTCGTCGATCTCGCCGATGAGGTCTCGCATTTCCTCCTCGGATAGGTCTCGCCCCACGCAGAGGGTGGCATAGGCTACGCTGGCAGTGAAGTGGATGTCGACCCGCCCGATCTCGTTGCCGTTCACCTCGACGGCGTAGCATTCGGAGTAGGGGGTGCGGCACTCCCTCTCGAAGTAGTAATCCCTCATCTCCTCCTCCTATCCTAAGGGCGAGTCTGGCCGCTGCCCAGAACGATCCACTTGTAGGTGGTGATCTCCCGCAGGGCCACCGGGCCGCGGGCGATGGTCTTCTGAGTAGAATCGATGATCTCCGCCCCCAGGCCGAACTGGCCGCCGTCGGTGAACTGGGTGCTGGCGTTCACGTAGGCGACGGCGGTATCCACTTCGTCCAGGAAGCGCATGGCCGCCGAGTAGTCCTCCGTTATGATGGCGTCCGAGTGGCCGGTGCCGTGCTCGTAGATGTGGTCGATCGCTTCATCCAGGGAGTCGACCACCCTGACGGACGCGACCGGGGCCAGGAACTCCTTGCCGAAGTCCTCGGCCTGCGCCGGCTTGAGCGAGAGGCCGGCGATCTCCGACGCCTCGAGGATGGCCAGCGAGCGCTGGTCGCAGCGCATCTCGATGCCGGCTTCCGCCCACGACCGCGCAATAGCGGGGAGAAAGGTCTCAGCGATGTCGGCGTGCACCAGAAGGGTGTCCAGGGCGTTGCAGATGCTGTAGCGGCGACACTTGGCGTTGTGCGCCACCCGCACGCCCATATCGACATCGGCGGCGCGGTCTATATACGTGTGGCAGACGCCGGTGCCGCCTATCAGGACGGGCATGCGGGCGTTCTCGGCCACGAAGTTGATCAGCTCGGCGCTGCCGCGGGGAACCACCAGGTCGATAAATTCGCGCAGCTTGAGCATTTCGCCCACCAGGGCGCGGTCGGTGTTCTCGATGAGCTGGATCGCTCCCTCGGGCACGCCGGCGGCTGCCGCCGCCTCTCGCAGCACGCGCGCCAGCACTGTGTTCGAGCGGATAACCTCCTTGCCGCCGCGCAGGATGCAGGCGTTGCCGCTCTTCAGGCAGAGGGAGGCGATGTCCACCGTCACGTTGGGGCGGCTCTCGTAGATGGCGGCGATGACCCCTAGCGGCACGCGGCGGCGGCCGACGACCAGGCCGTTGGGCAGGGCGCGCATGTCGATCATCTCGCCCACGGGGTCGGGCAGCGCAGCCACCGTGCGCACGCCGTCGGCGACGGCCGCCAGGCGGTCGGGGTTCAGGAGCAGGCGGTCGAGGACGCTGGCCGAGATGCCGGCTGCCTTTGCCGTCGCGTGGTCCTCGGCGTTGGCGGCCAGGATCTCCTCCTGGCGGGCGAGAAGGGCCTCGGCGATGCTGTGCAGGGCGCGGTTCTTCACCTCCGTCGACAGGCCGGGCAGCCGCCGAGCCGCCTGGCGCGCGGCCTGGCCCTTGGTTTGCAGTTCAGATGCGATGCTGGTCACAGCATCTCCCCCTGCTCGCCTTTCTCCTTCTCCGTCGGTGCCTTCGCGAAGGGAGCCTTGCCCCAGGGTATGTCCGGGCGCTTGCCGCTGAGCATCTCCTCGATGGTAAGGATCTGGAGCCGCGGGAACTTCCGCTCCCAGAACTCGCTCTCGTAAAAGCCGGCGGCTGCTGCTTCCGTGACCATGTCCCTTGTGGGCGGTGCCAGGGTCAGGAGAACCCCGATGGGCTCCTGCTCTCTCTCCAGCACGCCAACCAGATCCCGAATCATACCTACGCCAACGTGCTCGCCGCCCTTTACGGAGACGATCACCCGTTTGTAGTCCTCCTTGGGGCCGGCAAAGAAGGGGATGACGCCGTCTATGCCCTTGTCCGAGCCCTTCTTCTTTCCCGCGACCGGTTGCGCGTCTAGCCTGGTAATGGCCCACCACTGGAACTGGTACTTGTCGCGCTGGGCCAGGTCGCGGGCGCTGGCTAGGTCCCTGGGGGCGCTTTCGACCTCAACCGTGAGGTCCGGGAAGGCGTCGGTCATGCGGCGCTCGATGAGGTTGATCGCCAGATACGTAATGTCGATGCCGATCCAGCGGCGGCCGAGCTTGTGGGCGGCGTGCACCGCCGTGCCGCAGCCGCAGAAGGGATCGAGGACGATGTCACCAGGGTTGGAGGAAGCGCTGACGATGCGCTCCAGCAGAGCCAGGGGCTTCTGGGTAGGGTAGCCGAGGCGCTCTTTGGCTTGAGAATTGATCGGCGGGATGTCTGTCCAGACGGAGTTCATGGCCGAACCGGCCATCTCATTGAGGTATCGTTTCAGGCGCGGACGCCGGTCTTTCGATGGCGGATACCATACTCGGCCGTCGGCGTCGAGCTTCGCCATTGTTTCGCGCGAGTAGCGCCAACCGTAGGGAGGCGAAACATGCCCCTTCCATTCGTACATCATGTTCGGGCGCGGGTTCGGACTCGTCATGTCCCCCAGCATATACGAGCCGCGCCCATCGCCGTCATCGTGCGTGTATTTCGAGGCAAGGTGGGCATCCGTGAGCCGGACGCGGGGCTGGTTCCACACGACCTCAGCGGTCTTGCCGTAGTAGAGGATGGTGTCGGTAACCGTGCCCCACCGCTTCGCGTCGTTGTGAACGTTCGTGCGTTGCCATGTGATCTCGTTGCGGAAGTTGCGGGGGTCGAAGATGCTGTCCATCAACACCCGCAGGTATGGCCCCGCCGTGGGGTCGCAGTGAAGGTAAATGGAGCCGGTAGGCTTCAGCACTCGGTGCAGCTCCACCAGGCGAATGGCCATCATGCTCAGGTAGGCGGTCACGTCGTTGTGGCCCAGGCCGTCCACCATGGCCCTCAGCATGCGCGCCACCTTCTGGTGCGGCCCCGTCATGACCTCCTCGTAGGCCTCCTGTGCCGTCGGCCCCCACCGCCAGGTGTCCTCAAACGCCTCGATCTGCGCCTCACTGGCGGCTCCTGTCGACTCGCGGAAGAGGATATTGTACGAGCGGTTGGAATTGAACGGCGGGTCAAGGTAGATCAGGTCTATGGACTCGTCGGGAATGTGGTTCCGCAGTATCTCCAGGTTATCGCCGTAGTAGAGGACGTTCGTCTTCAGTTCCATCACCACACCGCCACCCGGGCGCTCACTCCTCCGCCTTCTGCCGCGGCAGGCGGATCACGCTGTGCCCCGAGAGGCCAAGGAGCAGGCGGGCCCGCGGCTCGTCGCTCTGCCGCACCCACACCTCCCAGCTTGGCCGACCGGTCGGCGGCGCGACCTCCGGCGCAAGCTCGCGAACGGTGGCCTTTATCCCCTGGCGCTCCAGCGCCGTTTGCCACACGTCCACCTCCACCTGGTGGATGGTGGCCGCCACCTTCACCAGCGGGTTCTCCGCCAGGCGACGCCCCCGCAAGGACGAGACGCTTCGCCGAACCCTGTCGAACATGGGTCACCGTCCCGCCTCTGGCGGAACCTCCGGCGGCGGGCCTGTCCCCAGGAACTGGTAGACGGCCGGTGCCCCCAGGCCTCCCTCTTCACGGACGAAGACCTGGTTGATAATCACCTCGCCCTCGCTGGCGGTGGGCAGCCGTAGGCGATAGCGGCCGCTCTCGACGAGAGCGTCAGGCGGACTCACGTCCCGCAGGGCGCCCTCCCACTCGTCGAGGCCGAGACCAAGGGCGTCGATCACCAGCTCACAATAGGCCCTGGCCGCGACTACGCCTTCGGTATTCAAGACATCCACCATGCCCCGAAAACGCTGCGTCGCCACCTTCCCCTCCTGGGGCAGCCCGCTAGTCTGGCTGTCGGCGGGCAAACAACTAGCGATGCCTGCGCTGCCAGCGGGCCTTTTTCAGCATCTTGCGATGCTTGTGCTTGCGAATTTTCTTGCGCCGCTTCTTAACGACAGAGCCCATACCTACTCCTGGCGATGGCCTGCCTCCTTCCCAACGATCCTCTCACAAAAGCACCAGATTGTCGCGGTGGACTACCTCCGCCCCGTACTGATAGCCTAGCATTTCCTCGATGCGCTCGGAGCGGAGACCTTGAATCGTTTCGATGTCGCTGGAACCGTAGCTGGTGATGCCGCAGGCGATGCGCTGCCCCTCGCTGTCGCAGATGGCTATGGCATCGCCCCGCTCGAAGGGGCCCTCCACCCGGCGTATCCCCGCTGGCAGAAGGCTTCGCTTCTCCTGTTGTAGAGCCCTGGCCGCCCCCGCGTCCACCACAATGCTCCCCTTCAGCGAGAGGCCGGTCAGCATCCAGCGCTTGCGGCTCTCCAGGCGATCCGCAGTCGGTGGGAAGAGGGTGCCCAGGGCCTCGCCCTCGGCCAGGCGCGCCAGGACGTCCTTCTCGCGGCCGTCGGCGATGACCACGTGGGTTCCGCCGGCGGTGGCCAGTCTGGCAGCCTGGATCTTGGTGGTCATGCCGCCAACGCCCCGTTCGCCGCGCTCGCCCGCAAGCTGCTCGATCTCCTCGTCAATCCGATCCACCCGCTGTATAAGGCGAGCGTCGGGGTGGAGCCGGGGATCGGCGCTGAAGAGGCCGCCCTGGTCGGTGAGCAGCACCAGCAGCTCGGCATCCACCAGGTTGGTCACCAGGGCCGAGAGGTTATCGTTGTCGCCGATCTTGACTCCCTCGATCTCCTCCACCGCCACCACATCGTTCTCGTTCACGATGGGCACGGCTCTCGCTTCGAGGAGGGCCAGGAAGGTGTTGCGGGCGTTCAGGTAGCCCTGGCGATCGGCCAGGTCTCGCTTGGTGAGGAGGGTTTGGGCCACCACGATGTCGTGCCAGGCGAAAAGCTCGTCGTAGGCCTGCATGAGGTAGGGCTGGCCCACCGACGCCAGCACCTGGCGGAAGGGTATGTCTTTGCGCTCCTTGGCGCTGCCCAAGCGATGCCGCCCGCAGGCGATGGCCCCCGAGCTCACGATGAGCACGTCCTTCCCCTGGCGATGAAGGCGAGCCACCTGCCCCACCAGCGACGACATCACCTCCAGGTCCAGGCGGTCGGTGCCCGCAGTGAGAACGTTGGTGCCGATCTTAACTACGATGCGCTGGTAGCGCACCTGCGACGTGCTCACAGCTTGTGCTTCCATCAACGGTTTCTGTGTCTTTGCCATGTCTAACCTGAAGGTTTGCCAGGATTTGCTACAGCATTATAGCAGGGGGCTTCGCCAGCAAACAACAGAAGCCCTGACCTCAGCCAGAGCCTCCGTATTCTTCTTGTTCGCGCTCTATGTCGAGGCCACGCAATCACTCGGGCGGGGACTCTTCCTCCTCCTCCTCTTCCTCTTCGACCTGAGGAGCCAGCTGCCGCCCGAGGGGCAGCACTACGTCCGGCCTCTCCTCGCGTCGCCGCGCCCTGGCTGGTAGCCCATCGATCGCCTGACGCAAGTCGCCCAACTGCTGCCAGGCGCCGGCCTCCATCCCGTTCACGGCAACGGCTACCACGCCAGCATCCCGCAGACACTCCAGCTCGCCCGCGCCGATATCGGGTCGAACGGGAGCAAACAAGGGCTTGCGGGAGAGAAGATGCATGCGATGCAGCTCCATCTGGAGATGCACCGTCAGCGGCCCTCGCCAGTCATCGACCCAGAGGCCTTCCAGGCG
>Ga0315553_10002940_pt1 | contig 13467 bp, 8 predicted proteins | sample SalMarSW160140MG_FD_203099 | JGI IMG/M metagenome (GOLD analysis project Ga0315553, IMG submission 203099) | Salt marsh sediment microbial communities from the Plum Island Ecosystem LTER, Massachusetts, United States - Salt Marsh Sediment SW1601-40 ... | reverse complement strand
CCTCTGTGCCGAATGGAATGCCCTGATGGTCAACCAGCAGTGGTATCAAGTCGCGCCGGCCGACGGCTTCGAAGTGGAACCATTCGTGCTGGACGTGTGCACGCTGTTGGGTGATGTGAACGGGAATTGCACTGTGGAGGAGAGTGAAGGTGCCGGCATCCTGGAGCACATGGATCAAACTCGCGACCCGTGCACGCAGTTTCCGTGGGATCTGAACTGTAGCGGGCGAGTGACGACCGTGGACTACACCCTCCTGCTCGCGCATGTGGGCGAGCAGTGTCCGCCCAAGCCAGTGCCAGGAACTCTGGTGAATAGCTCTCCGCCCGCCGATGGCACGATGTGGCGGATCTGCTCGCAGCTATACCTGGAATTTGACGGTCCCATCAGCTTACCGGCCGAGGGCGCGCCGCTGTCGGTGGTGAGCCTTCACGATGGCACGGATGTCAGCGAGGGATACACCTATAGCCTGTTCGGCGCAACGATGTTGCTTGCCGAATGGAACGACCTGATGGTCAACCAGCACTGGTATCAGGTCACACCGGCCGAGGGCTTCAATGTGGAGCCATTCGTCCTGGACGTATGCACGCTGGTGGGCGATATGGACGGTGACTGCGTGGTGGAAGAGGTGGAGGGTGATCCAGTAGTCCCAGCGATTTTCCCCCGGCCACTGCCATATGACTTCGACTGCAATGGGCGTATTACATCGGGCGACTTGGGCCACCAACAGGAGCATCTGGGCGAGCAGTGTCCGCCCAAGCCGTAGCTGCGCGATCGGACAGCTCGTGCGAAACAAGGGGCCAAGGGCCCTCCATGTGAGGGCCCTTTTCTTTCGGCGCGGGTAAGCGGCTGGCTGCACCCACAAGCTCGACCGGACGGTGTCGGGGGTCGCATGAAGGTGGCACCCGCCTCATAGAGGCTTGACCTGCGGGACGGTTAGTCCGATGATCAGATTTTGCGGATGGGTGGGATGGCTGTTACCTATCACGTCGACCACAAAGCGGACGAAGCGGCGGTCGTGGATACGATCCTTGCGCGCTTGAAAAGCGACGGCGTCGTTGGCGACGAGGCCGACTATACGCGGGATTGCTTCGAGGCGCTGCGCCGCGAGGTCAAGGCCACGTTTGACGTGCCCGACACGACCATCTCGCCGGTGATGGAGCGTCTGCTGTACATGCTGGCCTGCGTGCGACGCCCGCGCAGGATCCTTGCGCTCGGCATCTTCTGCGGCAACACGTTGGTGTGGAACGTTGGGCCGACCTGCGGCAGTGGAAACGTGTTTCGCGTCGAGCGCTGCCTGGGCGTCGACATCAAGGCAGACGCGATCGCGCTAGCCAGGAAGAACTTTGCGAAGCTGCCGAACGCGGAACACGTGGAGTTGTTGGCTGAGGATGGGCTCGACACGTGTCGGCGAATCGCGCCCGGCATCGATTATCTCTACCTCGACGCCGACGATAAGACCCACGGCAAAGGCCTGTACCTGCTCATGCTGAATGCCATCTATCCCAAGCTTGCCGATGACGCGTGGGTGCTTGCACACGACACCAGGTGCCCGCGAGCGGGTTTCCCCGAACATCTCGAGGAATACCTGGCATTCGTACGCGACCCCGTTAATTTTCGGCAGAGCATCTCGTTCGACGTGGACGAGTACGGCTTGGAGCTGTCGATTAGGTAGTCGCGACTGCGGCCAACAGGACGCTTTGATACGCAGACGCCCGGGCGCCCCGGCGATGCGTCGCATTCGTCCGCACCCACAAGCTCGGCCGCACGGGAGGTCGTACCTGGCTGAGGCCTCGGCCCTGTGGCACTGTGCACCCACAAGCTGCGCGGACCACGGGCCCGCTTGGCTTGAGGGTGCCACGCGCCGTCATCGTGTTGGCCGCCCTTGAAAGGACGGGCCACCCCCGCCTCGCCGGGGCGAGACGGGCCACCCGACGCGTTTGGTGGTAGGATGGCGGCACGTTATAACTGCTTGTGACGGGTAAGGAGGCGTGGCAGATGGTTAAGGCGATCGGCATCGCCGGCAGCCCGCGTCGGGCGGGCAATTCGACGACGCTATTGAAGGCCGCTCTGGCGGGCACCGCGTCTGCGGGAGCGGCAACGGACATCATTCATCTAAACGATCTGGTCTTTGAGGGCTGTCAGGGGTGTCAGCCCTGCACGCCGGACGGTCAGTGCCGCATTCGCGATGCGCTCACGCCGGTCTTCGCGGCGCTGAAGCTGGCGGACGTATGGATGCTGGCTTCGCCGATCTACTTCGACGGCGTGTCGGGCCAGATGAAGACCTTCTTCGACCGCTGCCTTTGGCTGACCAACGAGCGGGGCCGGCGCAGGGCGCGACTGACCGGCAAGCGCCGTGCGGCGGTGCTCGTCACGTATGAGGCCGGTCCCAGCGAGGGCTACCGCAAGGTGGCCCAGATTCTGGCGAACTACCTCGGGTGGATGGGCGAGTTCGGCACGGTCGAGGTTATGTCCGAGGCCAACCTGGGCCCCAGCGGTGCGGCCAACAAGAGACCCGATCTGCTGGAAAAGGCGACCAAGATGGGGCAAGAGCTTGTGCGAAGTCTGGGGGAGGTATAAGAACGCGTCATGCCCCCACGCGGCGTGGGCACGCCAGCCGAGTAAACAAGAGCCGATGCGACCCGCCCCACACGTCGCCGATGGAGACGCCGCCCGGGTGACGTGGGCCGCAAGCGTTTAACGCCAATTGTAGAGAGACCGCTATGAGCGAGAAATCCATCATTCCGGAGCCGTTGATCCTACGAGATCACCTGGCTTTGGACAGGACCAAGCTGGCCAACGAAAGGACTCTGCTGGCGTACCTTCGGACGGCGATCATGCTGCTGGTGTCGGCCGTCACGGTGCTCAAGCTGCTACACGACGATCACACGATGGTCGTGCTCGGCTGGGTCCTGCTGCCCGTCGGGTTGGGTGTGGGCGCGATCGGGGCGGTGCAATTCTTCAGGACGCGCCAGACCATCTCGGCGGCCTACTCGTCCGGCACGCCCGACAGCCGGCCGGGCTCGTGACCCGCGGCGCGCCGAGCCAAGACTCGCCCTGACGCCCTCTACGTTGAGGGAGTAGGGCGACGTCGTACCCGCCTTGATCCCCGGCCGGCCATGGGCTGACCGCCGCGCCCGCTCCGGCGAGGGGCTAAAGAATTTGGGCCAACCAGCATTTTTATGTTGCCTGAAACTGAAAAACGCTTTTAATGCTGCGCGCGCGGGCGGGTGCCCGCGATGAATACCAAGGCGCAGGCCGACTCACGACCGTTATCGGTTGGGGGTCGCTGCGGTTGCAGGAAACCAGGCATGGCTAAGAACGCAGTATTGTCGGTCAGGCCGAAGAACGGGAACGGTCACATTCCGGCCACCGTCGGCCCGATCACCGATCTGGAACGCCACCTTCCGCAGGACTGGTGGCGAAGCCTGTTCAATTCACTCTACCTCAAGACCGACGGCGACGTAGTCGAGAACGATCACAACACCATTCGCGAGGTCGATCTGATGGTCCGGGCGGCGGCGCTGGAGCCGAACGACCGCGTGCTGGACCTATGCTGCGGGCAGGGACGCCACGCGCTGGAACTCGCCCGACGGGGTTTCTCGAACGTGTTCGGCCTGGATCGGAGTCGATACCTGATCCGCCTGGCACGGCGTCGCGCCAAGAAACTGGGCCTCGTTGCGTCCTTCCACGAAGGGGACGCGAGGCGGTTTCGGCTGCCGGCCGGGACGTTCCAGTGCGTGGCCATCATGGGCAATTCCTTCGGCTACTTCGACCGCGAGGAAGATGACGAGGCCGTGCTCAAAGCGGTCAAGCGGGCTTTGGTCTCGGGCGGGATGCTGGTGATGGATCTGGTCGACGGCGAATGGATGCGCGAGCACTTCGAGAAGCGCAGTTGGGAATGGATCGATCAGGACCATCTTGTCTGCCGGGAACGTTCGCTGGCCTCGGACGCAGAGCGGCTGATCAGCCGTGAGGTCGTCGTCCACGCCGAACGAGGCGTAATCGCCGACCAGTTTTACGCCGAGCGCCTGTATTCGCGCGAGAGAATCGAGGGGTTGCTGGACCGTCTGGGGTTCTCGACGATCCGGTTCCACGAGTCGGTCCAGACCGACTCCACCCGACAGCAGGACCTGGGGATGATGGCCCACCGGGTATTCCTCACGGCCGTCGGTCCACGGAAGAGGCCTCCCACCGCCAAGCCGACCGTTCCGTTCCCGGAGGTCACCGTGCTGCTGGGTGATCCGCGTTTACCCGACGAGGTGAAGCGAGGCGGCCAGTTCAACGCCGAGGACATGGATACCATCCAGCGCATGAACAAGGCCCTGAGCGAGATGCCCGAGTACACGTTCCGGTACCTCGACCATCACGCGTCGCTCCTGAAGGACCTGCGCGATTTGCAGCCCACGTTCGTTCTGAACCTGTGCGATGAGGGCTGGGACAACGATGCCTTCAAGGAGTTGCACGTGCCGGCCGTGCTGGAGATCCTCGATATTCCCTACAGCGGCGCCGGCCCGGCGTGCCTGGGCATCTGCTACGATAAGGCCATGGTCAGGGCGATAGCCGCGGACATGGATATCGCCACACCGATGGAGACGCACTTCAATCCCGCCGACCAGTCGGCCACACTGGCGTCGGTCTTCCCGGCCTTGGTCAAGCCCAACCAGGGCGATTCCAGTCTCGGCATTACACAGCAGGCGGTGGTACACACCTCTGAGGAATTGATTGACTATGTGCGTGCGCTGGAGGCACAACTGCCCGGTCGGGCGCTGCTCGTCCAGGAGTTTCTCAGCGGCTCGGAGTACAGCACCGCCCTGATCGGCAACCCGACGCACGGCCTTCAGCCTTTACCCATCGTGGAGGTGGACTACAGCGGCCTCGATCCGTCGCTGCCGAAAATCCTGGGTTACGAGTCCAAGTGGATCCCGGACTCGCCCTATTGGAGCGACATTCACTATCACGAGGCCCGACTCGATAGCGGCGTAGCCCAGCAGCTTCTCGATTGGTCGAGCCTGCTTTTCGAGCGTCTGGGATGCCGCGACTACGCCCGGTTCGACTGGCGCGCCGACGCCAACGGAACCATCAAGCTGCTGGAGGTGAATCCGAACCCCGGCTGGTGCTGGGACGGCAAGCTGAACTACATGGCCGGTTTCGCCGGCCTGCGCTATGCCGACCTGCTACGGATGGTTTTGGAAGCAGCCCAGTTGCGCTGCGCCCTGTGACGAGGCGTGAGCGTCGAGTTGATAGCGTGACGTGCCCCCCCCGGTCGAGGCATGTTCACGGGCGCAGGAGCACCTTCGCCGCCCAGCCGTCGACGTCCAACTGTACGGTTCCATCCATCTCGGCCTCGTGGCCTGAGAACAGCTCCTTCCACGTGCCGCCGGCCGGCATGGGCACGGGGAGTTTCTGCGTTTCGGGCGAGAAGTTCGCCGCAACGACCACGACGTCGCCGGCATCGTTCCACCGGTGGTAGACGACGGATTTCTGCGCTGGAAGAACCGCGTCCAGGGCAATGTTGGCCGTCCGAAGCGAGTCGTGCCGGCGCCGCAGCCAGGCGAGGCGCTTGTAGTGTTCATGCAGGCCCCGGCCACCGGGGGTGGCGAGCTTTTCCCAATCGATATAGTTGTGATCCATGTTCTTGGGTGTGTCTTGCGCCAACGTCTGCCCGTGATACAGCATCGGCTCACCGACGACGGTAAACAACACGGTAGCCCCGAGGGCACTCTTGCGCCGCGCCGCCTCATCGTCAAAGCCCGCCTGCCTGGTTTCGAGAATCACGCGCTCCTCGTCGTGGCTCTCGAGGTAGTTGATCATGCATGTGGGGCGGTCGGCATAGCCTTCGTGGGCGGCGTCGAGCGTCCGGATCGCCCCTTCGAAGTCATCCCACGTGTAGCCGCCGATCTCGCGCTGGCAGAGCAGCGCCTTCAGCGCGTAGCTGAAGCGCACGTGCCAGGCACCGTCCATATCGGCGCCGATCATCAAAGCCGGGGCTTCGGGCAGGTGCTCGCCGATGAGAAAAACATCCTCCCGCACCGATCTCGCCGCCCAGGAGAGCGTCGGGATTCCATATCCGTCCGCCGTCACGCCGATGCTCTTGATGTAGTCGAACCGAAATCCGTCAACGAGGAACTCGGTCAGCCAGTATTGCAGCACATCCTTTACGAACGCTCGGGTAGCGGGTTTGGCGTAGTCCAACTGCGGCAGGCCAAACTCATTGCCCCCGGTCGGCCCCGGGCCATACCAGGGGCTTTGCTCGTACGGATACATCTGGTTGAACGGATGGTCGTGCCCGGTATGAGCCAACACCATGTCGAGGATGACGGCCATGCCCTTGCCGTGTGCCTCGTCGATCAGCCAACGAAGCTCGTCCGGCGAGCCGTAGTCTTCGTTGGGGGCAAATAGGAACGTCGGCGTATAGCCCCATCCCTTGTTCTCGTGCACGCCGAAGACGGGCATCAGCTCGATCGCAGTCATCCCCAGGTCACGAACGTAGTCCAGTCGCTCGACCGCTTCGCGGAAATCCCGCTGCGGGGTGAAGTCGGCGATGTGCATCTCGTAAATCAACAGGTCGGCAAAGCGGGGACGGCTCCAACGTGCGTGCTGCCACGGATAAGGGTCTTCTCGCGGCTTGACGATGGCCTTGCGGGGTCGGTCGCCGGGCTCTTCCTCGACGTAGCGCGCATACGGGTCGCAAATGATCAAGTCTTCGTCGATAAGAAACTGATAGGCGAACGATCCCCGGGGCAGCCTGCGATCGACCGTCCACAACCCCTCGTCGACCTCGTGCATAGGATCGGCGCCGCGCCGCCAATCGTTGAAGTCACCGATCAGATGCACCGACTTCTTGTGCGGGGCATACAGCGTGAAACTCACCAACCCCCTACGATCGACCGCACCCGGGAAGGGAAGGTCGCGCTTCGGCGCCGCTGTCGGTTCCCTGCCGCCCACGCTCCGCTCCTCGTTTCAACCTGTCCAGTTATTCTATCGCGCCGTCGTGGTGCACAACACGGTCTGGCGTCGGCAAAGACGATCGAACAGCGACCACGATCTCGCCAAGCCCCCTGCCGGCTGACGTCACGCAAGGGCATCGGGGTCTTTCGCGCGATCGTCGGCAGGTTCTGTTGCGGCTGCGGGGACGAGGCTGATCAGCTTCTGCCCGGGCGTCGGTTTGGGCTCGTCGTCGGCGGTGAAGGGCTGGATCTCGCCCGAATCCGTCACCCAGAACAAGGGGACAGCCTCGGGGCCGTAGCGGGTGCGGAATGCCTCGAAGTCGAACTGATCGGTAAGGGAGCTGATTTTGATGACGCCGCCACGATACAGCCGGCTGAGAAGCTCGTCGTAGGTGAGACCGCGCTGGAAGAGGTAGCGTCCATGGAAGACGTCGCCCTCGGCGCCGCCGGGCTTGCCCTTCTCACTGGGCGCAAGCTGATAGACGTTGGCGCTGTCGAACACTTTCGCCAAGCGCATGGCGCCCAAACCGTTGGCCTCATCGTTGGCCGTCAGAGCCAACACCTTACCGAGGCCTCGCAGGTCGACGTCGTCGATAAGTTGTTCGGCCAGGAAGTCGCCGTGATGGGCCTCGAGCCCGGCCATGCGGGCGTTGCGGATGCGCGTCCAGTTGGTATCAACCAGCAGCACGCGCGCGCCGGCGTCCTTGATCGCAGCGGTCAGGCGCTGGGCCAGCGGGTTGGCCCCCATCACCAGGTAGCCCACGCCGGATTCAGCCACGCCAAGGGCCCTGGCCAGCGGCAGGCTCGTCAGGCCGCAAAACGCGATCGTCCCGATGATCACCGCGAACATCAGCGGCACGAGCTGCTCGCCCTGCGCATCGCCGTGCTGGGTAAGCTGAAGCGCGAACGTGCTGGCCACGGCTGCCGCCACCACGCCCCGTGGCGCTACCGCGCTGACGAAGATGCGCTCGCTCCGGCTCAGGCCGCTGCCCACTGTGGCCAGCAGGACCGAAGCCGGTCGTACCACGACGATCAGCACAACGATGAACAGCACACTGCCCAAGCCCAGGGCGCTCAGGTCGGCCAGATCGATGCGAGCCGCCAGGAGAATGAAGAGCAGTGAGATCAGCAGGACGCGCAGGTTCTCCTTGAACTCCACGATTGGTTCGATGTCGGCCCACCTCTGATTGGCCAGGAGGATACCCATCAGCGTGACGGCAATCAGGCCGCTCTCGTCTTGCACGGCGTTGGAGGCTGCGAACACGCCCGCCACCAGGGCCAGCGCCACGGAGTTCTGAAGGTAGTCGGGAATCCAGTACTTGCGGAGCAGCGGAATCAGCAGCGCCGCGCCGGCTGCACCGAACACCACACCCGCGGCGACGGCCTTGGCCAAACCGATCGCCACCACCGACCCCTGCTGCTCGGGTCCGGCGAGGATGGCCTCGAACACCAGCACAGCCGCCACCGCACCGATCGGATCGTTGACGATGCCCTCCCACTTGAGGATCGACGCCATGCGCCCCCGCAACTGCATCGACCGAAGCAGCGGCAGGATCACGGTGGGTCCGGTCACCATCAGGATCGCGCCGAGCAGCACGGCCAGCGGCAGAGGCAGGCCGGCAATCCAGTAAGCCGCCGCCGCCGCCAGCACCCAGGTGACCGCCGCGCCGATGGTGATCAACCTCAGTACCGTGGCGTCATGCAGTTCGCGGAAGCGTAGGCTCAAGCCCCCCTCAAACAGGATGATGGCCACCGACAGTGACACGAAGGGCAACAGCAGGTCGCCCAGCAGCGCGTCGGGGTCGATCAGCGACAGGCCCGGTCCGGCCGCCATGCCCGCCAGCAGCAGCACCAGAATCGCCGGCCACCTTAGCCGCCACGCGATCCACTGCGAGGCGATCCCCAGGACCAGCACGACAGCCAACTGCACAGGCAGCGAGAGCACCGTTTGTCTCCGTGCGACGGGGGAGTAAGCGTACGCCATCGAGCGGAAAGGTTCAATCGACTCGTGTTGGGTGGCACCCATTTGGAACATCCCTACGTACTGAGCGTGGAAGACAGTTCGTCGCCCCAGAAACAAGACGCGCAGGTTTGGGGTCCGGATAACGCGTTGTCCGTTCGCCTCACCGTGCGATTACCCGCGTCTCGCAGCGTCACATTCGGCGCAGCCTGCACGTCCGACATTGCAGGTCGCGCGACGTCGCAAGGTTCTGCAAGTCAAAGGCTTACCAAAGCCCTGTTTCGCTTCGCCAGCTTCCTGGCGCCCGGCACGGCAACTGCTGGCAAGGCATGTCGTCGTGTCGCTACATCTCGCGGCACGGCGGAGGGAAGAGAGGCCATGCCGTCATCTGTTGCGCCGGTCGACGCGCGCGATGCGTCGTACGGCGTATCCAACCCAACCAGATCAGACGCCGCTCAGCACGGTTGCGGCTGGGTTGCGTTGCTAGCGCTGGCGCTATTCGCCTACGGCACGTTGCTGCCGTTCGACTTCGATCTCTCACTCGGGCCTTGGGCGCACGGGCGCTTGTGGTCGCACCTGGCGTGGTCGCAGCCAACACCCGACGACGTAATCGCCAACATCATCGTGTGCATCCCACTGGGCATGCTGCTTTGCCTGAGCCTGCATCAACGAGTGGCGAGCCCGTCGCTGCGCATTGCGACGACCGTGTTGATCGTCTCGGCTGCGAGCCTGGCGGCTGAGAGTGTTCAGACCCTCATCCCGTCGCGCGTGGCCGCGTTCAGCGACGTCGGGCTGAACGCACTGGGAGGTCTTGCCGGCGCGCTGCTGGCTGCGCCGACTGCGCGTTGGCTGGCTCGTGGAAGTCGCTCCGCCGCAGAGTTGCTTCGGACGCGCCCAGCCACCCTGGGTTTCATGGCTGCAACCGTTCTGATCACGCTCAATAGTTGGATGCCGTTCGACTGGCGGTCGCCCGCGCAGGGCCTGCGGCAGGCCGACCTGACACTGACGGCGTCGGCAACCATCTTTGAGCTCACCAACACCGACGCTTGGCGTTTGTCTCTCGATCGCGTGGGTGATTGCGGCTACCTGCTGGTGCTGGGCTTTTTCGCGTTGCTGTCACGTCGCGAGACAGACGCAGGCCGAACCCGCGCAACGTTCGACGCGGCTGCGCGTGTACTGCTGCTTGTGCTGCTATGGGAGGTGGGGCGGCTCGCCCTGGGCTCGCATGTTTTCTCCGTCTTCACGATCGTCACTCGCTTGCTGGCCGCCGGCGCGGGCGTCTGTTTTGCCCTGGCGATGATCGATATGCCGACCGAAGGCGCCTGGCGGCACGCACCGCGTATGCTGTTGTCGCAGCCGCTGTTAGCGGCCTGCCTGTTCGTTCAGGTGGGGTTTCTGATTGCCCGAGCGGGGCTGCCGCTGGTTGACGGCGTGACTGGCTTTGAGATCCAAGCACTTCCGTTCTACGCCGAATTCCGCCGACCGTTTCTGCCGGCCGTCGCATCGGTGTGGGAGCAGATCGTACCCTATGCGGTCCTGGCGCTGACGGCCGCCGCTTGCTCGTCGATGCGCGGCATGCGCGAAGTGCTGCCGCGGGTGCTTCCGTTCGTGCTGAGTGTATCAATCGTGGCTGAAGTGCTTGCCTCGCTGGGGGCATCGACTCTGTTCGACGTGACCGACGTGCTGCTGGCGCTGACCGGGGCATTGGCCGGCACATGGACGCATACGTGGCTGACCCGGCACGCACCCGATGATCGCCTGCCCGAGCCCGCGCCGGCAGCGACGGCACGACCAACCGTCGAAGGCGATTTGGTAACCGTCGCGAACATGATCCCGCCGCACCTCGCTCATCGCTGGCCCGTCGATCGTCGTATCGATCCGCAGACCAATTGATCGACGCTGCCGCGAGGCCCGTCACATGGGCCGCTGGCGCATCCGCACTGTGCGAAGCCGGTTGATCGCCGCGGCAAGTTCGTACTTTCGTGGCCGGGCAAAGTTGCCCGGGTGCCGCTCGCCCCGTCGCAACGGGTCGAGCGCGTCGAGTCCCTCGCGATCGAAAAACGCCTCCACCGCCTCCACCGTCTCGCGCAGTGTGGCCTTGCCGTCCATGAAGCGCGATGTGGCCAGGTGAATCGCGTAGCCCACCGCGCGCGTCTGGCTCGCATCGACCAACTGTTCGACGTAGCGCAGGTCGATCGGGTCGGTGCCGAAGCGTATCGAGTCGATCCCTCGGACGTCGATCTTCACCTCGCGCCGACCACGCGAAGCGTCGAAGCTCTCGGCCAGCGGGATGCGGGTGGCGTGTTGGCAGATCGGTCCAGCGGCCTCGGCGCGGCGGCCGCTGGAATGCTCGCCAGCGATGCGCCGGGCGTCGGCCGTCACGTCATACGGAAGGTAGTCGCGCATCATGATGACGGTGTCCGCCACGTCGAAGTAGTCGCCGCACCCGCCCATCACCAGCACCGTCGAGACGCCCAGTGCATCGTACATCTCGCGTACGCGGTCGAGCAGCGGCGTGATCGGCTCGTGCTGCTTGTGCACGAGCACCTGCATTCGCGCGTCGCGCACCATGAAGTTGGTGGCCGACGTGTCCTCGTCCAGCAGCAGCGCATTGGCACCGACCTCGACGGCCTCCAAAATGTTGGCCGCCTGGCTGGTGCTGCCGCTGGCGTCGTCGGTGCAGAAGGCCCGGGTGTCGCGACCGAAGGGCAGGTCGCTGATGAACGGGCTGATGTCCACCCGTTCGACACGCCGTCCGTCTTCGGCGCGGATCTTCACCGCATCGCGCCCGGTCACCACGTACTCGCGTCCGTCGCCGGGAATGTGCGGGTACACGCCGCGCTCCAACGATTTCAGCAGCGTCGACTTGCCGTGATATCCACCGCCGACAATCAGCGTTACGCCTTTGGGAATACCCATGCCCGTCAGTGCGCTGCACGCGTCGGCACCCTCGCCCATAGGATTCGCCAGCCCCACCGTCACCCGCAGCGATTCGGGCGAGGCGAATGCCACCGCCTGTTTGCGCGGCATCGGTGCGTCACTGGCGCCGCTGGCCCGCGGGAGGATCGCGCCGTCGGCTACGAACGCCACCAGACCCATCTGGTCGAGCTGTGAGCGGATGTGCTCGTGATTCTCGACGCACTCGACGAACCGGCGCGCCTCGTCTTGCGGTGCGTGGGCCCACAGCAGGCTGCGCTGCACGATCTCGGGCAACTCGACACAGAGCATGGTCTGGGCCTGTCGCGCGAGCACGCGTCGACCCGCAGCCGGCAGGCCTACCCCCAGCCTCGCCTCGACCCACTCGGGTGTGACGACGACGGCCGTCCGTTCGAGCACCTCTTGCCCGCCCGCGTCGATGGCGACCAGGCCGCTCTTGCCCGTGCCGCGTCGGCCATGCACAACCTGGCGAATCGCACCATCCACCCGTCGAGTGATGTAGTCGGCCAACCCCACGCGACGCGATGCGTTGGCGAACAACTCGCTCGGCCAGCCCGCCTGCCGCTGCGGCAGCCGCACGCGAACCTTCGACGGCGCGGCAAACGGATCGCCCTGCACGTGGTCGATGTGCAAAGTGAACTCGCCGAACTCGTAGCTGCCGGCGATATCCTTGTAGGCCTTGTACCCCCGCCCGTCGATGCGCGACAGAACGCCCCGCAAGTCATCCATTCTCTGAATCTTCGGCGGCTTCACGCTCAACTTCCAGAGCCCTGTTCGCGCACCACTCGAAGCACTTCTTCCACGGTTTCGTTGAGCCCTCTGGCGCTGTTCGCAGCAAGACGGCCAGCCAGGGCGGGAGAGTATTGGGCGACGTCCTCTTGGGTTACACCGTGCCAGATCGGCAAGATCACCTTCGGACCTTTCATTTCTTGAATGACGAGCCCGTCCAATTCATATTGCGGCCAGTTCTTGGCAAAGAACGCCCGGCTTAGCACAACTATTCCGTAGCGCGAATCCCGCAGCCCTTTGTCGATGGACTGCCTAAGACTGTCGCCCAGCGTGAGCGAGAATTCGTCGTACCACACCTCCAACCCTACGTCTCGCAGGGCATGCGCTAGCCTCCGAACGAATTCTTCCTTATCTTCAGACGCGTGACAGATGAAGACATCATAGCTCTTGCGCTCGGCGTCAGACCCGCCTGCGTACACGTTAGTCTCCTCCCAGTTGTATCCCTCTATGAGGCGATCTACCTCCTCGTCCATCGAGTCGTTAATCAGATAGGGGCGCTTAGCTGTGACATCCTCCAGGATTCGCTGCTCAACCCAATAGCGCATGGTATGCTGTACCGTCTCCTCCGAGTAGAGGCGTGTAAGGAGGGGAGAACGCAGGACTTCATTAGGAGGCAATTCAAGTGACTCGCCAGCCGACGTCAGACGCTGGTGAACGACGCGCAGTACGTCATATCGAGCCCTTCGCCGGAAGAATCTCATATTCGCCATTTGAGGGTCCACAGACAAGTCTCTGGGGGGGAGCAGGAATACCAAGTCCTTCACCTCGGGTACGAGACGCCCACAAAGCACCTCGATGAGAGCCACAAATCCGGCTTTGGGAAGCCACTCGATG
>Ga0315553_10002939_pt1 | contig 13467 bp, 11 predicted proteins | sample SalMarSW160140MG_FD_203099 | JGI IMG/M metagenome (GOLD analysis project Ga0315553, IMG submission 203099) | Salt marsh sediment microbial communities from the Plum Island Ecosystem LTER, Massachusetts, United States - Salt Marsh Sediment SW1601-40 ... | reverse complement strand
CAGCTAGATGCCATTGGCGACAGCCTTCCGATGGTGTTGTAGGCGACCGCCACGGCCAACAAGAGGGTGACAAGGTACAGAGGGTTCCTCGTCAGCATGGCGGGGAGCAATGCGGCGAGGAGCCAGAGCATCCAGGTCACGGTGTGATACATGCGGTTCCGCCCAAAAGGTTGGCCTTTCTAGAACTGCGCCCTGGCTCGGACGTAGATAGCGACCAACAGTACCGCGATGGCTACGAAGGCTAGAGTGCCAAAGCCTAGCGTACCGGCACCTACTCCCAGCAGGAGCAAGAGCCTGTCCAGGCCCACCATCTCCTGCTGTGTCGGGTCGGACGATGCCGTCGCCGGGTTTGTGGGCTGGGCCGTGGCGACCTCGCCGGACTCAGCGGCGTTGTCTTGCTCTCCTGTGCCAGCAGTGGGTGTGGCGGCAGGTGCCATCGCCACCACCGTTGGCATGGGCGTGCCCGTAGCGATTGGGCTCGCTGTTGCTGGCGCTGGAGTGGGCTCAACTGGCACGGCCGTCGATGTGGGTGATGGCGGCGGGGCAGAGGTTGTCCCAGGAGTGGGTGATCTGGTGGCAGTTGGAGTCGATGTCGGTCGAGGGGTGGCTGTGGGCTGCGTCACCTCGATGGTCAATTCGTACGAGTATTCGCCCGCTCCGTTGAGCACTGTGAGTTCGTAGGTGTGGGTCTGCGACGGACAAAGGTATCTGGCATCGTCTGGACGCACGCCTTCGCCGTCGAGGGCCACTATCTCCGCGTTATCCACGGACCAGCTCAGGGTCGAACACTGACCCCCCACGATGTGCTCTGGATCGGCTGTAAACTCCACCACCGGAGGAGAGTGGTCCGGAGTGGCGGTAGGCGCAGGGCAGAGTTCCTCGAAGGAGATCAGCGGCGGCTCGACTTCGGAGTCCTCGGTGGTGCCAGCCCCCCAGGCCCAACCCTCTACGTCGCCTGGCTGCACGTAGTGTCCTGAGGCTCCCATACCTGAGTAGACCCACTCGTTTTCCTCCTGGTCAAGGTGGAAGTACGACCAGTATTTGCAGGAAGCACTGCCCGCGCACTTGCAGAAGCAGTTCACCTGTGGATAGTTGCACCCATTGGCCTCGATCTTGCAGATGGCGGCACCCAGGCCACCGTAGGAGAAGTCCTTGACTATGGACAAGCCTGACGCGTCTAGCACGTCCTCACCCGTCATGCCGGAGCCAGTGTAGTCGATGCAGTCGGTGAACACGTTTCCATTGGCGAACTTGATCACGAGGCCCACGCGCTGCGTGTCCTTCGCCAGCGCCCGACCTACAGGAGCAGCCGACGCCACTGCGAGGGCAAGCAAGGTCAAGGTGATCAGCAGTCCCACTGTTGTCCGCTTCATGAAGCACCCCAATCCGATGCCCGGACTGCCCTCTCGGATGTTGGAGCAGACCGGTCACTAGCCAGAGCCAGGAGACTTCTTAGTCAGACTTCCTGAGCTTCAGACCGACATATCCGGCCAAGCCGGTCATCCCAGTCGCCAGTAGTAGGAGAGTGCCGGGCTCCGGTACGAATTCTGCCTCCTCCTCGGCCGGGGCCACACAGATCTCATCCAGAGTCATCATCGTATCCGGCTGCGCTCCCCAGGGGCCGAAGACGAAGGCTCCGACGTCTCCATCGTAGAGATTCATGTCTCCGTAGTGGTTCCAGGACCACTCACCGCCTGCTGCGAGGTAGTGGTAGTTCCAGAAGGCTTCGGCGTTGCAGAAGCAGTTGCCGGCCTGGCAACCCTCGACACCTTTCCACACCGTGCCCAGGGGCGGACGATCAATACCGCAGAGGGCTTTGCCGAGGCCCTGGAACTCCTCCCACTGCACGTCGAACCCGCCCATGTCTTCGGCCGCGATCAGTGCTTCGAGATACCTTATGGGGGTCGCCGTCTGTAGACAGTAGGTCTCAGCCTTCCCGTCGCCATACTGCACGTAGATCCCGACCGCCCCTCCGTTGGCGCCGAGGGCTGTGGCCGCTGGTAGCAGCATCGTGGTCACCACGATGGCAAGAATGATCACAACGTGCCTTGAAAGCCTTTTTCCCTTCACTGTTGTCCTTTCCTTCTTCGTCGTTCATCCATCTTTGGGCTGCTGGAGTCCGGGATCGCTGTGGCCTCTACATCGCGTTCACCTCCCCCTGAGTGCTTTCTGAGAACTACATTAGTACGTAGATGCTGCTCTAGCCTGCATACGCCCTCAGGGTCAGGGGTATGCAGGCCTTTCCCTCGTGAACGTTGATATCCTGAGTTCCCTCACCAGCTACTCCATCTGGGTCGTAGTACGTTACTCGGACCTCGTAGTCCGCTCCCGCCTCTAGGTGCGGCAGCAGAAGGTACTGGATCCCCGTCTTCCCCATGTCGCCGAGCGGAATCCATGAGGTGTCTCCCTCAGCGTGGTAGCTGGCAGAAGCTACCCCGTCGTTGTTGTCGTCGCCTGAGAACGGAGCCACGATCTCTAGCCCGTCGCTGCAGGTCAGGCGAGGGTAGACGGTTCCGGCCACGGTGCCGCCTCCCTCGGATAGGGGTTCGAAGTCGGGATACAGGGGAGAGACCAGCGTCTGGATGGCCTCCAGAGTAGCCAGAAGACGGTTCTCCGGGCTGCTGGCGCTGTAGGCAAAGCTGCCCGGTTCCTCCTCGAAGTCCTGGTACTCCAGCAAGGCGTCCCAGGAGCTAGAGATACCGCCTGTGTCCAGCGGAATGATCAGGGGCTCCTCGCGGTACATCCCTGCGGCGAGCATCCCCTGAATGGCGAGCGCGGTGGAGTTGCAGTTGGGCTCGGTCCGCGTCGCAACGTCGGGATATCCGCCGTCCTGGTAGCGCATGACCTTGAAGAAGTCGGCAGCGTCTTCGGTCACGTCGGGGGAAGTCGGACCTCCACCAGCGACGATGGCCTGTAAACTGAGCCCGGTTGTATCCACGTCCCCCGCGGTCCCACCCCAGGCCCAGGGCCAGCCGCCTTCCGCGAGTTGTTCGCTTTCGAGGGCCGTCACCGCGTTGGCCGGGATGGTCTCACTCACGGCGTGCAACGCGATCAGAGCCAGGTCGTGGGAGAAGATCTTGTTGGTGTTGTACCTGCCTGTGGAAGCGCTGTAGGTGTCTTTCAGCTCTTCCACCAGGTCCCGGCCGGCGAAGTAGTACGGGTCTCCACTAGCCTCTTCTACGGCCCGGATCACTTTGCCCAGTTCCCCGGCAGGACCGCCCGGCGGTCCGCTGGCGATGTAGTCGGGGGTTAGGTCTTCGAGAGCGTCGAGAGCGCTAGCGCCGTCTTTGGTCCAAGCGGGCCCATCCGGGTCCTCTCCGCACAGAGCGATGGCGTGCACGGCGTCAGCGGTGACGGCACCGCCACCGAAACTACCGTCGTTGCTCTGTTCCGCGCGCAGCCACTCCAGCGCCTTCATAGCCGCGAGTCCACGGCCCGGCAAGGGCAGAGATCTTCCCATCAGCCCTGGGGTTGACGCAGCGGTGACCAGCCCGTCACTCTCGAAGGAGCCGTCTCCCGATTGAGCATCGACGAGCGCGTCGAAGGGCGTGCGCAAGCACCGCCAGTACTCGCCGCTCAATAGATCCTCGCCGGCCGCCAGCAGAGCCTCGATGGCCCGGGCGGTGGATACTGGATCCGAGTCGGATGCTGTTGCCGAGGCAGCGAATCCGGCGTGTGCCGTCTGCCGGGCCTTGAGGTAGTTGATCCCGGCCGAGACAGCCGTCGAGGAGGGGGATCCACCTGTCGACAGCAGGGCCTGGACGCTTAGCGCGGTGCTCGTGGTGTCGCTGGTCTCGCCTGGCATGGGGCCCCATCCTCCGTCAGGGTTCCGTTGGCTCCTGAGCCAGACCTTTGCATCGCGGGGCACCGTTTCTTTGGACGCTTGCAGCGCCAGAATAGCCAGAGCTTGAGCGGCTATGCCATCGGAGGTGGTAGCTTGGTACCTCCCGGTGTCTTGAGAGTCACCCTGGTAGTAAACCTCGATGATGGCGATGAGATCGGTGCCCTCGAAGTCCCGCGGGTGGCGGTTGCCAGCAACCACCGCGAGGATGGTGCGGGCAGTGCCCTCTGCCGTGGTGGTGTAGGTGGGGACCTGGGTGGCGAGGTAGTCGAGGGGCGAGTTTCCCCCGTCCTGGACGGTGTTCGGATCTTCGTACGCGGCGGTGAAGGCCAACACCACCGAGCAGGTGGTCTCAGGGTCTGAGGTAGGCGTGCCAAACCCGCCGTCACCGTTCTGCTCACCTGCTAGCCAGCGCAGCGCCTTGTTTACCGAGCGGAATCGCTCGGCTGTGGTAGGGCCTTGAGCCGAAGCGGACGAAACACCCTGAGCACACACTGCCAGCAGGATGACCAGCGATAGTAGAGTCTTCCTCATGTCTCTCGTTGCCGCGCCCCAGCAAAGACAAGGCCCCAACCTACGGATCGGGGCCTCGGCAAAAAAACAACCCCCTCGTCGAGCCGACTGGGGGTTCTCTTCTCACGGCATGTGGACCGCGGCTCCGCCCCCCTTTCTCTCGAAGGTCGCGGACGCGCGAATCGGGCGGGTATCCTGGCTCCTCCAGCAACGCTGGAGCTACAGTTGCGGGACAGCGCCGGACTTCGACCGGCTTCCCCATTAAGTCCTAGCATCCGGGCAACGGACGCCCAAGTCGCAGGCTATTCAGTTTGACAGGAGTATAGCACAGTTTTGGCAGTCTGTCAAGTAGCAGGCGGGTCCCATCGCGCCGGCCGAGGGTCGAAGCTCAGCGGTCAGTGCGTCCCCAGGCCAGCACTGTCACTTCACGACCAGCACCGATCTATCGGAGCCCAACACGATCTGCTCCGCGGTATCGGTGAGAATGAAGCGTTGGAACCCTGAGGCGATCTGCGCTCCGACGGCCAGAAGGTCGTAGTCGCCTTCTTTTCCCTCTGCCAGGATCTCGTCCACTACCAGACCGTGGCGCACCCTTGCCTCTCCCGGCACGTTCAGATCCGCCAAGATGCTCAGATCCTTCCTCAGATGCACTGCCTCGCGAGCGTCCGTATGCAGCAGGGCTTCCGTGGAGCACTCGAGGTCGCCCAGCTCACAGTCCGGACCGAGAGGTAGCTGTGACATCACGTGCAACACTGTGATCGAAGCCCCGGTGAGCATGGCAATCTGGCCTGCCAGCCTCGTGTCTTTCTCACCGGCTTCGGCCCCCCCTGTGCACACCAGTATTCGATCCAAGCTTCGTCGCTGGCCCTTCACAATCAGCACTGGTGAGGGGCAGTATCGAGCAAGGCGGGCCGCCGTCGAGCCCATGAGGAAGCGCGTGATCCCCCTGCGACCTCGCGAGCCGACAACCACCAGGTCGTAGTCGTGTTCCTCGGCCTCCTCGAGTATCTCTTCTGCTGCGTGGCCACGCCTGATCAGCGTCTCGATGTGGGGCACGTCGTCGCAGAGGGCGTTGCTGGTCCTTTGCAGCATACGCACCACTCTTCGCTCTTCTTCTGGATTCTCCATCACGCCCAGGAGCGTAACCTGATCCTTGGCCTCTCTGGCGATGAGCGTCCCAAAGCGGAGGGCTTCGCCCGCGTAGCTGGAGCCGTCGGTGCACATCAGTATCTTCATGGCGGAGACCTCCTAGGAGTCACAGGATCATTAGTACAATCGGCGTGATAAGAATCACGGCAGCGAACAGGACCAGGTTCCTGGTGCTTCCCCCGATCGCCGATGTCAAGTGTAGAACCACGCGCTCGTAGGGTTGGTAGAGAAGCACCAATACCAGCAGCGAGACGATGCTGATGCTCGTTATCTGTACCAGCACTACTGCTGTGGCTAGAGGGTTGTTCAGCAGCAAAGCAACGATGAGGGTGTCTATGAACGTGGATACGTTTGCACCCATGATGTAGGCTATGGCGTTCTCGCTCCTGACGTAGCCCCTCGCGGATAGGGGTACCAGGATGCCGAGAGAGATGGAGACCGACATGGAGATCGCCGTCACCACGAGCCCTACCAGGAACATGACAATGGGACGGTAGATGAGCCTGGAAACGCCGCCAAACCGGCTGGTTTCCAGGTTCAGATCGGGCAAAGCTCTATCCAGCAGGTTGAAGCTGACCAGTACGATGCCCACGCCTAGAACGAACGATAGCCAGCCGGGTGCTATCCCGACGATGAACTGGACAACCGGCCCGTACACCATCTCGACCAGCGAGGTCAAGGCGATTCCTCCCTGAAGATGTATGGGTTCTGTGATGCGATGGGTAAGCATGAAGTAGCTGAGAGCAAGGCCGGGTAGGTGAAGGGACGCGGTGATGACGAAGGAGAGGAGTCCCATGGAGAGACCTGTCAGTCGTTCGTGTCCCCTGAGAACGTAGATGAATCCGATGAAGAGCACGATGAAGGAGGCGCCCAGCCGCGAGCCGCTGATCATGGTCACCGCCTCGAACTGCCCGATCACGCCTCCATCGAAAAGGGCCAGGGCCACGGCAGCCACAGGGGATCCGCTGAGGATGATATACGCGGCCAGCCAGCCGAAACCGAGACTATTGGCCGCGTTGTCGACATCCAGCCAGCCCTCGATGTAGGGCGCCACGACTCCAGCGCCCTCTTTCATGAGCTGGATGGCAAGGATGAAGAGAGCTATGCTGAGGAAGCCCAGGCCGATCTTCTTCCCGTTGAGCCTTCTCACGAACGTCTCCGCTGGCTATAGCACGCCTTTGACTTCATTCTCCAGGCGTAGGAAGAAACCACTCATAAAGCGGTCTCGTTCCGCGGCGATCTCCTTGGCCGTGGACGTGTAGAGAAGGTCCTTGATCTGCGAGAGCTTGAAGGCGAACTCGTGGACGGGGGTGTGGTGGGACGATAGACTTCGCTGTGCCAGAGAGGCGTCCTCCCTCAGTGCCTCAACGTACCGTGCGTCCACTTCGCCCCAAAGGCGCTGTCCCATCAGCCCGCCGATTACGTAGGCTCTGGCTACGCCGACGGCGCCGATGCAGTCCAGCTTGTCGGCATCGAACAGTACCTTCGCTTCGAGCGTCTGCGGTTTGGTGTTCTCACGGAATCTGTGCGAGGCGATGGCGTGGGTGATGGCCTCCAACTTCTCCTGGGGCCAATCCGCGAGGATCTGCTGTGCCTTCTGAGCGCCGACCTGGGCGTGGCAGCTACCGTCTCGCAACTCTTCCGGACGGCCGATGTCGTGCAGCAGCACGGCAGGCCTGAGGATCTCCATGTCGGCGCCTTCCGCTGCCCCGATTCGTTCGGCCAGGGCCAGGACTCTCAGAATGTGGTCGAAATCGTGGGCAGAATCGGCCTCGTGGTAGTACTGCCGTGCCTCCTCTATGCTGATAGGCTTCAAAGCTCCTCCGGGCTGGCAGTTGTGGGTCTGGTCCTCACGGTGGGCTGGAGGAATCGAATCCAAGAGCTAGTTGGCAGAGCTCGCCTTGGACATGAAGAAGCGCTTGGCGTCGGATACGTAGGTGGGCAGACTTCTCCAGAACTCGGGAGTCAGGCCCTTTCGCAGGAGGCGGCTCGGTCGCAGATAGAAGCGGCGATAGGCCTCGTGCCATTTCCGTTCCACCAGTTCCGCTGTCACATCTCCGATCGCAAAACGCGCTTTGTCGTCATGGATAGCGAAGTCGCGCCAGTCACTGCTGAAGAGGTCGCCCTCTTCGAGGACCATGTCGTACAGGTTCGTACCAGGGTAGGGAGCGGCGATCATGAAGTTGGCCAGGTCGGGATCAAGTTCCAGAGCGAGCTTGATGGTGTCGTCCATCGTATCCTCATTCTCACCGGGTAGGCCGAAGATGAAGAAGCCGATGGTCTCCAGACCGGCAAGCCTGGCATTACGAAACGCCTGGCGCACATCGTCGATAGTCTGACCTTTTTTAATGCAGTCCAGCACGCGCTGGTTGCCGCTTTCCACCCCGAAGCCCACGCGCTTGCACCCGGCGGCCTTCATCAGTTGCAGGAGTTCCAGATCGGTGTTGTCAGCCCTGATGCCATGGACCGTGATCCAGGGTACGGTGTTCAGTCCTTCGTCGATGAGGAGTTGACAGATGCGTTTGGCCCTCTTGATATCGAGGGTCATCACATCGTCGGTGACGCCGATCTCGGTGGCCCTCAGATCCACGACCAGCGTCCGCCATTCGTCGATGACGTTTTCGGGCGAGCGAGGCCGCCAGGTATTGCCGGTCACAGCCTTGGAGCAGTAGATGCACTGGTAGGGACACCCGCGCGAAGTGACGATGGTGTAGGCACGCGCATGGGGATCCAGGCCGTCGGTCCGTGGCTGAAGGTTGGTGTACCGCTCTATCTTGTAAAGGTGATGAGCCGGGAAGGGGAGCCTATCGAGGTCCTGAGGAGGCTTCCGCAGAGCATTGTGGACGATCTCGCCTTCTCCATTACGGAAAGAGAGCCCCTCGATCTCCCTCCACTCGCTGGCGGCGAAGCGGCGAGTGCCCGTGCTCGGGTCGAGGTCTCCACGATCCTTCTCCAGTTGGCGTACGACCTCGACGATAGTGTCCTCAGCCTCGCCTCGCACCACCAGGTCCACGTTGTCTTGTTCCAGTGACTCACCTGGCATCAGCGTGAGATGAGGACCTCCGAGCATAGTCACGCTGTTGCACGCTCTAGCCTCGGCGGCTGCCTCCCACGCTTCGTGGATCAGGGGGGTGACACTGGTTATGCCCACCACGTCGAAGGCTTGCTCGTCAAGCAAGTCGGCCAGGGGTTGGTTCTCCACAGCCCCGTCCCAGAGCTGGACATCGTGCCCCTCCTCCGCCAGGACGGCCGCCAGGTATCCCAGCCCCAAGGGGATGTGCCTGCGGGAGCTCCAGGTTTGTGGTTTTGGACTGACCAGCAGTAGCTTCATTCTGTTTCTCCAGCAACTTGTCAATTGTAGCACACGGGAGGGTGTTTCGCCATTTCTTGTCTAGTGTGCTAGAATCGCTGGCGAGGGCAACGGGTGTCTATGCAAGAGGAGAAGGTCTTCTTCGCCAGCGCGGAGGCTGCCCCTCTTCGTCTCGAAGGCGTCCTGCACACGGCACTGGGAAAAGTCGTGCCACGCCCTGGTGTGGTGGTGTGCCATCCCCATTCGCTACACGGCGGCAGCATGGCGGTGCCGGTGATCACTGCCACCGCACGGGAGTTGGCGAACCGAGGTATGGCGGCGCTGCGCTTCAACTTCCGGGGCGTGGGCCTCAGCGAGGGCCGGTTCGGTGGCGGAGTGGCGGAAGTGGCCGATGTGGCAGGGGCGATCGACTACCTGGTGGCGCGGGAAGACGTGGACCCGCAGAGAATCTACCTGATGGGCTATTCCTTTGGGGCCTCTGTGGGTTTGCACCACGTGGAAGGCGATCCCCGCATCGCGGCGGTTGTGGCTCTATGTTTGCCCTTGGGGGCCACGAGCATCGGCTCCCTGGAGAACGACTTCTGGGAGAGCTGCTCTACACCAAAGCTGTTCCTGGTCGGTGATCGGGACCACATCTGCCCACTTTCAGAGTTGCAGGCGCTGGTGCAGCGTTTGCCGGAGCCGAAAAAGTTGATCGTCTTGGAGGGCGCCGACCACTTCCTGTGCGGACGGGAAGAGGAGGTGGCGGACGCGATAGGGGGCTACTTGGAGGGGCTATCTTGACGTAGGAGTCAGAACATAAGGGGACATGTCTCTTGGAGGGCAGACCGAGCTCTGTCGATGGGAGGAGTGGAGAATGGCCGCAAGACAAGGGCTGGAGAAGTACCTCAGCGAGGAGGGGGTTTCGTTCGAGGTGTTGACTCACTCGGTGGCCTACACTGCTCAGGAAGTGGCGGCCATCCAGCACACGCCGGGGAGGCAACTGGCCAAGGTCGTTCTCGTCGACGCTGACGGTGGATTGGTGATGCTGGTCCTGCCAGCGAACTGTCGCGTTCACTTCCCCAAGGCCAAGGCCGTGCTCAAAGCTGGCAAGGTACGCCTGGCCAGGGAGGAGGAATTCGGCGGCACTTTCACGGACTGCGAGGTTGGTGCCATGCCGCCCTTTGGCAATCTGTACGGTCTTCCGGTGTACGTGGACTCCTCCCTCGCAGAGGCCCGAGAGATCGTCTTCAAGGTCGGTTCGCACAGCACCAGTATGAAGATAGGGTTCTCGGACTACAAGAGGCTGGTCGACCCCAGGATCGTGGAGTTCGGGGACTGTCCGTGAGTGCGGAGGCCTGGTTCACGCTTCTTGATATTGGTGACTCCTTTGCGTGAGGTCCGGTAGCGATCTCGTCCACTGCGGCGTGGCGGGCCCAGTGTCTTGAGGACTCGTGCTGTCCATGGATGCCCCCTCGCTTCGCACCTCCCCGTCTGGCCGAAGGTCTAAGGAACTCCGTGCGCACCCTCGTATCCTGAAAGCCGCGATTGTGTGCACCTGTGAGAGTGACCGGAAAGGTGACGTCTTTGCGTGAGAGGCTTCTGAACTCGAGATCCATTCAGTACCTCAGACTCGACAGGGCGCTGCTGAGCGTAATAGGCAAGCTGGCCTACCCCGTGGTCCTGGCTAACTTGTTGCAGGCGACTGTGGGCATCATTGACATCTGGATGGTCAGTCGCTTGGGAACTGAGGCCACGGCGGCCATTGGCATGAGTCGGCAGTTGATCAACGTGGTGCTCATTTCGACCGCAGGGGTTGCTGTGGGTGTCAGGACGATGGTCGCTCAGTTCACCGGGGCGGGAAGGCCCGACATGGTGAGCCGAGTCGCTGCCCAGGCCATCATCGTGATGTTCCTCTTGACGCTCGTGACTAGCTCCGTTGGTGTCGTATTCGGCCCTCCCATGCTGCTGTTGGTGGGCGCCGATGCCGAGACCAGTGCCCTGGCTGCTCCTTACATCCAGGTATTCTTCACGCTGTGCATCTTCATGATTTTCAACTTCATGTTCAACGCCATGCTCCAGGGGGCGGGGGACATGAAGACGCCGCTGATGATCATGATTCTCATCAACATCATCCACGTGTTCTTCAACTACGTCTTCATCTACGGGGCAGGGCCCTTTCCCGAGATGGGGGTCACTGGCGCTGCCCTGGGCACCATGACTTCTCGGTTTGTGGGGACGGCAGTAGGACTGGGGGTGCTGTTCAGCGGCCGGTTTGTCGTGAAGCTGCCGAGGGGGACGTCCTTTAGGCCCGACTGGAATCTGGTGTGGCGGATGCTGCGCGTCGGGATTCCGGCGGCAGGGCAGAACGTCGTGCGGACTCTGGCCAGTCTGGCGTTCCTGTGGGTGGTCACCAACGCTGCGGCCCCGGGTCCCGCACGACAGGCCAACGTGGCTGCTTACAGCGTGGGCCTCCAGTCTGAATCCTTCTCTTTCATGCCGGCCCTGGCGCTGTCCATCGTGGCTACCACCCTGGTGGGCCAAGCCCAGGGCGCAGGCGACTCGGCAGAGGCGGAGCGGCGCGGATGGGCTGTCGGGCTGATCGGCGTGATCGCCATGTCGCTCGTGGGAGCCATACTCTTTCTCTTCGCCCCTCAGATCATCGCTGTCTTCAACTCGGCTGGAGACCCGCTGGTGGCTGATGTCGGCATTGACTATCTGCGGATCAATGGCATGGTGGAGTTATTCCTGGCTCTGTCCATCGTCATGCGTGGGGCGTTGGACGGGGCCGGCGACACGAGGCCGCCCCTCTACTACACCATTCTTGCGCAGTGGGTGATCCGTTTGCCTCTCTCCTACGTGCTAGTGATGATGACGGGTGTGGGTATCAGCGGCGCGTGGTATGCCATGGCTTTCTCCACCATCGTGCAGGGGGTTCTCACCGCCAATCGCTTCCGCACTAACGAGTGGAAGCTGATCAGGGTTTGAGCGCCACGTTTTACAGACCCCTCACGTATCCACAAAACCAGGGTAACATCTCGGAGCGATCATTGGCCCACGGGGTACCGATGGCCAACGGACGGGCATGCACAGTGAGGAGCTGGGTCGATCTCCCTCAGGGGCGTAAGTCTTCGCGTCTTGCCGTATCATCTACAGCCTGACCCAGACGCCCAGCATCTCTTTCTCCGAGGACCTGCGACCTGGTGCGAACGTGGTGGTCTTCGGTGAGTTCAGCGAAGATGGCCGCGGGCTGCTGGCTAACGTCATCGTCCTGGTGCCGACTGCGCAGGGGTGATGGTCGGAGGGGAAGCCGATCCATTCGAAGGGGCACGACTGTGGTGCCCCTTGTTCGTTTATGGGATCCCGTGAGAGCGATGTCCAGAAGATCGAGAATCCGAGCGAGGCCTGGTGAGGCTAGTCTGCCAACTGCAGCGCCCGCTGCAGATTGGCGAGCGAGAGGTTACCCCCACTCATGATGAGGACTACCTTCTTCCCCGCTAGGCGGTCGCGCAGCTTGATGGCCCCGGCCAGAGAGGCGGCCGCCGCCCCCTCAGCCAGGTTGTGGGTCGCCTCCAGGTAGTGCACTATCCCCCGCAGCATCTCTTCCTCGCTGACCAGAACGAAGTCGCTCAGATACTCCCACAGGATGGACTGGGGCAGCATGAAGGGCGCCGCGGTGGCCAGGCCCTCGGCGAAGGTCTCCATGGGAGCTTCCGTACGCTTTCTGGCTTTCCAGGTGAGCTGGGCGGCTGGGGCCTTCTCGGCCTGGACGCCGATCACCTGGATAGCAGGGTTGATGGCCTGGGAGACGATACAGGCGCCTGAGGCGCCGCTACCGCCGCCCACAGGTACGATGATGACGTCTGTCTCAGGGAGTGTCTCCAGGATCTCCAGGGAGTACGTCCCCACGCCGGCGATGAGATGGGGCTCATCACCAGGGTGAACGAAGCGGTACCCCTTCTCCTCGGCTAGCTCCTCGACTTTCTTCTTGGCGTCGTCGAAGATGCGACCATGGAAGAGGATCTCAGCGCCCAGGTTTCGTATCGCTGCCACCTTGCCCGGGTTAGCGCCCTCGGGCATGCCGACGATGGCTTGTACTCCAAAAAGGCGTGCCCCGTAGGCCACGGACTGGCCGTGGTTCCCTGTGGAGGCCGTGATCAGGCCTCTCTCTTTCTCCTCGGGGCTGAGTTGCGCGGCCAGGTTGACGCCTCCTCTGACCTTGAAGGCGCCGACGGGCTGGTGATTCTCGTGTTTCACCCACACCTCGGTACCGATCAGATCATCCAGGAGAGAATAGTGATGGAGGGGCGTGGGCCGCAGGTACGGCGCAATACGCTTCCGTGCGGCGAGGACGTCGGTGAAAGTGGGTGGCTGAAGGGATGTCATGTGCTCTTGCTCCTTGTGCAGTCTAAGTGAGACGCACCGTAGAGTGAACTGACTGAACATCTTGGCGAAAAGGGCTCGCCGCTTTCAGCGGCACGATGGACCCAGGACTGCTGTCTGCTCGCGTGACGCACTATGCTCCAGAGGGCTTTCTCCCCCTCTCCGCCAACTTCCTCTCGTAAGCGCAGGTGAGACCGGTGTCCTCCAGGCTGGTGCGGAAGCAGAGGTTGCAGGAGATACACCTGGCCTTGCTGAGGTCCCCCGCCTGCCAGCGCTGGACCAGGTGGGGCTC
>Ga0315553_10002938_pt1 | contig 13468 bp, 11 predicted proteins | sample SalMarSW160140MG_FD_203099 | JGI IMG/M metagenome (GOLD analysis project Ga0315553, IMG submission 203099) | Salt marsh sediment microbial communities from the Plum Island Ecosystem LTER, Massachusetts, United States - Salt Marsh Sediment SW1601-40 ... | reverse complement strand
GCGCGGCTGTGGCGCTATCACAAGCCGAAGGGGCTCGTGACCAGCCACAGAGACCCGCAAGGGCGCAAGACCGTGTTCGAGGCGCTGCCTGAGAGCTTGCCCCGGGTCGTCTCGATCGGGCGGCTCGACATCAACACGGAAGGTCTGCTGCTCCTCACCACGGACGGCACGCTCGCGCGGCATCTCGAGCTGCCGAGCACGGGCTGGCTGCGCCGCTACCGGGTGCGGGCGCACGGACGCGTCGGCCAAGACGCGCTCGATGCGCTGAAGGCCGGCATCACCATCGACGGGGTGCGCTACGGCCCAGTCGAGGCGCGCATCGAGCGGGAGCAAGGCAGCAATGTATGGCTCACCATTGCGCTTCGCGAGGGCAAGAACCGCGAGGTGAAGCGCATCGCCGAGCATCTAGGGCTCACGGTGAATCGGCTGATCCGCGTGTCGTTCGGGCCGTTTGCCCTCGGCGAGCTGGCCCCGGGCGCGCTCGAGGAGGTGAAGCCGAAGGTGCTGGTGGACCAGCTCGGCACGAAGCTCGCCGGTGAGCTCGGTCTCCGCCGCGGACAGCTCGACCGGCAGGCGACGCGCCGCACATGAGGATCATCGCCGGCAAGTTCAAAGGAAAGACCATCGAGGCGCCGAAAGGGCTCGGAACAAGGCCGACGAGCGACCGCGTGCGCGAGTCGCTGTTCAACGTGCTGGAGCATGGGACGCCCGAGATCGACTTCGAGGGCTTGCGCGTGCTCGACCTGTTCGCGGGCTCGGGCGCGCTCGGGCTCGAGGCGCTGTCGCGCGGCGCGCGCTTCTGCCTCTTCATCGAGGACGACACGGCTGCCCGCGCCGCCATCCGCCGCAACGTGGAGGCGCTGGCGCTCACCGGCGTCACCAAGATCTGGCGGCGAGACGCGACGCGGCTCGGGCCTGCGGGCACGATCTCCCCGTTCGACCTCGTGTTCTGCGATCCGCCTTACGGCAGGGGGCTCGGGGAACGGGCGCTCGCGGCAGCCGTTGAAGGCGGATGGATCAAAGCCGGCGCCATCGCCGTGCTGGAGGAGCGGGCCGACATCGCCCCGGCGTGGCCGGCCCCTTTCTCGGAGATCGACCGGCGCCGCTACGGCACCACGGAAATCGGCATTGCCAGACTTCCCGGATGAGGCGGGCGATTTTCCCTCAAGTCGGCAAAATGTGTTTAGATGCAAGGAGGGCGATACGGGGAGGACTGATGAGTTTGAGAGCGCTGCTATTGGCGCCTTTATTGTTGGCGGCCGCCGCGGCCGCGGAGGCTCCCAAGGACACCTTTACCTCGGGTGTGTGGCAGGGCGATGCGAACTACGACTCGGACGGGCATTTCTCCGACTGCACCATGACGGCGCAAGCCGAGGACGACGTCCTGGTGGGGTTCGTCATCAGTAAGGACTTCGACTGGGGCATCGTCATCGCCGACGACAAGCGAACCTTCGAAGTGGGCACGAGCAAGGCCGTGCTGCTTCTCGTCGACAAACGCGACCCGATCGCCGCCGTGGCCAAGGTGGTCGACCCCCACGGCATCCTCATCCCGCTCGAGAACTCCGATCAAGTGATCGAGGCCATGCGCCACGGCAAGGTGCTCAGGATCGCGACCGACGGCGCCGACTTCACCATCAAGCTGACCGGCACGCGCGACGCCATCACCGCGCTCGCGCAATGCGTCACCGAGCATCAAGGCACCGACCGGGTCCAACTTTGACGCCCGCTAGCGGCGAGAGAACAGCTTCTCGATATCGCTGAGCTTGAGCTCGATATAGGTGGGGCGGCCGTGATTGCACTGGCCGGAGAAGGGCGTCTTCTCCATGTCGCGCAGGAGCGCGTTCATCTCATCGGGGCTCAGCCGCCGCCCGGCGCGCACGCTGCCGTGGCAGGCCATGGTGGACAGCACCTGGTCGAGCTTTGCCGCAAGGAGGCGCCGCCCTTCCCCCTCCTCCTCCGCTTCGAGAAGCGTATTGGCGAGGTCGGACAGCAGGCCTTTCACGTCGCAGGTGCCGAGCAGCGCCGGCACCTCGCGCACGACGACGGCGGAGGGCCCGAAAGCCTCGACGACGAGGCCGAGGCGCTCAAGCTCGTCCGCGGCGAAAAGGAGGCTCGCCGCGGCCTCGCCGTCGAGCTCCGCCACTTCGGGGATGAGCAGCATCTGCCGCGTGATCCCGCCATCCGCCAGGGCGCCCTTCAGCCGCTCATAGACGAGGCGTTCATGAGCCGCATGCTGATCGACAATGACGAGCGCGTCCCCGGTCTCGGCGATGATGAAGGTGTCTTGCACCTGCGCGCGGGCGGCGCCGAGCGGGTAGTCGGCGGCGGTGTCGTCTTCGCGCGCGGCCCCGCGCATGTCGGCGGAGGGCGCCGCAACGTCGGCCAAGGGCGCTTGCGCCCGCTCGGCGAACCCGAAGCTTTCGCGGCGGGTTTGGCTCGCATAGGGTTGCGGGCGCGGCATCGGTGACGGCGAAGACGCGCCCGACGGCTGCACCATGCGCTGAAGGGCGGAGTGCGACAGGCTCGCGGTGGCGCGGTGACCGGCGGCGCCGAGCGCCTCGCGAAGCGCGCCGATCAGAAGCGAGCGCACCCCATTGGGATCGCGGAAGCGGAGCTCGGTCTTGGCGGGATGGACGTTCACATCCACCTCGTCGGGCGGCAGGGTCAGGAACAGCGCCAGCATGGGGTAGCGCCCGTGCGGCACGAGATCGCCATAGGCCGCGCGCACCGTGCCGGCCATGAGCTTGTCGCGCACGGGGCGTCCGTTCACCACGAGATAGGCTTGCAAGCCGTTCGGCCGGTGCAGGGTCGGCAGCCCGGCGAAGCCTTGCACGGTCATGGACCCCCGCGCCGCCTGCACGGGAAGCGCATCGTCGACGAAGTCGGAGCCGAGGATACGCCCGAGCCGCGCCAGAGCGTGATCGAGCAGGCCCGGCGGGCAAGCGTCGAGGCGGAGCGTGGTGCGCTCACCGGTGGAGAGCGAGAAGGCGACCTCCGGGTGGGCGAGGGCGAGCCGCTTTACCGCATCGCCGATGGCCGCGGTTTCCGCGCGTTCGGACTTCATGAATTTGAGGCGGGCGGGCGTTGCGTAAAACAAATCCCGCACCTCGACCTCGGTGCCGGCGCCCAGCGCCGCCGGCTTCAGCGGGGATTTCCGCCCGCCATCCACGGCAATTGCGTAGGCCTCCTTGGCGCCCTTCGCGCGGCTCGTGATCGCAAGCCGTGCCACGGCGCCGATCGAGGGCAGCGCCTCGCCGCGGAAGCCGAGCGTCAAAATGTGCGAGAGCTCGTCGCCGGCGAGCTTGGAGGTGGCGTGCCGCTCGACGGCGAGAGCGAGGTCCTCGGGGCCCATGCCGGCGCCGTCGTCGGTGACGCGGATCAGGCTCAAGCCGCCGCCCGTGGCCGTCACGTCGATGCGGGACGCGCCCGCGTCGATCGCGTTCTCGACCAACTCCTTGACGACGCTTGCAGGCCGCTCGACCACCTCACCCGCGGCGATGCGATTTATGAGGTTCGGCGGCAGCTGACGAATAGCCATCGCATGCCTCCGGTGTCCGCCAGCGATGCCGGCAGGCTCGGCACTTTATCCGATTCTACGGCCTGAAGACTCGAATGAAGGGCTAGCCCGGGGCCCCTTGTCCCGCCACCGCGGCGGGCTCCACCGGTTTGCCGACGATGGTGGTGAGGAGCCGGTCGGGCGCGAGCAGACGCTTGGCGACGCGCTTGACGTCGTCCATGGTCACCGCCTCGACGAGCGCGTTGCGCTTCTTGACGTAGTCGATGCCGAGATCCTCGATCTGGATCCACAGGAGTTGGCTTGCAATGCTCGTCGACGACTCGAAGCGCAGCGCGTAGGCACCGGTCAGATAGGCCTTGGCGCTGTCCAGTTCCGCCTGGCTCGGTCCCTCGTCCGCCAACCGCCCCAATTCGTCCTGGATCACCGTGAGCGACCGGGCGACCGCCTCGTTCTTGGTTGCTACGTTGCCGATGAACACGGCGCCGTGCTGATACGGATAGAGGTTGGAATAGACCGAATAGGCGAGACCGCGCTTTTCGCGCACCTCTTCCATCAGCCGCGAGGAGAAACCGCCGCCGCCGACGATGTAGTTCAGCACATAGGCCGGGATGAAATCGTTATCGTGGCGCGAGACGCCGCGCAGACCAAACTGCGCCACAGACTGGGGCACGTCCATGACGATGACCTCGCGCCTGGGTCCCAATGTCGGGTTCGCATCGGCCACGGGCGCAAGCTCGGATTTTTCGGGCAGGTCGCCGAAGATCTTGTCTAGTGCCTTGCCGAGTTCCTCGGCATCGATGTCGCCGACCACCGAGATCACGAGCTTGTCACGCGCAAACACGCGGCGGACGTAATTGTGAAGGTCGTCGGCGGTGATGGCGGAGACCGACTGCATCGTGCCCTTCACCGGGCGGCCGTAAGGATGATCGTGGAACGCGAGCTTGTCCCAGGCGATCGACGCCACGGTCTCGGGATCGTTCTCATCGAATTTGAGCCCGGCGAGAATCTGCGCGCGTACGCGTGCGAGCGCATCCTCGTCGAAGCGGGGCTTCGCCATGGCGAGCCGCAGGAGATCGAAGACCTCGTCCTTGTTCGCGGTCAGCGTCTGCAGGCTGCCGAGCATGACGTCGCGGCCGGCGTCGAAATCCATGCGCATGGCGAGCGCCTGCTCGCGCTCCTGGAAGGCGGTGGAATCGAGATCGCCGGCGCCCTCGTCCATCATGGCCGTCACAAAATAGGCCACCCCGTCTTTGCCCGGCTCATCCTGGGATGCGCCGCCGCGGAAGGCGAAGCGCATGGCGATCAACGGATTGGCGTGGCTCTCCACGAGCCAAGCCCTGATACCGCCGGGGCTCGTAACTTCTTGAATCTTCATGCCGCTCCCTTTGGCCGCCGCAGGTGTCGCCAGCAGCGCCAGCGCCGCAAGCGACGCACCAAGCCGGACCATTTTGGGGAAAAGCGAAGAGCGAACTGTCATCCGCGTCTACGACTTTCCGTTCCCAGCCGCTTGGGCGGGCTTGTTGCCAATGCTGCTCGTATATTCGGGGACTGGTTTGAGAATTCCCGTGACCGAGTCGTTTTCAACAAGATACTTGCGGGCCACGGCGCGGATGTCGTCCACGGTCACCTGCTTCAGCCGGTCGGGCCATTCCTCCACGTCCTCGACGCTCATGCCGGCGGCGAGGCGCCAGCCATATTGGCGGGCCATGCGGGAAATGGAGTCGGAGTTGTAGACGAACTCGGCCACTTGCGAAGCGCGGGCGCGGTTGAGCTCGTCTTGCGTCACGCCTGTCTCACGCAGTTCGGCAATGACGCCGTCGATAGCCCTTTCGAGGTCTTCGTCCGTGTGCGCCGCGCCGGCGATAGCGTAGAAGCCGACCCGGCCGGAATCGAGACCGGAATCGGTGTACCAGCCGCCGGCGCTCGCCGCGACCTTCTGCTCGACAACGAGTCGCTTATAGATGCGGCTCGTGGCGCCATGGGCGGCGATACGCATTAGGAGGTCGATGGCTTCCGCTTCGCCGGGCTTGGCGGAGGCGTAGCTCGGCGCGATGTAATAGCGCTGCACCGTGGTGCGGCCGGCGCGGGCATCCTCGAGGGTCACCGTGACTGCCGCATCATGCTCAGGCTCTTGCGGACGCACGCGCTTCACGTGCTCGCCGTGCCGCGGGATCTTGCCGAACGTCTTCTCGGCGAGCGCCCTCACCTCATCCGTCTCGACGTCTCCGGCGACGATGAGGATCGCGTTCTCCGGGGCGTAGAAGCGGTGATAGAAGCTCAGGGCGTCCTCGCGGGTCAGTTCCTCCATCTCATGTTCCCAGCCGATGATGGGAATGCCGTAAGGATGGTTGCGGTAGAGCGCCGCCATCATCTGTTCTTGCAGGATGCTGCCCGGGTCGTTGTCGACACGGGAGCGGCGTTCCTCGAGGATCACGTCGCGCTCGGTCTTCACATCCTCCGGGGTGAGCCGGAGATTGACCATGCGGTCCGCTTCCATCTCCATCACCGTGGCAAGACGGTCCCTGGCCACGCGCTGGAAATAGGCGGTGACGTCGTGATTGGTGAAGGCGTTATCCTCGCCGCCGTTTCTGGCGATGATCTTGGAGAACTGACCGGTTGGGATCTTGTCGGTGCCCTTGAACATCAGATGCTCAAGGAAGTGAGCGATGCCCGAGGAACCCGGCGGCTCGTCCGCGGCGCCCGCCTTATACCAGACCATCTGGGTCACGACCGGAGCCCGGTGATCGGGGATGACCACGACATCGAGGCCATTGGCGAGGGTGAACTCGCTGACCCGTTCCGGGACAACTTCTTCAGCGGCAACAGCAGCAACCGACATTGAAACACTCATCAAGGCTGTGACTAGTCCGACTCGGAGAGTGGCAGTCCATTGATCTAGCATCCATACCACCATTCAGCGAGGCCGGAGGGTCATGGTGCGGGCAACAGGCGCGCGGGAGGGTTAAGCTTAACAAGCCGCTAACCGATGCGCCACCGTCGGGGCTCGGGCCAGGTTTTTCAACAAAAACAGGGGTGCAAGATCGCGGCCAACCGCGCGCAAACGCGGCTTTGGGGGCCAGGCTTGGTTAGCAGGTCTGCTTAATAGCCGACCGGCGCCTCGCCGCTGCTTGCCTTGTTGTAGCTGTCAGGCGCGGACGGATGGAAGTCTTCGTTGTTCCGGTCGGGCAGCGGGGCTTCCGCCTGGTGCGGTTTCAGGCCGTGGAGTTCGGGGGTCTTGGTGTTGTCGACCACCCGGTCGGAGGGATCAGGCGCGGGCACGTCGGCCACCGGCTCTTCCTCCGTCTTCTTGCGGCCAAAGACCTTGTCGAGCAGGGTCGGCTTGCCGGCATACGGATTGACAGGATCGGCATCGGCCTCGACTTCCGCCTGCTTGGCCTGCTTCTGCTCGACAGCGCGTTGGCGCACCCGTTCCGGGTCCTCCGGCCAGTCCGAACGGGCCGTGGCCACGGCAGCGCCCTGGCCCGGCGGCGGCAGTTGGTGGAGATTGGGCGGTACCGTCAGCGGCGGGCGCTCGGCCATCTGGACGTCGGCCTGCTGCCGATCGCCGGAGATGCCCATATAATCGAAGATCTTGCCCTGGAACTCGATGCCGCCGCAGCCGCCAAGGGCCGCCACGCAGGCGAGCGCGCCCGCGAGCTTCAAGGCCCGGTCAGCAAAGGCTATGGCGGTGATGTGCCCCACGACTCCCCTCAGAACCCGGCGAAGTCCCGGATTAGCTACATCTTGGAGGGGTTTCCGGCCTTTTTGTGACCCCCGAAGAGCGAGTCATACAGAAGTCCAATGACCCCGGCAACTATGGCCACGTCGGCGATATTGAAGACGTACCATTCGAAGCCGAAGGCGTGAAAAGCGAAGAAGTCCGCCACCGCGCCATAGGCAATGCGATCGATGGCGTTGCCGACGGCCCCGCCGATGATGAGGCCGATGGCGGAAGCCGTCAGGCCTGAGGTCATCCGGGCAAGCCACATGACGAGCGCGAGGCTCGCCAGGCACGCGAAGGCGATCAGGCCGAGACGTCCAAGCTGGCTGTCCTGAGTCAGGAGGCCATAGCTGATGCCCCTATTCCATAAGAGCACGAGGTCGAAGAACGGCGTGACCGTGACCGTACCCTTGGCGCCCACGTCGTAGACAAAGAGCAGCCAGAGCTTGCTCGCCTGGTCGGCCACGACCGTGAGGGCGGCGACGGTGAGCCCGAGCGGCGAGAGCGGCCCCCAAAACCATTTGCGCATGACGCTACGCCTTCGCTTTCGCGCGCGTATCGAATTGGCGCACGGCCGCCGCATCGCGCGGCGAGAGCGTCGGGAACGCGGGATCGGCACCGACCTCGCGCAGAATCTTCCAAGAGCGCGCGCATTTCGCGCCTTCGGCCCGCGCGAACACCACGGCCACGCCTTCGACATCTTCGAGCCGGAAGGCGTCGCGCGGTCCCTCTTCCGAGATCAGCGTGGCGCCGCTCGTGATGGCGATCTCGGCGAGATCGACGCCGGCGAGGCTAGAGTGCAGGTCCTCATCCGACACATAGACTTTCGGCGCTGCCTCAAGGCTCGAACCGATCCGGCCCTCCTTGCGCTCGATCTCGAGAGCACCGGTCACCACGCGGCGCACGAGGCGGACGTTGCGCCATTTCCCGGCCAACGCATCGTCGCGCCATTCGTCCGGCACGTCGGGGAATTGGCGCAAGTGCACGGAGCCCTTGTCGTCGGGGAAGCGGTTGAGCCACGCCTCCTCCATAGTGAAGCACAGCATCGGCGCGAGCCACGCGGTGAGGCTCGCGAACAAGCGATCCAAGACGGTGAGCGCCGCGCGGCGCGTCACGCTGTCATACGCATCGCAATAGAGCGCGTCCTTGCGGATGTCCAAATAGAACGCCGACAGGTCGTTGACGCAGAAATTGAGCAGCGCATGGAAAATGCGCTTGAAGTCATAAGCCGCATAGCCCTCGCGCACGAGTGTATCGAGCTCGGCGAGGCGGGCAAGCATATAGCGCTCGAGCTCAGGCATCTCGGCATAGGGCACGGTGAGGCTGTCCTCGTAGTGCGCGAGATTGCCGAGCAGGAAGCGCAGCGTGTTGCGCAGGCGGCGATAGGAATCGACGTTCGCCTTGATGATGTCGGGACCGATGCGCAGATCCTCGGCGTAGTCGGAGCTCATCGCCCAGAGCCGCAAGATCTCCGCGCCGGACTGCCGGATCACGTCCTGCGGCGCCACCACGTTGCCGAGGGACTTCGACATCTTGCGTCCGTCCTCGTCGTTGACGAAGCCGTGGGTCAACACGGTCTCGAACGGCGCGCGGCCGCGCGTGCCGCACGCCTCGAGCAGCGAGGATTGGAACCAGCCGCGATGCTGGTCGGACCCTTCGAGATAAAGGTCAGCCGGCCATTTGAGGTCGGGCCGCTTCTCCAGCACGAAGGCGTGGGTGCTCCCGGAATCGAACCAGACGTCGAGAATGTCGTCGATTTTCTCCCAAGCGTTGGGGTCGTCCACGAGGCCGTCGAGAAAGCGGGCCTTGGCGCCCTCCATGAACCAGGCATCCGCACCTTCCTTCTCGAAGGCACTGACGATGCGGTCGATCAGCTCGCCCGACGCATTAAAGTCCTGACGCGGGATAACCTCGCCAGTCTCCTTGTGCATGAACACCGTGATGGGCACGCCCCAGGCGCGCTGCCGGGACACGACCCAGTCGGGGCGTGTGTCGACCATGCCCTTGATGCGCTTCTCCCCTTGCGGCGGCACGAAACGCGTGGCGCCGATCGCTTTCAAGGCGCGGTCGCGCAACGTGTCGTCGTCGCCGATGTCGCGGTCCATGGCGATGAACCATTGGGGCGTGGCGCGGAAGATGACGGGCTTCTTGGACCGCCAGGAATGCGGATAGTCGTGCTTGTAGCGGGACCGCGCGATGAGTGCGTTGGCGCCGGTCAGCGCCTGGATTACCGCCTCGTTGGCGTCGCCGAACTTGCCCTTGTCGTCGACCACGCGCTTGCCTTCGAAGCGCGGCGCCTCCTTGGTGAAGAAGCCGGCCTCGTCGACGGTGAAGGGGATCGCCTTGTCGATGTCGCGCTCATGCAAGAGACGCTCATTCGAGGTCCACACCTCGAAATCATCGACGCCGTGGCCCGGCGCGGTGTGTACGAAGCCGGTGCCGGTGTCCTCGGTGACGTGCTCGCCGGCAAGCAGCGGCACCATGAAGCGATAGTCGCTTTGATCGCGTAAGGGGTGCGCCGTCATGGCGTGGCGCAGCATCTCGCTCGTCACGTCGCCGAGGCGCGACCAGCCTTCGATGCGCGCCGCTTGCTTGACCGTGTCGGCCAGCGCGTCAGCGAGGATCAGCCGCTCGCCGACCTTGGCCCAATTATCTTCCGGCGCCTGGGTGATCTCGTAGAGCCCGTAGCCGATCGAAGGCGAATAGGAGATGGCGCGGTTGCCGGGAATGGTCCACGGGGTCGTGGTCCAGATGATCACGTTGGCATGCTGGAGCGCTTGCGGATCCGGATTCTCGGCGCTCGCGAACATCACCGGGAACTTCACGTAGATGGCGGGGCTCTCGATCTCCTGGTACTCGACCTCGGCCTCGGCGAGCGCGGTGCGCTCCACCACGGACCACATCACGGGCTTCGAGCCGCGATAGAGCAGTCCGTTCATGGCGAACTTCATGAGTTCGCGGGCGATGGTGGCCTCCGCGTCGTAGCTCATGGTCAAGTAGGGGTGATCCCAATCGCCGTCGACGCCGAGGCGCTTGAACTCCGCGCGCTGTACCTCGAGCCAGTGCTGGGCGTAGGCCCGACATTCGCGGCGGAAGCCGATGATCGCAGCAGAGTCCGAAAAGTCGGGCTTCGCCTTCCCCTTGGCGCGGTAATTCTCCTCCTCGACCTTCCACTCGATCGGGAGGCCATGGCAGTCCCAGCCCGGCACGTAGTTGGCGTCCTTGCCCATCATGGCGTGCGAGCGGGTGACGACGTCCTTGAGAATCTTGTTCAGCCCGGTGCCGATATGGATGTTGCCGTTGGCGTAAGGCGGGCCGTCATGCAGGACGAACTTCGTCCGGCCCATGGCCTCCTCGCGCAGGCGGTCGTAAAGGCGCATCTCGGCCCAACGCTGGAGCAGCTCCGGCTCGCGCTGGGGCAGCCCCGCCTTCATGGGGAAGTCGGTCTTGGGCAGAAAGAGCGTCTCGCTCCAGTCGCGCTCGACTTGGACCTTGACCGGCGCGGGCATGGGGGCCTTGGGCGGCCGCGGAGCTTTGGCCCTAACAGCCTTCTTCGGCGCAGGCGCGGTCTTGGGCTTCGCCGCCTGTTTCGGTTTCGCGGCCTTGCCTTTCGAGACCTTCCGTCTCCCGGCCAGCGTCTTGAGCTTGCCGACGCCCTTCTTCTTCGCGAGCGTCTTGGGCCTGGCGATCTTGGACTTGGAGGCCTTGGGCTTGGTCACCTTGGGCTTGGCGGCCTTGGATTTGGCGGCTTTGGATTTGGTGGCTTTGCGCGTGGCGGCCGATGTCTTCTTGGCTGCGGCCTTTGCAGTCTTGGCCTTCTTGGGCGCAGCCTTCTTCGGCGCAGGCTTCCGCTTTGCCGCTGTCTTTTTCGGCTTGGCCGTCTTGGCCTTCCCGGCCTTCTTCGGCGCGAGCGCCGTCTTGGCCTTCGCGGACTTCTTGCGCTTCGGCGCCTCGGCTTTCGCCTTCGCCTTGCGCGCAGCCTTGGCGGCCGCTTTGCCGCGCTTCGTCTTCTTCACCATGATCCTTGTTTCCGCCCCAAGGGCCTCGACTCGCTCTCGCGAGGCGTTCTAGCAACCGGCCTTGCCACAATCCAGTGCCCGGTCGGCCAGCACGGCGCCGAGCGTGAAGCGCCGCATGGGGTCGTCCGCGTCGACCGCGACCAGAATCGCCTTCGCCTTCTTACAGTCCTCGCCCATTTGCACGGCAAGCGCCTCGGCACTGTCAAAGGCATGATCGGGCCGGATAAAATCGATGAACTCGACCTCGACCTCCTCGCCGTAGAGGTCGCCTGAGAAGTCGAGGAGATAGGCTTCCAGCACCGGCTCGTCGGCACCGAATGTGGGGCGCAGGCCCACATAGCCTGCGGCGTGATACCGCTCTCCGCGATGGTGGACGCGCATGGCGTAGATGCCGTGACTCACGTCCTGGCCGGGCGCGAGCTTGTAGTTGAGCGTCGGGAAGCCCATGCCCTTGCCGCGCCCCGCGCCCTTGCCCACGCGGCCCCGCGCCCGCCACCAATAGCCGAGCTGCTCGGCGGCCTCCCGGACCTCGCCTGAGCGGAGATGATCGCGGATCGTGCTCGACGAGAAGGTGACGCCGCCCTCGAGCGTGACCGGCGCCACCACGTCGACGCCGAAGCCCTGGGTCTTGCCGATTGCCGCCAAGTGCTCGACGGAGCCGGTGCGCCCTTTGCCGTAGGTGAAGTCGTAGCCCACCACCACATGGCTGGCACCGAAGCTTTCGCCCACCACCTCGGTGGCGAAGGCGTCCGCCGAGAGCGACGACAGCGCATGATCGAAGGTGAGGACGAAGGTCTGGTCGAGACCGAGGGCCTCGAGCAGCTCGAGCTTCACCGGGAGCGGGGTTAGCCGGAAGAACGGCTTATCAGGGGCGAAGAACTCGCGCGGGTGCGGCTCGAAGACGACGGCGCCGGCACGGCGGCCCTCGGCTTCCGCGATGCGCTTCGCCTCGTTGAGAACCGCCTGATGGCCGCGGTGGACACCATCGAAATTGCCGATGGCCAGAACCGCGCCTTTCAGAGCGGGCGGCGTGTCCCGCCAGGAGCGGATAACGTCCATCGGTTCGCCCCTAGCCTTGCCGCCTATTGGCTCGGCGCCCGGCGATCGACCATCATCACTGCCTCACCTTCGAGCACAGTCTTGCCGTTGACGGAGCAATCGCACGCGAGCGTAACGCGGCTCTTCTCCGGATCGACGGCGGTGATCTTGCAGGTCGCCACCACCTCGTCGCCAATATAGACCGGCGCACGGAACTTGAGGCCTTGGGAGAGATAGATGCAGCCGGGCCCCGGCAGCTTGGTGCCGAGCACGGTGGAGAACAGGGCGCCGGTCAGAAATCCGTGCGCGATGCGCTTCTTGAAGATGGTGCCGGATGCGAACTCGTCATCGAGATGGACCGGATTGACATCGCCCGAAAGCGCGGCGAAGGCCCTCACGTCGTCGTCGGTGATCTTCTTGGAGACGCTTGCCTCCATGCCGGGAGAAAGATCCTCCAAATAATAGCCGTGGCCTAGGCTCGTCTTACCGTTCGCGATGCTCATATTGCTTTCCCTGCTTGTTTCTCAAGTGATTGGATGAGCGCGCAAAATAGCGAAGGCATTGCTGCACCGCAATAAGCGGGACGTTCGCGAAAGCGCCAAATTGCGCCCAAAAAACCCGGCGCTTAACCCTCCATTCACGGCCACAAGTTAAGGTTTCACCCGTGTTTTCTACCCGCCCCGGGACAGGCCTTGGGCGGGTGTCCTTTGGCGGTAAGACTTGGCGATGTCCAAGCGGCAAGCCAAAGGCTCGTGAGGAGGTTCAAGAATGGCTCTCGATCCCAGCATGCCGGTTCTCGTCGTCGACGACTACAAGACGATGATCCGGATCATTCGCAATCTCTTGAAGCAGCTCGGCTTCGCCAATGTCGACGAGGCGAGCGACGGAACGGCGGCACTCAGCATGATGCGGCAGAAGGATTATGGCCTCGTGATCTCCGATTGGAACATGGAGCCGATGACGGGCTATGAGTTGCTGCGCGAGGTGCGCGCCGACGACCGCTTGTCGCGTACGCCCTTCATCATGGTCACCGCCGAATCGAAGACCGACAACGTCATCGCGGCGAAGAAGGCCGGCGTGAACAATTACATCGTCAAGCCGTTCAACGCGGCGACGCTGAAGTCGAAGATCGACGCGATTTTCGGAGAGGCTTCCTAACGACAGTCTTCCAAG
>Ga0315553_10002937_pt1 | contig 13471 bp, 11 predicted proteins | sample SalMarSW160140MG_FD_203099 | JGI IMG/M metagenome (GOLD analysis project Ga0315553, IMG submission 203099) | Salt marsh sediment microbial communities from the Plum Island Ecosystem LTER, Massachusetts, United States - Salt Marsh Sediment SW1601-40 ... | reverse complement strand
CCGAATCGGATACCTGCCGAAGGTCCTGGCCGTATCGTAGGCAGCTGCGATGTTCTCCGGAGGCGTAGCCTGCTGGATGTTGTGGATGGTGTTGAACACGAATCCCCCTCCCGGCGCGAATATGCGGACCCGCTCGGCCACTTCCCCCGCCACCTCTTCGGTAGAACCGAAGGGAAGCGTTTTCTGCGTATCCACTCCCCCGCCCCAGAAAGTTACCTTGGATCCGAACTCGCTCTTCAGCCAGGCCGGATCCATGCCGGCAGCCGAGGTCTGCACGGGATTGAGGATGTCCAGACCAGTGGCAATCAGCATGGGAATGATCCGGGTCACCGATCCGCAGGTGTGCTGCCAGGTCTTCCAGCTCGTGTTGCGGTGCACCCAATCATTCTGCTGTTTGAAGAAGGGCAGGAACAGTTCTTCGAACAGCTCGGGGGCGAACAGTTCGTTGTTCTGAGCTCCGTAATCCGTCCCATCGAGCCCGAGGATATCGATATTCTCACCCAGATACGTCTTGAACTTCTCCAGGTTCTTCAGAGCGGTTTCGGTGCGCAGCGAAAAGAGGTCCTTGACATACGTTGGGTCCATCGCTATCAGGCAGAGGAAGTCGGGGATGCTCCCCACCCAGGGAAGCCCCACCCAGCCCCAGCAGCCCAGAAGCAGAGCCTTGTCCGTCTCCCTGCGCAGCGTTTCCGCCCGGGCGGCCAGAAACTCCAGCTCCTCCCCCGTGATGAGGTTCTCCTTCCTCACCTCCTCTACAGGCGGAGGCTCGTAATCCAGGTGGGTATCGGTCATGGAGGCCATGTCGAAGTAGAATCCATCTTCGGGCATCCGACCCTCTACGGGCCTGGCCGGATCGCCTTCGCTGTGAAGCAACCAGTTACCCCCCGCATCCACCTCCACGTCGAACTGTCCGGGAACCAGCACATCGGTGCCGTCCCACAGCTTCCAGGGCTTCCAACTCTCCCGACGCAGACCGAAGAACTGAACCGGCGGCTCCACCGGCAGCACGTCGATTCCCAGACGCTCCACCACGTCCATCTCCACCTCTCCGAGCATCTGGAAGACCTCATAGACCTTGACCGGTCGCCTGGACAGGCCAAGGTACCTCCGCAGCCTGTCCAGGGCATGGGCCATGATACCGCTCATGATGGTCGCGCCCATGTCCAGGGGAACGCGGTCCGGCTCTTCGTGGTTTAGGGTTGCGAGGACCCGCTCCCGGGAGGTCATGGTTTCCCTGCGCCGCCGCCCCGGCTCGGATTTCAATATCGATCTGTCGGTATGGACGCCTGAGCTGTTCATCGGCCCTTCCGTACCTCTTCGATCACCGCGGCGCTGTTGTTGTAAAATACATCCTCCAGATCCCCCGCGCTCAGTCCCGCGCGTTCCGCAGCCTGCCTGAAGGCCAGGAGCTCTTCGTACATGAAGAGGGTGAGCTTTGCGGCCTCATTCCCGCCAACCTCGCGCATGTTCGGATCCCCCGACACGTCCCCGTACAGCCCCTTGGGCACCAGATTGATGTAGATACCGTTCTCGCAGATCCGGCGCATCCGCATGCGCAGGATCGGCAGATCGCTGCCGAAGAGAATCCGTTTAGAGCCCAGAGCCCGGATCAACTGCTCGAAGACCCGGGCGTTGGTATTAGCGGAGAAATCCACGACCAGCCGCTCGGTCTCCTTGAGCACCTCGAAGGCGTTTCCCACATCCTCGTTGCAGTAGGCCCGCCCAACATGAGCTAGAATCACCCGCACCCCCGGATACCTGCGTTCGATCTCGAGGATCTGCGCCAGGTTGACCGGATCGCGGAGGCGGGCATCCCGGGGAATGTGCAGCATCACGATCCAGCCCTTCTCTTGCAGCAGCTCCAGCTGATGGTGGGGGAGGAAATCGAAAATACGGATCTCCTGGCGGGGAAGATAGGCGGGAGCGAGGTTCAGATAGACCTTTATGCCCAGGAAGCCTCCCTGCAACACTTTTCTTTCCACTTCCTCCGCACTCCACTGCGGCACGGAGAACAGCAGCGCCGGCAGGCCGTGCTGTCCGGCGCACCGGCTCACGTAGTCGTTGAGCCCGTCCGCCGAATCGGCGTTGACCAGGCCGGGGAAGATCATAGGGGTGATCTGTTTTCCCGCAAACAGCAGCTTGTAGCACTCCAGGTGATCCTCTATGGGATTCTCCTTGGCAACCAGAGACGGCCAGCTCACCACCCTGTCTCTCTTTACATTCTTCTTCAGTCTATCCAGCCATACGTGGCTGTGGATGTCGATCATCCGCTCGGGGAGGAAATCCCGAAGCGTCTCCTCGTAGATGCGGCGATCCAGGTCGTTGATGTCCACGATGGGTTTCAAAGCATAGCTCCTTCCACTCAGGTCCTGTATTCATTCAAACGACTGCGGGGCCGAGATCCTCTGCTCAAACCTTTATCTTCGCTCGCACAACCTCGATACGCGCTGCGGCTTCCCGATACTTCTTCAAGGTATCTCTGTCGATGTCGGAATCGGTGAGGATCGTGTCGATCTGTTCGATGGAAGCGTAGCGGATAAAGGATGTTTTGTTGAACTTGCTCGAATCCACGAGCACGTAGGATTTCTCCGCCCGCTCCACAACCAGCTCATTCATCGTGGAGGTCCTTTCGTCGGTGGTCATGCAGCCCCCCGAGATGTTGAGCGCATCGGCTCCGAGAAAGGCCTTGTCCAGGTGGAACATCATCAGGGTCTTCTCGGCAACGGATCCGCAGACATCGAGCCTGTCCGCCCGGATCTCTCCGCCCACCAGGATGACCTTGCACCAGCGGGCAACCGTCTCTACATGGGAGATGGCATTTGTCAGAACCACGATGCCCTTGAGCTCTCCGGTCTGCAATTTCACGGACAGGGTTTCGGCCATTTTCAGAACCGTCGTTCCCGAATCCAGAAAAACATGGTCATTGTCGTTGATCAGCTCCGCCGCCCGCGCCCCGATCAGCGTCTTCTGTTCCTGCCGATGGGCGGCCTGGACCCGAAACGAGTAGTCATATCCCAGCTGCTGAGCCAGCTGAACCCCGCCGTGAACCCGAATGACCTTTCCCTCCTCCTCCAGCTGGCTGAAAAAACGCCTGGCCGTGGCCTCGGAAATATCGAGGGTTTCCGCGACGGTTTTGACGTCGAGCCTTTTGTTGAGTTGGAGCATGTCCAGGAGTCTGATCGTCCTGCGCTCATACTTGTTCATCTACGTATCTCCCCAGAAATTCTTGGTATATGGAATCGTAAAGTTTCATGGTTTTTGCCGATGGGGTGATCACCTTCCCCTCCCCACCCATCGAGGCGAAGGCCTCCCGTTCGTCCCGAAACAATCCCGCGCCGATGGCGGCAAGGATCGCCGCGCCAACCGCTCCGGCGGTTTGACCGTTGATCAGTTTGAGCTCCAGTCCCGTGATCTCCGCGACGATCCGCGGCCAAACCGGGCTCTCCGCAGGTCCGCCCACCATGGCGATGCGATCGGCCCTGATTCCCGCCGCTGCGAGTCGCTCGATATTGTAGCGCATGCGCAGAGCCGGCCCCTCCATCACCGCCCGGGCGATTTCCTCCTGGGAGTGGTGGACGGGAAGGTCGATTGGGGCCGACGGAATATCCAGGACCGGCACAAACGGATCGATGAACGCTCCACGGGCGCCTGGAGGAGCCTGGCCGGCGCGGGTATTGAACAATTCGTATTTATTTTTCGAAGCGATCCCTTCCCGCAGAACGTACCTGTCGATGTATCGATCGATCAATCTGCCGATCTCCGGGATGGAAAACATCGTAGCCCACGGACCTTCAGGAGTCAGAAAAGAATCCACCAGCAGCCGCTGGGAGATTGCCAGATCCCGCTCTTCGATCGGGTAGAACCCGACCCAGGAGGTGCCGCAGGACAGCAGGAGGTCACCCACCTCCATGAAGCCGGTTCCCCTGGCTGCGCTGGGATGGTCGAAGGCGCCGAGGGCTACAACGGCCTTCCTGCTCAAGCCTGTGTCTTCTGCCCCCTGAGCGCTCAGGGATCCGAGAACGGAGCCTGAAGGACCGAGCTTGGAAATGGCCTCTTCAGGGATCTCCAAGATGTCGAGAAAGGGCCTGTGCCACCTGTGGTTGAGCTGATCGATCAAGAAGAAAGTCGAGGCCGTGGAATAGTCCATCCCCCATCGCCCGGTGAGACGATACATCAGCCAGTCGCTGTTCATGCAGTAGCGGGCAGCCCGGCTGTAGGTGTCCGGCTGATATTTTTTCAGCCAGCCGAGATGGCCCAGGGGAAACCAACCTCCGCTGAAGGGCCACCCCACTACCGGATGGACGCTCTCTCTGTCGAAGCCGGGAAGGATATCGTCGGTTTTGTCGAAGGCCCGCTTGTCCATCCAGCTGATGATGTTGATCAGGGGACGCTGCTCCGCATCCAGCAGCATGGTGTTGCCGCTGGCAAAGGCCATGCTGATGCCGCGAACCTCCGCGCCGGCCGGGGCATGGGAGGCCAGCTCACGAATCAGGCCGCAGACTGAAGCGTAATGCTCCTCAGGCTGCACTTCGACAAAGCCCGGTTGGGGGTACAGCAACTGGGTACCTCGTTGACTCAGGGCCAGCTGATCCCCCTCCGAGGAAACCAGCACCCCCTTGACCGCGCTGGTACCGACATCCAATCCGATCAACAGATCCATAGACGAATTCTTGGCCTGGGGTAGGTTACCTGCGAACCTCGGCGGATGCCGGCGCAACCTGTTCAAGCCGTTTCAAGAATCCCTGAAGCAGCCCTTTAAACAGCTCAGGAACCAGCTTCATCCGTTCCGGCGGCTGCACGTAGGCGATCCGCATCTGGGTCCTGCCGGGATTGGCTTCCGCAGGCAGGTCATAAAAACCGGACATCGGCGCCACCAGGAGGGTAAGACGTTTTCCCTCGATCTCCACCGCTCCCTCCCGGGCGCAGTAGAGCACAAAATTCATGGCATCGAAATTTGCCGGGGCGATCCGCCGCACGTCAACAACCGAGTAGATCGAGGCGTCAGGGGAGGATACGATGATTCCGGGCAGCAGCGCCTCCATCCGGGAGACCAGCTCGGTCAACATTGATTTGTAGTACTTCCGCTGCTGAGCGTACCAGCGGCTAAGCTTCTCGTGACTCTCTGCGGCCAGGCCGGCGAAAATATACTGGCCGATGGCATTGGGACAGAGGTTGGCTGTGTACTCCGCTACCCCCCGGATGTGAAAATCCTCATTGTCCGTGACCAGCGCCCCGATGCGCAAACCGCAGGCATTCCACACCTTGGAGGAGGTCTCTACGCTGATCCGTCTTCCTTCGATACCCGCCACCTCCCGATCGCTGATTCCCCAGATGCTCACAGTTTCACCTCCGGTATAGAGGAGTTCCCGATACGCCTCGTCGCTCGCCATCCAGAGGTTGTAGCGCACGCACAACTCGGCCAGCTCCAGCATCTGTCGCCTGCTGTAAAGCTGGCCCGAGGGGTTGTCGTAGGGAATTACCAGCAGCGCCCCGGGCCTACGCTCCCGGATGATCGCTTCGATCCGGGAACGATCCGGCAGGGTGAAACGGCCGTCGACCTGCAAGGTGCGCTGCAGGGAGACCACGCTACGGCCCAGTCGGGCTGCCATGGCCGTGTAGTTGGTGTAGGTCGGATCGATGATCAGCAGCGGCTTCTCCCCGGTCCCCGCGTCTCCGCACACGCCCACTATGACCAGCTCCATGGCCTGGGAGCCCCCGTCGGTGACCTGCACGTACAGGTGATCCGCGGGAAAACCGCTGGAGGCGATGATGTGGCGAAAAGCCCGACGGGTCTCCTCCAGGCCGACTGTGGGGGTGTAGCGCACCGCCCCGTCCCGGAACGGGCTTCCCTGGACCTGCAGATCGGCCAGACGGCGGACCATGGCCGGGTGCATGGGCAATGAAACATTGCCGATGGCCACGTTGACGGCCTCTGCGCCATCCTGACGTTTCTGGAACTCGATCTGGGCCGTTCTTATCACCGAGGGTTCCCGCTTTTGAAAGTGAGAAGAGAGCTCGGGTTTCATACTCGCCTCTTGTACCCGCTTGATGGTATTTGCTTGATAAATCTACACTAGTTCACCTGCATGATTATGTCAAGAAAAAAGTGAATAATTCAATCAAATCCCTTTTGCGAACGCCGGTTTGCTGCTACCATAGATCCCTATGAAATCAAGATTCAGCGAGCACACGGTTCACCAGAGGAACTACGGCTGCCGGATCCGGGAATACATCTACAGGGATCTGAAAACCCTGGTCATGGAAAACGAGCTGCTGCGCATCTGTATATTGGCGGACAAAGGAACCGACATCGTCGAGTTTCTCTATAAACCCCTCGACCTGGACGTGCTCTGGCACTCATTCACCGCAGTTCGCTCACCCCGCAATTTCGTAACAGGGCGTATGGCTCCAGGCACGTCGTTCCTGGATTTCTACGAGGGGGGCTGGCAGGAGCTGTTTCCCAGCATCAATGAGGAAAGCGAGCACCTCGGGGCGCCCCTCGGCGTGCATGGTGAGGTCTGCCTGCTGCCTTGGGAATACCGCATCGAACGGGACGAACCCGAAGAGATAAAGGTCCGTTTTCAAATCCGCACCCCCCGCACCCCTTACCTGCTCGTGAAAACGCTGAGCCTCAAGAGCCGAGAAGCGACCCTCTTCATCGAGGAGACGGTGACCAACGAGGGTGCCGAGGAGCTGCGGTTCATGTGGGGGCATCACCCCGCCTTCGGTCCCCTGTTTCTCGACCGGAGCTGCCGGATCGAACTCCCACCGGGAACTCCCGCCCGGACGACCGCAAACGAACTCGGCCGATTCGCCGTGCTGCCGCCGGACACCGCGTTCGACTGGCCGAACATCAAAGGCCTGGACGGCAGGATGTGGGATGTCAGCCGGGTACCGCCCCCGGATTCCAGGATCTACCAGATGTTCTACCTCCATGATCTTCCGGAAGGCCGCTACGGCCTTTTCAATGGCGAACTCGGGGCGCGTTTCCAGCTGCGCTGGGACAAGAGAATATTCCCCATACTCTGGGTGTGGGCCCCATACGGAGGGGCCATGGGCTACCCCTGGTACGGCCGCAACTACAACCTGGCGCTGGAACCCTGGTCCGCATTGCCTACCAATCCGGCCGGGGTCGCCGAACAGGAAAGGGGAATCCGGATCGCTGCAGGACAGACCCTGGCAACCAGCCTGGAAGCAAACATCTCAACGAATTAGAGGGCCGGCAGACGCCGCAGCGCGAAAAACCCTATGGGAAAGTTGATCATTTAGGGCGCTACCCCGTTATGCCCGCAGCATCGCACCATTCCAGCCAGGCCTCCCGTACATCCTCGACCCGGCGGACTTTGTTGCTGCGACAGCTCGTCACGAACTCGATTGTTTTCTGCATCCCGGGAAGCCGGCCCGGGGAATCGGGGTTGCCGGAGGATAATCGTTCCAGCTCTCCCCGCACCAGGCGCCGCCAGCTCCCGCCCTCCACGTAGTCGATCTGCTGCACTGTCGGTGTGGCTGGGAAACGGGAGCTCTTCAGTGAGAGGGGGAGAAAGATCTGGAAAGCCTGAAACCCCGCCTCCGTCGCGCCGCACTCCCCCACTATCTGCGCCCGGGCTTGCTCCAGGGTGTCAGCGTGGAGGTTGCTGACAATGCGGCAGCGCCCCGTCCCCAACTCGGTCATCCGCACCACATCCCGCCCCCAGATATAGGCATCGTAGAAACCTGGGCTCAGCTCGTAGGCTACTACGTAGTCCCCTGATCCACACTCGTTCCAGCCGCTGCCCGGATTGGTGAGCCGGACAGGAGCATCTTGCGGCACCATGGCCAGCAGAGCGGACATCACCGTGGTCTTGCCCGCACCCCCCCCGCTGATTGCTGCGATTCACAACGGTCAATGCGCTGTACATATCTCCAGCCGATACAAATCTTGGAATTCCCTGCCCAGAACCGCGAATACCCTCCGGGAAACGCCCGATCTCACCTTGAATCCTGTCCGAGGAGTTCCTCGAGCTCGCCGAAATCCCGGATCACGTAGTCCGGCCGGCAGCTCATCAGCCACTCCGGCTCGTAGAAGCGGCGATTCTTCTCGGGAAAATATAGAACCGTGGCAATGCCGGCATTCCTGCCCATTTCGATGTCCTTGCTGCTGTCCCCCACCATGGCCGCGCGCTGCCGACGGTCCTTATCTTCGCCGCGTGTACCCGCGGGACTCAGAATCTGCAGTGCCTTCTCCACGGCTTCAGGATGCGGCTTGAGATGGCTCACGTCATCGAGAGAAACGATCAGGTCTACTAACGGCTGCATCCGTTCTCTGACAAGTACCGATTGAACGAAGCTGCGCTTGGAGCCTGTGAGGATCGCGCTCTTCTTGTTTGCCCTCCGCAAGCGCTGGATAATCCGCAAAGCATTTGGGTTGAGCACAACTTCATCGACTCGCCGCTGCAACCCCGCGATGATTTCGCCTGCGAAAGCCTCTACGTCCCGTACGCCGAAACGCCCGGGACCGCTCCAATCATTGAACAGCTCCCGCACGATTGCCCGCTCCTCCGCAGCGATCCCCCGCTTGGCGAGGGAAAGCTTGTACAATTCCATCCAGATCCTCAGCGTATCGGCCAAACAGCCGTCCCAGTCAAAAAAGATGTAGTTGAAGTTCACCGGTCGGACCGACCCCAGGCGGAGCCGCTTTTCCATTATTTTGCCCTCAACACCGCGATCATCGGTTTAGTACTATCAATCCGCACTTCTACAGCAGGCTTCTCCGGCTGAGCAGATTGTTGGGCAGAGCGTACACAAAGGCGGTGGATACGACAAGAGCCTTCGGTATGCAATCAATCCAACCCGCAAACATTCTTCAGGTGGAGCGGGGGCAGCATCGGGGAGTCTTCGGAGAAGTGGCTGCCGGCCGCTCCTTCCCACCATCACACCGCGGCCTACAGAAAGCTGGACTAAACTCTTCGCCGCCGTGGCCGGGATGCTGAACATGAAGCACGTTCAGATATGAGAATCGATTCAGAGCGCAAAAAATGTCGGACAGAGGACAGGTAGGGGCAAGACATGATGAAAATTTTCAAAATATATTGTTGATCTGCGTGAAATCGTCATCTAATATATAAGAAAATCATATCTACCAAGGAGGAACCAAATGAGCAAGAAAATGCTACTCACATTGCTCGTGTCTGCGCTCCTGCTCACAACAGCGACATTCATGGTGTTCGCCGGCGGCGGGCAGGAAGCCGCGACCGGGGCGGTCAAGATGACCATGTGGGTCAACGGGGCGGACAGCATCATCGGTCCCACTGAGCAGCAGAAGCCCCAGGACCAGTGGTACGTCTCTCAGGCCTTTGCGCGCTTCGAGGCGGCCAATCCCGGGGTGAGCATCGAGCTGGTAGTGCCGCCGGATCAGGGAGCGGCCCACACGAACTTCAAGACCGCAGGGCTGGCCGGCAACGCACCGGACGTGTGCAATCTCTGGACCGGGCAGCCGATCTTCGCCCTGAAGGAGGTGATCCTGCCTCTGGACGACCTGGTCCCCGCGGCGGACCTGAAAAACATCTGGGGTTGGGAATCCGTTCGGGAAGGCTTCAAGGATGATGGTACCATCCTGGGCTACCCGGCGGCTCAGAATCAGATCTGCTTCATGCTCTACAACAAGGCGCTGGTGAAGAAGGCGGGCCTGGACTTCGAGGCCGATCCTCCCAGGACCCTGAAAGAGTTTGACGCCGCCCTGGCCAAGATCAAGGCCAGCGGCACCATTCCCATCCTGGTGGACGAGGCTGCCCAGGGGGTACCCTGGTTCATGTGCTGGGTCGCCGATTACTGGTGGGCCCAAATGACCGGCAACCCGACGATCATCGAGGAGACCTATGGGCGCAAGAAGTTCGCCGAAGACAAGGGCCTGCTGGCTATGCTGGAGTACTACCACTCCCTGTATGCCAACGGCTTCTTCCGCCCGGATCTGCTCACGGCCAACGACTCCTTCAGCCAGTTTCTCCAGGGCAAGGGAGCGATCTGGCCGGCAGTACCCAGTTTCCTGGCCGACGCGGAGAAGAGCCTGGGCGCCGACGCCGGCGTGTTGATGCCGCCGGAGATGGATCCCAATGCAAAGCTGACCAACTCCACCATTGGCGGTCCCGGGCAGAGTTTCGTCATCGCCAAGAAGACCAAGTATCCGGAAATGGCGGTCAAGCTGGCCTCCCACCTGAACTCCAAGGCGGAAGTGCTGGAAGCGATGAAGATCAACACCTACCCGACCGTGCGCTCCGACATCACCATCCGGGAGCTTGGCTGGGCGCCGGACAGCAACATCGCCAAGCTGCACAAGTATGTCGGCACCTACAGCTACTGGCTCGATAACCTGCTGACCTCGGGACCCGCCGAGGTATACTACACCCAGGGCGGGTTGGTCGCCGCCGGCAGGATGACCCCGCTGGAGTTTGCACAGGAGTTGGACCGGAGGGCCGGACCGTAAGCCCTGAAGATTCTGAAGCGACCACATCCCTTGCCGACACCGCGGCGCGTTGCACCGTGGTGTCGGTAGTTTTTTTTTCGAGCTTCCATGGTGAGCTCGCGGAGATTTCTCTCTAGTTTCGATTGCGGAAAATGGACTATGCGGCTAAATTATCAGGGTAAACAATGAGAACGAGAAAAAATTTCCTGCCGATTTTCCTGTCCCTGCTTCCGGTTTTTATAATCCTGGCGGTGCTTCGGGTTTATCCGATCGTCGTCGCCGTGATGAAGAGCTTCACCAACTGGGACGGCCTGTATCAGAGCGACTGGGTGGGATTGGCCAACTACATCAACTTCATCAAGAGCGGACCCTTCTGGAAGGTCTTACGCAATACCCTGATCCTGATGATCAACGTGCCACTGCAGGTATTCATCGGCCTGGTGGTGGCTCTGCTATTATACGAGAAGGTCAAAGGCTGGCAGTTCTACCGGGCCATGGTCTACACGCCCCAGATCATCTCCGCTGTGATCATCGGTTTCCTCTTCAAGATTTTCTTCGGCTTCAATGGGCCGTTCAACGCCGTGCTTCGGGCCGTTGGGTTGGAGAAGATCGCTATCGAATGGTTCGGCAACAGTTACACCGCCCTGGCGGTGATCGTCTTTTCGGTCGTTTGGTTCTCCATCGGCTGGCAGGCCGTCGTTCTTTTAGGGGGCATGTCCGCCATCCCCCCATCGGTTTTCGAGGCGGCGATCATTGACGGGGCCAACTATTGGCAGCGGGCTTTCAAGATCGTCGTTCCGATGCTGGTTCGGGTTCTCGAGTTTGCGATCATCGCATCCGGCGTCTGGACGCTGACCCAGCTGTTCCCGTTCCTGTTCGCCATGACCCGGGGCGGCCCCGGTTATGAGACCTCAACCCTGGATTACATGATCTACCTCAAATCTTTCGGCCTGGGTTTCGGCCGCGACTACGGCACGGCCACCGCCATCGCGGTGATGCTTCTCGTACTTGTTTTGATCCTGACCCTGATCGAGATGCGAGTGGCCAACCGGGCCGATGATTGGAGCTGATTCATGAGGCGCAGGCGTAAGCTTAAGGGATTCCTGGTCTCTGTGCTGCTGGCCCTCCTGACGGTTTCCTTCCTCTACCCCCTGTACTACATGTTCATCAACTCGCTGAAAACCCGAACGGACTTCTTCACCAACCAGTTCAACCTGCCGCACCCGCCCCTTCAGTTCGTCAACTACACGACGATGATCAGCCAGTTCAAGATCCTGAACCTGTTCAAGAACTCCCTCATCATTTCAGCCTTTACGGTGGTCGGGCTGCTGATCATCGGTACGTTCGCCAGCTACGTGTTCGCCAAGTACCGTTTCAAGGGCAAGAGTGTCATCTACGTGGCCGTGCTGGCAACGATGTTCATCCCCAGTCAGGTCACCATCATCCCCCTATATGTATTTTTCTCCAAGATCGGGCTGGTCAGCACCTACTGGTCGGTGATCTTCGCCTACCTGGCCCTGTTCCTGCCGGAGTGCATTCTCTTGATGACCGCCAACTTCCGCTCGATCATCGACGAGCTGCTGGAAGCGGCGGAGATCGACGGCTGCAGCTACCTGCAGAAGGTCTGGAACGTGGTGATCCCGATGGGCCGGGCTGCGATCTTCCTGTCCATCATCTTCTACTTCATCATGTCCTGGAACGATCTGTTTACCCCTATGATCTTTCTGCAGAGCATGGAGAAGCGCACCGTGATGGTTGCACTGGCCGCTTTGATGGGCCGCTACACCGGCGCCCCTACCCTGCAGTTCGCCGGGCTGTTATTGAGCGCCGTACCGGCACTGGTCGTCTATATCATTTTTCAGAGGAATATCATCAGGGGGCTTTCGCTGGGAGCGATCAAATAACCGGTACATGAGCAGAGCTTTTGTCAGCGAAGCGGACGGAGAGTTCCAGGATGATGATCTTCCCCCTATAAAGATACCTCTTGCGCCCAACGCCAGAAACTACATGACTCCTGAAGGTGCAGAGAGACTCAAATCCGAGCTGAATCATCTCATGCACACGGAGCGACCTAGAATCGCGGCTGCGCTCTCCCGACAGGTTTCCGGTATCGAACAGGCGGATCAGCAAACCATAAGTCTGTCACGGCGCAGACTGCGGGAGGTGGAACGAAGGATCGAATATCTAAACGTCATGGTCGGCAGGCTCGAAGTCGTAGAAACAGACGGTCAAGACCGGCAACAGGTCACTTTCGGGGCCGCAGTAACGGTGGCGGATGAGAAGGAAACCACCAGATTGTACCGCATCGTAGGGGTGGACGAAAGCGAGCCGGAAGCCGGGCGGATCAGCTGGATTTCCCCTCTGGCCCGGGCTCTGATTGGCGCCAGGGCGGGCGAGGTTGTGACCGTTGAACTGCCGGAACATGAGGTAACACTCAAAGTCCTGGAGATTGACTATCCATAAGCTCTGAGCAACCGGGGAAAAAGCGCCCGGGGGCGCTGCGGCGGCGAGTCCATCAACCCCCGGCTCGGCGAACGTCCAGCACAGGCTCGATGCCCAGCAGGTTGCAGAGATCCACCAGTTTTTCCACGTGGTCCCCGTAGACGGCGGCGAAGTGCTGTGACTGCACGTGGTCCAGGATCTGCCGCACCGGCACGTCGGGGAAGAACTTTACACTCGGCCAGGAAGGCAGCGGCACTCCCATCTCGACCCATTGCGGAGGCGTCCTGCCTTCTCCGGTGACGATGTGCATGCGGTATCCCCGGTCGCTGTCCGCCAGACAAGCCAGCGTCATCCTGCCCAGCTTCAGGCGTGAACAGTGAGCGATACCCCCGAGCAGCACGGTGGACACGTCCTTGATCTGCGGATTGCCGTCGATGAAGGCATTGGGGGCGTAGCCGTCCTCTCCCAGCAGGATCCATTCGGGATCGTGCTCGTAGTGTTCCAGGAACATCGGCTCCTGACCGGAAAGCAGCTTCAGCATCAGCTCGGCGACCAGATTGCCGATGTCGTTCTCATCCACATACGGGTAGC
>Ga0315553_10002936_pt1 | contig 13472 bp, 10 predicted proteins | sample SalMarSW160140MG_FD_203099 | JGI IMG/M metagenome (GOLD analysis project Ga0315553, IMG submission 203099) | Salt marsh sediment microbial communities from the Plum Island Ecosystem LTER, Massachusetts, United States - Salt Marsh Sediment SW1601-40 ... | reverse complement strand
TGGCGCAAGGAAGTGCCATTGCCAGCGAATACAGCAAGCTGCTCAGCCGTCTCAGCGGCGGCACTTTTGGCACTATCGAGCTTGGGACTGGAACCACGGCCGAATTCGTGATCGGTGGTGCGGCCGTCACGCTTGGCATTTTGTCGCTCGTCAACATCCACCCCAATGTCCTGTTGCCAGCGGCAGTGATCGCCATTGGCGCGGCGCTTGCCTTGACCAGCGGCGCGACCATGCGTCTCAACGAACTCAAACTCGAGGCGGCCAAGGCCGACGAAGTCGCTCATAATATGGCGCGCTCCGCGGTTTCCAGCGCTGCCGGGGCGCAGATGCTCGCAGGCTTCGCGACCATAGTGCTCGGCATCATCGCGCTGGTCGTGAGCACTGACGTGATGACCCTAACTCTGATCGGTCTGCTCGTCGGTTCCGCTGCCCTCACCTTGAGCGCAAGTGCCCTGAGCGGCAAGATGCTTGGAGCCATGAGGCGGGAGCGCGTCGGTTCCTGATCACCATCATTGAGCGGTTGAAGTCACGGCTGCATAGATTTCTTTGAGGGGCAAACGGTCAGCGTTTGCCCCTCATTACGCTTCCATTTTCCCTATTCCAGGACTTAAGCTCTAGTGATGGCTCCTACCTGCGGAGCTGATTCTGAGCCGAAAGCGCGTCGTTCTGGGACCAATTCGCCCCCCAAATGCCAGAGCGCAGGCTAGAGTCGGCCTAAAAGGGGGGCGTTATTATATGTTGGGGATACAAAAGCCGGTTCCCAAGAGAAGGGGCAACGTCCTCCTTCGCCTGCTCGGACCTGGCTTAGTCACTGGCGCCGCGGATGACGATCCCTCCGGCATCGCTACCTATTCGCAGGCTGGCAGCCAGTTCGGCTATGGCCTGCTTTGGACTGTCTTCCTGACCACTCCCTTTATGATCGCGATCCAGCTTGTCAGCGCGCATATCGGCCGCGTCACTGGCAAGGGCATTGCGGCAAATGCCAAGCAGTTCTGTCCATTTCCAATGCTTGCCTTGTCAGTTTCTCTGCTTGTCGTGGCAAACACCATCAACATCGCGGCGGACATCGTCGCCATGGCAGCAGCACTGCACCTCGTCATAGGCGGTTTAAGGCACGAGCACGCGTTAATTTTCGCAGCATCATCCGTATTGCTACAGGTGTTTGTGCCCTATCGCCGATACGCCCCGATTCTAAAGTTTCTTACTCTCATCCTTTTTTGCTACGTCGCAGTCGTGCTCACCATTGATGTGCCGTGGACGCAAGTGCTCGTCAGCACATTTCTGCCATCGATTTCATTGAGCCGGGACTTCCTGATCATCTTAGTCGCCGTTCTCGGGACAACGATCAGTCCCTATCTCTTCTTCTGGCAAGCCTCTCAGGAAGTAGAGGAGATGCGCAGGAAGCATGGCCATCCCCGGCGTCCGTTGAACATCCTCGTGCGCGGAGGCGGCAAAGAACTTACGCGAATGACAGTCGACACCACAGCAGGAATGATCCTCTCGAACCTTGTCGCCTATTCCATCATTCTCGCCACGGCCAGCACACTGCATGCGCGCGGAGTTGCAGACATTCAGACCGCTGCGCAGGCTGCCGAGGCCCTCCGACCTATCGCTGGAAATCTGACGTTTCTACTTTTCGCTTTGGGAATCATTGGGACAGGCTTGCTCGCCATCCCTGTTCTTGCAGGCTCAGCCGCCTATGCCGTGGCAGAACTCTTTGGATGGCCCTCCTCGCTTGCAGCGAAGTTCCCTGAAGCCTTTGGCTTCTACGCGATCATCTTCGTAGCTACCCTCCTGGGCTTCGCGATGGGATTCCTGCCGATAAACCCAATCAAGTTGCTCGTCTGGGCCGCCGTCATAAACGGGATCGTCGCGGTACCTATCATGGCAATGATGATGTCTATCGTTACAAACTCAGAGGCGATGGGCCGCTTTAGAGCCCGCCCCTCACTGGCCATTGCCGGTTGGGGTGCAACTGCTCTCATGAGTGTCACAGTGGGGGCGCTTCTATGGTCCGCCTTTTGAGATCTGCGCGATCAAGGGTACCGATCAGAGTCTCGTTGTTCCACGAATGAGACATGAGTAACCACAATGATCTCCCGTACGAATTATATATCAAGAGGGAATTCCCGACTCCAAAGTTCCCTCGTGCTTGTTTGCCACGACCCACCGCTCAAGGTAGTGGCGGTGCCGGTTGACTAATTTGCTGGATCACGCGTGCGACCGCTTTGGAATGCGTAAGATGGTGGTCTGCTTTTTCGCATTATTTCCTGACCCAAAGCGAGCACCAGCCATTGGGGCTGATCGGGCCCTCAACAAGCTTGCAGGACGACGGCGGGATGAACAGGCTGCAGTTCGCGCAATGTTGGCTACCTTTCGGATGATCCTGGTACCCGACCGACGCCTTCGAGGCCTTGGCCGCTAACGCAGAGTTGACCGTGGCCAATACGACTGGTGCGGCAACAGCAGCGCTGGTTAACCCCTGCAAGAGCGAACGCCTTGAAACAACCATCGACCAACTTTTGGGGGTATCGGCCATCCTTGCGGTTCCTTTCGAAGAACATCGTCGCCTATGGCAACATTTGCGTTTCGGTTCTCCGCCTGCTTGCGCGACATTGCCTCCGTTAGGGCACTCTTGCGCTAACCAGGCCGGACGCCTCGTTTAGACTCGTAATCATGTGAAGGAAGGTGAAAAATAGGGACACCATACTATAGGATTGATTCGTATGGTCGGAGCCCGCATCAAAGGCGATTGGCACGCGGCGCAGCACGAGCTAGGGGCACAATGCTTCTGAGATATTTTTATGTGGTGTTTCTTGGCGTCAATGTGCTCCTCGCGCAAGGTCTGTGCAGAGCGAGCGCCCAGGGCGCTTCGACCGATCCTGATCTTGTCGCCCGGGGCAAATATCTGGCAACCGGCGCCGACTGCAAGCTTTGCCACACATCCTCAAAGGACAAACCCTACGCAGGCGGATTTAGAGTCGATACGCCGTTTGGACCGATCTATACATCCAATATCACCCCAGATCCAGAGACGGGCATCGGCAAGTGGACGTTCAAGGATTTCAAGAACGCCGTCCATGATGGCATCCGCGCCGACGGACAATTCCTTTATCCCGCGATGCCGTTTGATTCCTACACCAAGATCGAGGAGAGCGATCTCAAGGCTCTCTGGGCTTATCTGCAGACGTTGCGGCCGATCAAGCAGCCAAACAAAGAGAATGGGCTGCACTTCCCCTTTGACATCCGATACACCATGTTAGCTTGGCGCTGGCTCTACTTCGATGAAGGCTTCTTCAAGCCCGAAACCAGCAAAGGTCCGCTGTGGAACCGCGGCGCCTATCTCGTACAGGCGCTGGCCCATTGCGGCGATTGCCACACTCCGCGCAACTTCATGGGCGCGAAAATCAAGAGCCGTCGCCTCCAGGGTGCTCAGGTCGGTGACTGGTATGCACCTAACATTACCCCCGAGGCCCTCAAGACCATCGATAAGTGGGATAAAGCGCGGCTAATTGCGTTCCTGAGAAAAGGCGCAGCGGCCAATTCGACGGACCTAGGATCGATGCGAGACGTCGTGCATGCTAGCCTGTCGCATTTGACCGAGCACGATCTCGATGCGATGGCCACCTATCTTATCAATTCAAATGAGAACCGACCTGCAGTAAGCCAAGAGCTCGAGGTGAAATCAACGAGACCACTAGCGGATGTTATGCAACATGGTGAAACGCTCTACTCAGCAAACTGTACTCGGTGTCACAAGTCCGATGGATCAGGTATTGCAAGCGTGATTCCACCGCTGGCTGATAATCCGCTTGTACTGACGACAAAACCCATTGATGTTATCGCAGTGATATTACACGGCGTTCCGCGCCGCGATGATATGGCTGCGATGCCGAGCTTTGCCGGCTCTCTCTCTGACCAGGATATCGCCGACGTCGCCAACTACGTGCGAAGAAGTTGGGGAAATGACGCGCCTGCTAACGCCACAGCTGACTTGGTTGCGACTTGGCGCTCGTCTTTGGCCTTACCCGTCTATGCCAGCAATACCGCACGAAGCTTCAAGTGCCCAACCGTCGGACCGGAGACGCTCGATCCCAATCTGCTTGCCGCGTTGGGCGCCGAGATGAAGCAGGAGGCGGTCGATTACGCCCGGCTCGTTGACATTTACAAGGAACACCGGCCAAAAGCCAGCGCCTCACAGACGCTCAATGCCCTGCTCGCAGCCTATTGTCCGGTCATAGCGGCATCTGCCAAATCTGATCAAGCAAAGAGCGCGGCCCTGAAGCGGTTTGCCCTCAACATCTCTGACTATATCACCAGCCAAAACGTAGCTGAGACCGGACCTGAGCCGGGAATCATCTGGGCCACGCCTGCCGGCTACACGCTTGCCGAACATATCGCTGCATCGGGGCCAACGCTGAGTTGTCCAGCCGACGACGGAGCCCTCGTGCCGAAAAACCTCGTCGGCGAAGCCAAACAGCTTATTGGCAAGCCGGACCTCAATGTTCGCGCCGACGATGCCATTGCCCAGGCCGATAGTCTGGCCACCAAGACGCCTGCAGCCAAGCTTGCGACCGTGGCCAATGCCCTGATCCTGGCCTACTGTCACGGTATCGTCGACATCTCGGGTGCCGATCCCGCTGACAAACAAGCAGCTCTCAAGCGCTACGGCGAGCAAGTCATCGGAGCGCTGCAGACAAGGGCAGAGACGAAGGCGCAATCAACCACCAACCCTGAAAGCAAATAGCCTTTCCCTCGCCACGCGCTTGAGCCTCATTTCGCTCATACTGTTCCTGCATCACGGCTAAAAGCACACAATCCTGTCGGCTGCTCATCGCTAATCGGACGCTTGCTTCGATAGGCTAGCGAGGACTACCGCAACGATTCCGGTCAGGAAGATTCCATCGAACGTGCCCGCTCCTCCAATGGCGGCGACAGGCGCCCCGAGCCCCTGAATGCGACCAAGATTGAGCAGGTCGGCGCCAATGAGAGTGCCGAGACTACCGCTGACATAGGCAACGGCTGCAATCTTGGTGCGCGTGGTCAACAACGCCACGATGGCAGTGATCAGTGGCGGCGCCAGGATCGGAATGGCAATGCCCAATCCTGGCACGGGCCGCGCCAATAGGTAACAAGCTGCGCCAACACAGGCGGTTGCTATTGTGCCCGAAATCCAAATCCGGTTCTTAGCGAGAAGATAGAGAGACAGAAGGCCGGGTATTACCGCGCCGCCGATATTGACCGCGACTATGGTCCCGGGCCAACCGACGACGGTCGGCACGGTGTAGGGTATGCCGAAAACGCTGACGATCTGCCCGGAAATGAGTTCTCGCTCCGGCATTTGTGCAATGGGTATGTTGAAGTAGCTTCCTAGCAGCGAAACCAGAAGGAGCGCTAAAGCTGCCTTTGAGCTAAGTCCGACCGCAGTGTAGACGTAGTGGAGCACCCTCGCCTGGACCAGAACCACGACCACAAGAAAGACGCCTGCTAGAAAGAGGAAAACAGGCAAGGCTACGGGAAGATAATGTGGCTGGGTCGGGGACATTCAGGTAACCGATACGTAAAGCGACTGGCGGTGATCCGGCTATGTGTTGCCGCTCAACCAGAGAATTCCGTTGATGATGGCTGTCGTTGCGCGACCGATCGCCTGCCAAACAAAATTGAGGTCGATCCCCAACTGCGCGCCCAGCAGCGGTAAGACAAACAGCATCCCGATCAGGATTATCAGGCCATATGGTTCAAGCCGCGCCAGTGGGGCAGCCAGCGCCTTGGGCAGCAATCCTACTGCGATACGTCCACCATCGAGCGGAGGCAATGGCACCAGGTTGAAGACTGCAAGCAGGACGTTGATGACTAGCGCGTTTTTTAGATTGTCGGCGACCCACTCGCCCGCTGGGCTCGGGAAGAACATGACCATATGGAAGGCCAGTGCCGCCAGGGTGGCGAGTCCAAGATTCATGGCGGGCCCAGCACCAGCAACCCAGATGGTATCGCGGCGTGGATTGTCGAGGGCATTAAAGTTGACGGGCACCGGCTTGGCATAGCCGAATAGAAATGGCGAGTGCATTAGCAGCAGCAGCGCTGGAAGTAGGATGGTACCGAATGGATCGATATGCCTTAACGGATTGAAGCTGACCCGGCCCAGACGCCAAGCCGTGTCATCACCGAAGAGTCGCGCGACATAGCCATGCGATGCTTCGTGGAAGGTGATAGCAATGACCACGGGGATGACCCAGGTGGAGGCGTTATAGAGTATGAGTGCAGCTTTCTCAGGCATGATGGGAGGCTGCTGCCGGAAATTCACCTAACCGACTGCAAATTCGAGCTGTGGCCCATGGCAAAAGGCTGGCGTAGATCCTGGCACCCTTGTTCTCTGGGGCTGCGCGTAGTCACCGACACTCGGTGCAGCGCACTCACTACCGGTGGCAGTCGACACCCAAAGCCAGTAGCGCAAAGAGCCTGGCGCAGCAGCGAAGCCATTGCTGATTTGCATGTTTTTTTGACCGTCTTTTAGGTCCTGCCTCACACCGGTCTTTTAGATTTGGCGTCCGCACAATTCTGACTCTCCACAGTCAGAAGTTACATAGTTGGCACTCAACGCACCGGCTGTGTCAAAATTGCGGTCTTTGGTTATAGCTTGCCGCGATAGCCTCTAGGCCGTCGACGGTGGAGCAAATGCGCGCGCGGGAGCGATATGGTGCGCAAGATCGGCTCAAACAAGGCAAAATCGCGAAAGCTAAATCCGTCACCACACGTTATGCTTTGAGTGACCAATAAGATCCACTCTCGCGGAGTAGCTTGAGGCACTCCTAAAGGATGACAGCAATGCTTAGACCCTATCTGCCTACGTGGATAAAGGAAGAGCGCACCGAGTTCGCGCTTGAGACGGCATCGGCACTGATCCTGACCCTTGCCGTCATATGGTGGTGGGCATGATGACTCCGAGGGGCCCTCAATAACGAGATTCAGGAGCAATTACATGAAAGTTCGTGAGGTCTTGACACAGGCGCATGGGCGAAAGGTCGTCGTCGTCCTAATGGCCCTCGGCCTTTTGGGCATTGGCGGCGTGTTCTGGACATCCTACGCGGGAGAGGAGTCCTCGACCCCGTCAGACACCACTGCATCGAAAACTGCGTCGACGGGCGGCTGTTGCGAGGCCGGGAATACCACTCCACCGACTGAATTGGTAAAGGAGGTCCCCAAAGGACAACTGAAAAGCCCCTACAAGGATTTCGCAAAGGTCGCACAGGAAGGTCATCAGCAATTCTTGAATGCTGGCTGTAACGGTTGTCACGGTGGCACCGGTGGTGGCGGTATGTGCCCACCCTTGGATCAAGGAGTCTGGTTCTTTGGCGACAGCGACGACACGCTTTTCCGCTTGATAACGCTCGGCAGTAACGGATTGCAAAAAGAGGGTTTCAAGCGCTTGCGTTCAGGAGCCGTTCAGGGCCCAATGCCATCCATGGGTAGTGCTATTCCAACTTCGGACGACCTTTGGAAGATCATAGCGTGGATTCGCTCGATCACTCCTCCTCCCACGCCTGTGCGCGTAATCCCCGATTAGAGACCCCCGTCGTTCGGCCTGCACGATCGCCCCGAATGTCTCTCAGGTTGCCAGCAGCAATGGCTTTGTATTGCGTACTCGCGCGTCAAGGATCAGCGCGCGTACCCTCTCGCTCGGGATTTTGACTGGCCCCTAACCGCAGGCATTTGCTTTTTGCAGCGAAGGCCATTCGCTCAGTCCACCCACAGAAGAATTCGCGACCAGCGCACATCCGTAGGCCAATTCCAGAACTGCCAGAACCTTGCATGCTGGCGGAGTGAAAAGAAAATGATTTCGGCGCGGCCGATCAAGTTCTCAAACGGCACATAACCCACCTCGGGGAAGCGGCTGTCCATCGAATCGTCGCGGTTATCCCCCATCATGAAATAATGCCCGGGCGGGACTTTGTAGACAGTCGTGTTGTCGCCAACCGCTTCGCCTTCTGGGACAAGATCGATGACTGAATAGCTCACTCCATTCGGCAACGTTTCACGAAACCGGGCCACGTGACGCTCGTACCCCGAAGCATCACGCATAACAAGATCCCCGATCCGCTCCTTTTTGACTGCCGTCCCATTGATATAGAGGATCCCGTGGATCATCTGGATCCGATCGCCAGGCAGGCCAATGAGGCGTTTGATATAGTCCGTATTGCCATCACCCGGCAGTTTGAACACAACCACGTCACCGCGCTTCGGTGCTTCGGCCCAAATCCGCCCAGAGAATAGCTCTAGGCCGAAGGGAAAAGAATACCTGCTAAAGCCATAAGCAAATTTCTCTACGAATAGATAGTCGCCAATACGCAAGGTTGGAATCATTGAACCCGAGGGGATATCGAAAGGCTGATACAGGAATGTGCGGATCAATAGCGCCAAGATCAACGCTTCGAGTACGACGCGAAACGTCCCCTTTTCACGCCGTGCGGTTCGAGTCTCATTCTGCGCGCTCAAGCCCTTGTCTGGCATTCGCAGGTACTATTTTTCTGGTGGGTCACGGCGAGACGTGCTCTTGCTTCGGCCAACAGCTGCTCGAACTGGACCAGCTTGCAGTGGCAAATGCGGGCAGCTTCCTCAGTAGAAAAGCCGGCTGCCTCCACAAGGACCAGAGCTTCCCGTTCTCTCGGCGAGAGTCGAGCGAGCGCATGAATCGCGTCGCCATAACCTGACAAATGCAATTCCGATAACTGCGCCACTGGCCCTGATCGCTCGACTAACTCGGAGTGGTAGTAGCTACACAAATGGCTGAAAAGCCATGCTGAGAGCTCTGGTCCGATACGTGATGGCCTTATGGTCTGGCTCGCACGCAGCAGAGTCAGCGCTACAAGCTCATCGGCCTGGGTGGCATCGAGGCAAAGAAGCCGGGCGAATGCTCTGAGTCTTGCCACTGTTGGCAGCGCGGTCCGTAGGGACGCGAGTGGTGGCTGCGCTTCTTCTCGTATGAAATATGCCACCGCCTGATCGTAACATTGACCTTCGTCGCGCAATTTCATTCGATCATCCTCGACTCATCTCTGGCCATACTTACCAGGATACCGATCAGCAAGACTTGCCAGCGATTGCTTCGACCATCGATGGATTGCGCAAATTCGGCTCTTCTTTTGGGGAACTCTGGGGCTTTGCCTTTTGCTGCTTTTGGCTACGGTCGGGTTACTGAGTGCAGCGCCTCTTTTCCCCAGAGGGTCTGGGGGCCGTTTTGAAAGGCCCGCTTACCTGTATTTTCCCGCAGATCAGAGAATTTTTCTCAACTGGCCAGTCTCGGGGGTCACACTAGCCGATCGCGAAGATGTTCACCAAGGGTGATCAACTCAGTTGCGGACTTCGGACCGCGCGGTTCCTCTTGCTTATCAAATTCCACCAACGCTCGCTAAGGAGCGATACGGTACGCATTTCGATGTTGTATCCACTGACCTTTTGGAATCCGACGATCTTCGAGTGCTCGACTTTTGATGGTACTCGTGCTTTCCGCCTGTTTCGCTTTCAGAAAATGGGATCACCGATAGCGCACGAGCCACAGCTGTCCAAATAACGATGGCATGCGCACGCCTAGTCCTTGAGCCTGGCACGTGGACCGGTTCAGGCGGAAGCATTGTCATTTTTTTTCAAATCATTGTCGGAACGGGTGTTATCCTTACGCGTTCAAGAGTTGGATCTTCTATCGAGTGCTTAGAACTCGCCGTCGCAGCTGTCTTGGGGTTTGCTTACTAATCCACGCCAAGCCTCGGCGCCTTCTGCTTCGACGGCGGTGAGAGTTTCGAAATGACCACCAGTCAGGCAGACTTCACACCGGTTATTGACTTGGTTGCGCAGCCAGGCACGGGGCCGATACGCTCGCGACGTCCGGTCTATAGCGATTTTTTGCCGCCTTGTAATAACGCCTGCCCTGCCGGAGAAAATGTCCAGGCCTGGCTTTCGCATGCGCAGGCAGGCCGCCACCACGAGGCTTGGTTGTCGTTAGTTGCGGACAACCCTTTGCCGGCAGTGCACGGACGCGTTTGCTACCATCCTTGCGAAGATCACTGCAATCGAGAGCAACTCGACAACGCCGTCGGCATCCACGCCGTCGAGCGATTCCTGGGCGATCTCGCTGCGAAAGCCGGCTGGCATCTACCTATTGAGGCGCCCGCATCCGGAAAACGTGCGCTGATCGTTGGGGCGGGGCCAAGTGGACTTTCTGCCGCCTATCATTTGGCGCGACTTGGACATGAAGTCGAGATTCACGAGGCCGGCCCCCTACCCGGTGGAATGATGCATTTCGGAATCCCCGCTTATCGGCTCCCTCGAGATGAATTGATGAAGGAGATTCACGGGATCGAGGCGATGGGCGTCACGATCGTCCTTGATCACAAGGTCCAGGATCTGCTCGCCGAAAAGGAAGCAGGGAATTTCGATGCGGCGTTCGTTGCAATCGGGGCGCATGTCTCGAAGCACATCGAAATTCCTGCGCGCGACGCTGCCCGCGTGCTTGATGCACTTGCCTTTCTCCAAGGGGTGAATGTCGGGGAGCGACCGCGCCTCGGCCGGGTTGTGATCTATGGCGGCGGCGATACCGCGATGGATGTCGCACGGTCCGCGAAGCGCCTGGGTGCTGACGACGCGGTGATTATCTACCACCGCGATCGCGCGCATATGCCAGCACACGCTTTCGAGGTGCAGGAGGCACTTGAAGAAGGCATAAAGATCAAATGGCTGACAAGCATTAAGGAGATCACTGGTCCGGTGCTGACTGTCGAGGCCATGGAACTCACTCCAGATGGCCAACTGCACTCCACCGGTCAGTTCGAAACGCTTGAAGCGGATGCAGTCGTGCTTGCGCTCGGTCAGCAGACCGACAGCCGCTTCCTGCGCAAGATCTCCGGCATCGAGTTCCAATCCGACGGCACCGTTCTTGTTGGTCCTAACATGATGACTGGCCATCCTGGAATCTTCGCTGGTGGCGATATGGTGCCCAGCGAACGCACCGTGACCGCGGCCGTGGGACACGGCAAGAAGGCAGCGCGGCACATCGATGCTTGGCTACGCGGGAATGTTTATCAACCGCCGACAAAGCACCCTATAGTCACGTTCGACATGCTGCACCTACCTATTTATAGCGATGCCGAACGTCGGGTGCAGCGATTATTGCCCGCATCGGCGCGTGTAACCGGATTCGCTGAGGTGACGGCCGGTCTTAGCGAAGACGAGGCATCGTTCGAAGCCAAGCGGTGTCTATCTTGCGGCAACTGCTTCGAATGCGATCAATGCTACGCGGCCTGCCCGGAGCAGGCCATCGAGAAGCTCGGACCCGGTCGCCGCTACCGCTATCTCTACGACCGGTGCACTGGTTGCGCGGTGTGCTTCGAGACCTGTCCTTGCCACGCCATTGAAATGATCCGCGAAACGCCTTGAGAGCAGGAATTCCGATGCAATCGGAAATCGATGCAGAAAAAACGGATGTTATCGACGGCAACACCGCCGTTGCGCTTGTCGCATATCGTGTCAATGAGGTGTGTGCGATCTATCCCATCACTCCCTCGTCGACTATGGCCGAGCTTGCCGACAAATGGTCCGCGCAAGGGCTGACCAATATCTGGGGCGAGATCCCTGTTGTCCAGGAAATGCAAAGTGAAGGCGGCGCGTCCGGTGCCGTGCATGGCGCGCTACAGTCTGGGGCGCTTACGACTACGTTCACAGCCTCGCAGGGGCTGATGCTCATGCTACCAAACATGTTCAAGATCGCTGGCGAGCTGACCCCGACTGTATTCCATGTAGCATCGCGCGCAGTGGCCACACAGGCTCTATCAATCTTTAGCGAGCATTCTGATGTCATGACAACGCGTACGACGGGATTCGCGCTCTTATCCTCAGGGTCAGTGCAGGAAGCACACGACGCAGCGCTAATCGCGCAGGCGGCGACCCTGGAATCGCGCATCCCGTTCCTGCATTTCTTCGATGGATTTCGGACCTCGCACGAAGTCAACAAAGTGACCCTGCTGTCCAATGCGCAAATTAGAGCAATGATCAGCGATGACTTGGTGTTCGCGCACCGGGCCCGTGCGCTCAATCCCGAACATGCTTTTGTGCGTGGCACTGCGCACAATCCCGACACGTTTTTCCAAGCACAGGAAACATCGAACCCGTATTATGCGCGCGTGCCGGCAATCGTGCAGGAAAGCATGGACCGCTTTGGCGCGCTCACAGGTCGTGGCTACAAGCTCTTCGAATACGTAGGCCCCCCTGACGCTGATAGGGTGATTGTGCTCATGGGTTCGGGAGCCGAGACGGCACGTGAAACAGCAGCGTTCTTGTGTAACAGTGGCGAAGGCGTCGGCGTCTTGCAGGTGCGCCTTTATCGTCCATTTTCAGCTGAGCATTTCCTTGCTGCTCTACCGAGGTCTTGTCGCGCGGTTGCGGTGGTTGAGCAGACCAAGGAACCCGGCGCGCCGGGTGAGCCGCTCTATCTCGACGTAGTCACGACATTAGCCCAGGCGGTTGTAGGCGGCCAGCGCGAGACCATGCCGAAGGTGATCGGTGGGCGCTATGGCCTAGGATCGAAGAACTTCAATCCGGCACAGGCCAAGGCAGTGTTCGATGAGCTGAAGAAGCCAAATCCTAAGAACGGCTTCACGGTCGGCATAGAGGATGACGTGTCATACTCAAGCCTAGCAGTCGATCCGGACTTCTCAGTCGAGCGTGACGACGTCGTGCGAGCGCTGTTCTTCGGCCTTGGCGCGGATGGCACAGTCGGCGCCAACAAGAACAGCGTCAAAATTATCGCCGAGGACCCGGCCATGTACGCACAGGGATATTTTGTTTACGACTCACACAAATCGGGCGCCCAAACAATTTCGCACCTACGATTCGGCAAGCAGCCGATCCGCTCCCCCTATCTGCTTGAGTCGGCCAATTTCATCGCTTGCCACCACTCGAGTTTTCTCAACCGCATCGACGTGCTCCGATTAGCCGCCGAGGCCGGTACTTTCCTGCTTAATACGCCATATGCACCAGACATTGTTTGGGACCATCTTCCATGCTCGGTGCAGACTCGAATCTTGGACAAGAGGCTCCGGTTCTTCGTTATCGATGCTTCCAAGGTCGCACAGGACACGGGCCTAGGCAGACGGATCAACACGGTTCTGCAAACGTGTTTCTTTGCTATATCCGGCGTACTTCCTCGCGACGAGGCAATCAAACGCATCAAGCAGTTGATCGAAAAGACATACGGTGCGAAAGGCCCCGACGTAGTGCGCAAGAACTTCCAGGCCGTCGATCATACTTTGGAACATCTTTTCGAGGTGACCGTGCCGGCGGCAGCGACGAGCGCTTTTGACCGGCCGCCAATTGTTCCAGAGCATGCACCAGAGTTTGTGCGAGAGGTTGTCGCCAAGATGATGCTCGGCCGTGGCGACGAGATACGGGTTAGCCAACTGCCCGTCGACGGCACTTATCCCTCG
>Ga0315553_10002935_pt1 | contig 13479 bp, 13 predicted proteins | sample SalMarSW160140MG_FD_203099 | JGI IMG/M metagenome (GOLD analysis project Ga0315553, IMG submission 203099) | Salt marsh sediment microbial communities from the Plum Island Ecosystem LTER, Massachusetts, United States - Salt Marsh Sediment SW1601-40 ... | reverse complement strand
CGGCAATGTCATGCGCATTCGCCTGAGGGGGTTGGCGCCCGGCACCTATCGGGTGACCTGGCACGTCCTTTCCGTCGACACCCACACCACGCAAGGGAGCTTCAACTTCAGAGTTGGGGGCTGATGCAAGCGCTAAAGCCCACGCCTCGATCCCATGGTTGATTGGCTCGTTGCCGCGAGGACGGTCCAATTTGGCTCCAGCATCGTCGCTGGAGGCGGCGCGATCTTCGTCGCAAGCGTGGGCGGCGGCGGACGGGCGCCAGAGGAAGGTCGCAGGTCGGTGGCCAAGGAGACCGACGGCACCCTGATTGCCGCGCTGCTCGCGGCGATCGTCTCAGGGGCGCTTTGGCTCTGCCTGTTCCGGTCGCAGCTCGAGCAAATCGCTTTCCCAGACGATGAGACCCGGGTGACACTGTGGTCTGTCGTCACCGACACCCAGTTCGGCCGCGTCTCGGCGCTGCGTTTCCTTCTCGCCGTGCTGCTAATAGCGCTGTGCGGCTTCCGTTTTCGGCGGCCGCTGCCGCGATCCCAAAGTTTGGATTGGGGCGGCGCGCTGCTCGGCCTCGCTCTCGTCGTGAGCCTTGCTTGGTGCGGCCATGCCGGCAGCGGCATGGGCGCTGGCGGCGACGCCCATGTCGCAGCGGATGCGGTTCATCTCGCCGCAGCGGCGATCTGGGTCGGCGGTCTTACCCCCTTGCTCCTCCTCCTCCGGCCAAGTTTGCCGCTCCCGCCGCTCGAGCGCTACGGCATGGTCCGGCGCTTCGCGACGCTCGCGGCGTGGAGCGTCGCGCTGTTGGTCCTGAGCGGTCTCGTCAACACCTGGTTCATGACCAACAGCTTTCGCGACCTGATCGGAACCGACTACGGCGACCTCCTCCTGGTCAAGATCGCCCTGTTTGTCGTCATGCTTGGCTTTGCCGCCTTGAACCGATTCCGATTGACTCCGCGCCTCGCGGCGTCGGGCACCGGCGGCTCTCAAGCACTTTGGCGGTCGGTTGCGGCGGAACTCGTGCTCGGACTTCTCGTCATTTGGGTGGTGGCGGTGCTCGGCCAGATGGAGCCGCCCGGCCACATGCATGTCGGCGTCTCCGAGACCGCACCGGCGCTCGACGAAAACGTCAGCAGCCTTCGCGGCTTAGCGCGCGGCGCGGCTCACGGTGATGTCTCGTTGACATGGCTACCAAGTAGTAGGTAGATACGCCGATGGTACCGAGAAAACCGGACATTTGCTCGCATTGCGGCGGGGCGCTGTCGCGCCGGGGCCTCCTTCAGATCTCGGTTGCGCTCGCGTCGGTGCCGTTCCTGAGGCCGATTCCGGGCTTCGCCGCAGCGCCCGCAGCCGACGCCCTCGAGGTGACCGAGATCGCGCCCGGCGTCTTCGTGCATCAGGGCCGCTACGAGATGCAATCGCCAGAAAACCGCGGCGATATGGCCAACGCCGGTTTTATTGTCGGCAATGATGCGGTCGCCGTGATCGACACGCTCGGCAGCGAGGAAGTCGGCGAGCAATTACGGAACGCGGTGCGCGCCGTCACCGACAAGCCGATCCGCTACGTCATCAACACCCACATGCATCCGGACCATGTGTTCGGCAATGCCGCGTTCAAGCAGGACAACCCGGAGTTCGTCGCCAACCGCAAGTTCGAGCGTGGCCTTCGCGCCCGCGCCGAGCGCTATCTCATTATCAACAAGAAGATGCTCGGGCCGGAGGCGTTCAAGGGCATCGAGATCGTGCTTCCCACGGTTGCCGTCGACGACAAGCTGACGCTTGATCTCGGCGGCCGTACCCTCCTGCTCGAGACGCAGCCGACGGCCCATACCGACAACGACCTGATCATCACCGACAGCGCCACCAATACGATGTTTCTCGGCGATCTCTTGTTCTCAGGCCATGTGCCGACGCTCGACGGATCCATCGAGGGCTGGCTCGCGGTAATCGACAATCTAAAGCAACGGAAGGTCGCGCGCGTCGTGCCCGGCCACGGGCCCCATGCCATGGAGTTGCCGCAAGCCTTCGATCCGGAGGAGCACTATCTCGCCACGATCGCAACCGACGTCCGCAAAATGATCAAGGACGGCAAGACCATCGAAGACGCGACCAAGACCGCGGGCTTCGAGGCGCGCGATTCCTGGAAGCTGTTCGATGACTATCACGTCAGAAACGTCACCGCGGCGTTCGCCGAACTAGAATGGGAATAAATTTGGGGGCTCCGGTCCGCGCAGAACGTCACCAGAGACCTTCGCCGTCGACACGCCACCAAGTGTAGGGAGACGATCAAAAAATGGTGTTGACCAAGGACTTGCTCTTGACCGAGGCGGAGGCGCTGTTGCGCACGCGCGGCTATGCCGCCTTCAGCTATGCCGACCTTTCGACGCGTGTCGGGATTCGCAAGGCGAGCATACACCATCACTTCGCTACCAAGGAGGAACTCGGCGGGGTCTTGATCGACAACTACCTCGTCAGGTTCGAGGAAGCCCTGAAGGCGATCCTCGCGGAGGAGTCGAAGGCCAGGGTCAGGCTCGAGCGTTACGCCCACTTCTTCGTCACGAGCATGATCGACGGCATGCTGCCGCTGTGCGGCGCCCTCTCGGCGGAGATGTCGGTGTTGCCGCAGTCGATCCAAGAGCGAGTCCACCGCTTCTTCAGGCTGCATCTCGACTGGCTGGAAGAAGTGATCCGTGCCGGCGTCACCGCCAAGGAGCTGCGCGCCGACGTGGACGCCAACATCACGGCGATGCTCATTCTCAGCACGCTCGAGGGCGCGAGCTTCGTCGCCTGGGCGATCGACGACGCGAGCCAGATTGCGCCAGCCGTCGGACAATTGATCGCGACCCTCGAGCGCTAGAAGGCTGGGCTTCTGGGGTCCAGTGCCCTGTCCGCCGATAGATTTCTGGCAGGTGACCGGAGAAGTCTCATTCGAGCGCCTTCACCGAAAGACGAATACGGCTCCTCGAACCTGCATTATAAATCGAGCCTTCGGAGCAACTGGAGTACGCCCATGGCCACGCTGAAACTCACCTATTTCGACTTCCACGGCGGACGCGGAGAGCCGGCAAGGCTCGCCCTTGCGATGGGCGGCATTCCGTTCGAGGACGATCGCGTCCACTCCGCTGATTGGCCGCGCCGGAAGGCCGACGCGCCGTTTGGCGCCTTGCCGCTGCTGGAAGTCGACGGAAAGATCCTGGCGCAGTCGAACGCGATCAATCGCTATGTGGGCAAGCTCGCCAATCTCTACCCGACCGACCCTTGGGAGGCGGCGCTCTGCGACGAGACCATGGAGGCGGTCGAGGACGTTACCAGCAAGATTGCGGCCACCATGTTCCTGCCCGACGAGCAGAAGAAGAGCGAGCGCAAAGCCTTGGTGGAAGGCCAGATCCCATTCTATCTCACCGCGCTTGCGCGTCGCCTCGAACAGCATGGCGGCCGCTATTTCGCCGGCGACCGCCTCTCGGTCGCGGATCTCAAGGTGTTCATCTTACTCCGCCATCTCAGGTCCGGCGCGCTCGACCATGTGCCGACCGATCTGCCGGATCGCCTCGCGCCCAAGCTCATGGAGCATTACGATCGCATCAAGGCCGAACCTGGCGTTGCGGCCTATTACGCCAAATGTGGCGTGACACTCTGAAGTCTTGAGTCTAAGGCGCGTCGAAGATCGCGATCTTTGCCGCGAACCGCGAGGCGCGCGATCGATTGCGTATCCGCCCGGCACGTCGGCAAGGACCACCGGCCGCCCAGTAAATGAGGTCACGGATTTGGTCCCCATGGTTCTTGCTCCCCAGTCGTGGCTTCGAGCCTTGCCGCAGAGCCGTGTCGCGATGCCGCCCGGTTTGCGGGCGTCGTGTTTTTCACGACACCGGATGATGAGGGAATTGTACTTTGGGCCGAAGGGTGTCGGCTCACATCACGATGCGCTATTACCCTGAGCCGGAGCGATGTGCAGCCTCTTCGCCGCATGTTGCCAATGACTGAGCTGAGAGCTACGAAAAGGACCACGGATGGAGGGCAACCGTGCTGATGACGCCTACAATTGCTATAGTTCGGGCCCACGCCGGCAAGAGCTGGGCGTCCCACGGCCACGGGGACTTCCCCGCCGGTAGATGCGTGTAGCCCAGCGCTTCTCGTCAGTCAGATTCAAACCCTGCAATAGCCAAACTCATGAAGACTTCGAAGTTCACTCCCGGCAGATATTGCCTTGCGGTCAAGCGCTCGCGTACGGGTCGCGGTTTATTTGCGCTCGAGCCCATCCCCAAAGGCGCATGCATTATCGAATACACGGGCCGGACGATCACGGACGAGGAATGGCTGAAGAGCCGCAGCCGCTACCTGTTCAAGGTCACAAAGAAAAAGACCATAGACGGTTGGGACAAAGCAAACATGGCGCGCTACATAAACCATTCCTGCCGGCCCAATTGCGAAATCGACATTCACAAGGCGAGAGTGTTCGTCATGGCCAAGCGTGCCATCAAACCGGGCGAAGAGCTCGCCTACTCCTATGGGGAGGAGTACTTCGAGCAGATCCTCAAGCCGATCGGCTGCAAGTGCCTCAAATGCGTGCCAGAGAAAGCACGGCGCCGCTCACGATAAGGCGAACGGTCTGAGATCCCCGAGGATGACTTTCGCGGCATTGTGGCCCGGCGCGCCGGTCACGCCACCGCCTGGATGCGCGCCCGATCCGCAATGATAAAGCCCGCGGATCGGCCCGCGATAGTCGGCATAGCCGAGCATCGGCCGCGCCGAGAACAGCTGGTTCAGCAACAGCGCCCCGTGGAAGATGTCGCCACCGACAAGCCCAAACTCACGCTCCAGATCGAGCGGGCTCAGGATTTGGCGCGCGAGAACGCTCGCCGCGAAGCCGGGCGCATAGCGGTCGACAGTCTCAACCATGAGGTCGGCCACCTCCTCGCGCGCGTCATCCCACGACCGGCCGTCGGGCAGTTCCGGTGCGACGTGCTGACAGAATAGGCTCGCGACATGGGCTCCGGGCGGCGCGAGGGTGTTGTCGATCGTCGAGGGGATCAGCATCTCGATCACTGGTTCCCGGCTCCAACCGTGCTCTTTGGCATCGCGGTAGGCCTTGTCCATGTAAGACAGGCTCGGCCCAATGATGATGCCGGCACCGTGATGAGCCTGTGCTTCACGCCCCGGCAGCGCCGCGAAGCTTGGAAGCTCCGACAGCGCCACGTTCATCCGGAACGTGCCCGAGCCGCATTTGAACTGCTGCATTCGCGCCAGGAACGCGGGTGGCAAAGACGAAGCCGGCAGCAACCGCGTATAGAGCAGCTTCGGATTGAGATTTGCGGCGAACGATCGACCGCGCACGACGCGCCCGTCCTTCAACGCGACGCCGACCGCGCTGTCTCGCTCGATCAGCACCTCTTCGACCTCAGCGTCGGTTTCGATCTCGGCACCAGCCTCGACCGCCGCCTTGGCCATGGCTTGCGTGATCGCGCCCATGCCGCCGATGGCATGTCCCCAGGCGCCCTTCTTGCCATTCACTTCGCCGAAGGCGTGGTGCAACAGCACATAGGCCGTGCCCGGATCGAAGGGGCTCGCATAGGTTCCGACAATGGAGTCGAACCCGAGCAAGGCTTTGATCGGTTCGGTCTCGAACCACCGCGACAAGAAATCTGCCGCGGACATGGTGAAGAGATCGAGGAACAGGCGCTGCTGCTCGAGATCGAGTCTCCGGATGCTGTTGCCGAAGGCCGCGGCGCGGCCGAGTTCGCGCAAGCTGCGCAAGCCAAGGCCCTTCACCACATTCGGCGGCGGCTTCAAGGCCAAATCTCTGAGCGCGTCCGCGACGACCGAGAGGCTCGCGCCATAATCATCATAGCGTTCCGCGTCGGCGGCGCTGAACTTCACAATTTCGGACTTGGTGCGTCCTTCCCCGGTCAACAAATAGCGGCCGTCCGGAAGCGGCAAGAAATTCATTAGCGGCCGCTCGACGATCTTCAGGCCGTGCCGATGCAAATCGAGATCGGCAATGATCTTTGGATTAAGCAGGCTCACGGTGTAGGACGCCGTGGAATTGCGAAAGCCCGGATGAAACTCTTCCGTGACGGCAGCCCCGCCGACGACTGCTCGCCGCTCCAGCACCTTCACTTTCAGTCCCGCCCGGGCGAGATAGGCGGCGCAAACGAGGCCGTTGTGACCGCCGCCGATCACGACGACGTCGAAGATCTGAGAGTCTTGCGTGCTGCGGCTGGAGGCTGACACCTTCACCTTTAGTCTTGATGGGCGAGGCAGACGGGCCTGTTGCGGCCGTCACCGATCGCCGCTCAATACATTCGGGCGGAAGCTAGCACACCGCAGCGGCGGCGGTCTTGGAGGGGGCGCCGGCAAAGCCGTCGGCGCCTTGGCGCCCTCAGCTCTTGGCCATCGCGTTCCGGATCTGGCCAGCAATCGCCGTGATGATGGCGCCGCCGATGCCGCCGGCGAAGAGGTGGCCGACGATCGACACCAAGCCGACGTGACCCGTGATGACCCCTGCCGTCTCCGGCAGGAGCGCCGTGAAAATCTGGCCTCCGGTAACGCCGCCGAGCGCTCCGGCGATAGTGGTGAGAATCGGCCCGAGATTGACCTTCTCCATGGCGACGCCCGCTGCATTGCCTCCGGCAATGCCGCCAATAATCTGAAGAATCAACGTGACGAGTGTGGCTGACATGATATCCCCCCTTTTTCACCTTCCCCAGCTGCAACCATCTTACGACATTAGATTGCCTCGGTAAGCCAGTCGATGTCGTGCCGGCCCGTCCTTCGGGTGGTGAGAGCCTGAATTCCGGTCCCCCGTATCCCTTGCGGGGGAATCCGGCTCATCCCGCCCGAGACCGTTCTTCATCGAGCCGCCCGCCAAGCCACAGCCGCAGCATGCGCACGTCGCATTGAAACGACCAGACGGGATGGGCGAGCATGCTGGGCCGATTCCGCTCGATCAAGAAATGTCCGCTCCAAGAAAAGACATAGCCCAGCACGATACCAAGAACCGCGATCATGGGGTCGAGCGTGACAATGCCGAGAATCAGAGCGGCGATGGCGAAGCCAAGGCCGACGAAGTGCAATAGCCTCGTGCCCGACCGCGCGTGATCGCGCAAATAGTGGCGCCAGAATTGTTGGAACGTCTCTGACTTTTCCGACACGTGGGATTTCGTCATGCAAGATTTCCGCAGTGCACTGGCATCTCGACCGAGCAGAGATCCTCGGCACGCGATTTAGAATCCGTGATAACTGGAATAAGATCCCTGCTCAGCGGTGTACGAATGGCGACCATCCGTCTCATCTTTGCCTTTGTCGGCTTGACGATCCTACTCGTTACGCTCGTGGGTGCAATACGCAGTCGCGACAACGATCGCTTGGCCGAAGGGCTCTTGATCGGAGTGTACCTGGGCGCGCTAGGCTCCGTCAGCCTGCTCGCCATCCTCATGCATTTCGGCCTGCCGTAAGTTATGGCGAGGATACGTTGGCCGGTGCCCAATGACGGCGTCGAAGTGCCTATCCGTGGCGGCTGGGGCTAGAGACCGACGCTGCTTTGCATCAGGCCACCGTCGGCGAAAATGGACGTGGCGGTGAGATAGCTCGCGCCGTCGCCGGCGAGGAAGGCAACCACGCTCGCGATCTCCTCAGGCCGCGCCATGCGCCCAAGCGGGATGGCGGCATCGAGCTTCGAGAGCTTGGCCGGATCGTCCATGGTGCTGAGATTGATCGGCGTCGCCACCGCGCCGGGGCCCACCCCCACGACCAGGATGTTGTGGGGCGCGAGCTCGACCCCGGCGGTGCGGGTGAGCATCCGCATCCCCCCCTTGGAGAGGCAATAAGGGGTATTGCCGGGCATCGGCCAGTCTTCGTGCACCGATGTAATGTTGATAATGCGCCCGCCGCCGCCCTGCTTGATCATCTGATGGGCTGCGATTTGGGTGCCGAAGAACGCGCTCTTGAGGTTGATCGCCATGACGCGGTCGTACTGGTCTTCGGTGGTGTTGAGAACCGAGGTGCGTGTCTCGATGCCGGCGTTGTTCACCATGATGTCCAGCCGCCCGAACTTGGCGACCGCCGCGTCGACGAGCTTCTGGAGATCGGCGGGTTGGCTGACGTCAGCATCGACGCCGATGGACTGGTCGCCAAGCTTGGCAATCTGCTGCTCCAGCGCCGCCGTCGCGTCAGGATGAACCACATAGTCGATGACGGTGTTGGCGCCTTGTTCGGCCAAGGCAAGAACAATCGACTGACCGATGCCGCTGTTGCCGCCGGTGACGATCGCGACCTTGTTGTTCAAAGACATGCGCGGTCCTCCATTTTTAGTGGACGATTTTCACATTCCACTAACGCTGGGTGAGTGCGGACTCACCTCGACGCGCAATTGACGACGGACAAGCCTAGACATTGGCGATAGCATCGGCAACCTTGCTAACATCCTAATCTCCGGCGGACCCAATGCTGGGCATGACACCCTGATCGTCACTCACACAGGGAGCACATCATGACGGCGCAATATGAGGTGATCGTTATCGGCAGCGGCGCGGGCGGCGGCAGTGTCGCCTACAAGCTCGTCAACGCGGGAAAACGCGTCCTCCTCATCGAGAAAGGGCCGTTCCTGCCACGCGATGCCTCAACGCTGAGCGTCAAGCAGGTGTTTGTCGACGGCGTGTTCAAAAATCATGTCGTCTGGCTTGACGGCAACGGTAACGAGTTCGTCCCCGGCGAGTTCTATAATGTCGGCGGTAAGACCAAGTGGTACGGTGCGGCGCTGTTCCGCTTCCGGCCCGTGGAGTTCGAGGCCGAGCCCGATTTCGATCTGTTGGGCTGGCCGTTCGGGTATGACGAGCTCAAGCCTTACTACGACGAGGCGACCGAGCTTCTTGAGATCACCACGTTCAAGAACGAGCCCGAGCTCCAGGCTCTGCTCGACAAGATCACCACCGCCGACCCCGCCTGGAAGCTGGAGTCGCTGCCGCTCGGCCTATCGAAGAAAATTCTCGGCTCTCCTCAGGAGGAAAAGCATTTCGACGGCTTCGCCTCGCCGTCCGGCTTCAAGTCTGATTCCGAGCGCAATCTGATCGACCACATTCGCGACAAGCCGAACTTCACGCTGATCGCCGGCGATCCGGTCTCCGATCTCGTCGCCGCACCGGGCGATCCGCGCACGATCATCGGCGTCAAAGCCGCCGATGGCTCGACCTATGAAGCGGGCACGATCGTGCTCGCGGCTGGCGCGATGACGAGCCCGCGCATCCTCCAGGATCATCTGCACGCGAGCGGGCTCACGCTGCCATGCGGTGACCTCGTCGGCGCCAACTTCAAGATGCACATCAACTCGGCCGTGCTTGGCTTCTCCCCGTTCAAGGATCGCGACGTGCTGCGCAAGACGGCGGTGCTCTACAACGACAAGTACCCGCACTCCTCGATGCAGTGCCTCGGATGGATCGACCCAGAGGTTTTGGCTACCCAGGTGCCGCCGGAGATGCCCGGCTTCCTCGACAAGTTCCTCGGCACGCGGGCGATCGGCTTCTGGGCGACCACGGAGGACTCCTCATCGCCCGAAAACCGCATCATCTCGGGCGGGCCCGGCGGCCAGCCGATCATGGATTACAGCCTCGACCGCATCGAGAAGGCAAAACAGGAGCATCACGCCCTGATCGAGGCGTGGATCGTCCGCCTGCTCCATGCGGGCCTCGCCGGGGTCGACAAATATATGGGCATGGCCGGCACGGCGCATGCGCTCGGCAGCATGGTGACCGGCAAGGACCCCAAGACCTCGGTGGTCGATCCCCACGGCAAGGTCCACGGCATGGAGCGCCTCTATGTAGGCGATGGCAGTCCGCTGCCGCGGGCAAGCCGCGTCAACCCGTCGCTCACCATATATTCTTGGGGGCTTCGCCTCGGAGATCACCTCGCGCGCGCAGTATAGTTGCGGGGTCAGTGGGGATTTTTCCGACCCGCGCACGCGCGCTTTAGTCGAGGCCGAAGTGGTATTCCGTGGTGCTGGCAAAGACCTCGCCTGGACGCAGCACCGTCGACGGGAAGGACGGCTGGTTCGGCGAATCCGGGAAGTGCTGCGTTTCAAGGGCAAAGCCCGTGTGCCGGCTGTAGATCTTGCCGTCCGGCCCGCGCAACGTGCCATCAAGATGGTTGCCGCTGTAAAATTGCACGCCCGGCTGCGTGGTGTGCACTTCGAGAACCCGGCCGCTCTGGGGTTCGCGCGCGCTAGCGGCAAGCTGCGGTTCGCCGCCTGCTGACGGTCCGAGAATGAAATTGTGATCATAGCCAAGGGCGGCCGTGAGCTGCTCATCGCGCGCGCCGATGCGGGCGCCGATCAGGTGCGGCTCGCGGAAATCGAACGGCGCGCCGGCGACGTCTCGCATCTCTCCGGTCGGAATGAGTTGGGTGTTGACCGGTGTGAAGCGCTCCGCAGCGATCATCATTTCGTGCTCAAGGATGTCGGCGCACGCTGAGCCGCCCAAGTTGAAATAGGCGTGATTGGTGAAATTGACGACGGTCGGACGGTCGGTCTCCGCGCGATACTCGAGCCGCAGCGTATTGCCCCCGGCGATGACATAGGTCACCTCGGTGGCGACCGTGCCCGGGAAGCCCTGATCGCCGTTCGGACTGACGTGGCGAAGCGTGAGGCGCGGTTCCGGGCCCTCCGCGCTATCGACGACGCGCCAGACCGCTTTGTTGAACCCTATCCTCCCACCATGGAGGCAGTTGTCGCCGTCGTTCTTCGACACATGATATTCCCGGCCGTCAAGAACGAACGAGGCGTCCCCAATGCGATTGGCATACCGCCCGACCAGCGCGCCGAGATAGGCGTCTTGCGCGACATAGTCGGCGATCGAGGGCAGCGCGAGCACGACATTGGTGCGGACGCCGCTGCGGTCCGGTGCTTCGATGGCGACGATGGTCCCGCCATAGGTCATGATCTGCGCGCGTAAGCCGGTGTCATTCCCTAGGGCGTAGAGATCGACCGCGGCGCCATCCGGCGTGACTCCGTATGATCGCACAAGCATGGCGCTTCCCGATTGGTGACACGCTTCAGGTCGTAAGAACGCCCGCGACCTCTAGCTTGGCCTGCCAAATGCGCGTGTCGCCGAGAATGAACAGCACATCGTTGTGCGGGCCGCCGAAGGTGAAATTGGCCACGCCCGGCGCGATGATCTCGCCGATAAGGTCGCCCTCCGGCGTGAACACCTGCACGCCGGTTGCTGACGAGGTATAGACCCGGTCCAGCACGTCGACCTTGATCCCGTCGGGAACGCCGGGGCTTACCACGGCGAACAGGCGTCCGTTCCACAAATGCCGCTCGTCATGCACGTCAAAGGCGCGGACGTGATGCGGCAGGCCAACGAAATAGGTGCCTGGCGCCTGATTGGCGCCGGTGTCGGTGATGTAGAGCACGGACTCATCCCGCGAGAACGCAAGCCCGTTCGGCTTGTTGAAGCTATCGGCGACAACCGACGTCTCGCCCGTGGCCGGGTCGTGGCGATAGACGTAGGCGCCGACCTCCGGCGCCCCTTTGAAACCTTGGATCTCGCCATAGTTCGGATCGGTGAACCACACGGTGCGATCGCTCTTCACCACCACGTCGTTGGGCGAGTTGAAGCGCAGCCCGCGCCATTGGTCGACTACCGTTTCGACCGCGCGGGTCTTGAGGTCCATGCGGGTGATGCGGGCCGGCCTCTCGCGCGTGCCTTGCTCGCAGATCACGAGCCGGCCGTCGCGGTCGAGCGTCATGCCGTTGGCCATGTTCGAGGGAAACTCAACCGTATCAAGCACTTGCGCCTCGAAAGGAAACGCTTCGCCGGCCAATTGCAGCCGCTTGATGGCGACGTTCTTGGGCCCGGGTTCGGGTACCGTGGTGAAGTAGAGCGCGTGCTCCGCGGCGACATAGACCGGCCCTTCATGGGCGTTGGTCTCGGTCAAGACGGATCGCTGGAAGCTCGGGCCGAGCACTGCTTTGAAATCGTCGCCATAGACGGCGAAGGTCGCGCCGCTGCCCTGATCAGAATGAGACATGCCCTCTCACCTCGCCTCGCCATAGTAGGACGCGATGTGCAAATTAGAACCGGCTCATCTCAGGCCAGCCCATCAACTTTGCGCTGCGGGCGCGGCCGATGCTGCTTTTCGGTGATGCCCGGCGCGCTGTTTGAGCGAATTCTCGGAAAGCACCAGATTGTGGGCGCTGTTGACCATCGCGATATGCGAGAACGCCTGCGGAAAGTTTCCGACCAGGCGTTTGGCGTGCGGATCGTATTCCTCCGACAACAGCCCGACATCGTTGCAGAGCCCGCAGAGCCGTTCGAACAGCTGCTCGGCTTCGTCCATGCGACCGGCCAGCACGAGATTGTCGACGAACCAGAAACTGCAGGCAAGGAACGCGCCTTCGCCCGGTGGCAGCCCGTCCTTGCCGCTCTGCGTGTCGTAACGCATGACGAAGCCGTCAACCATCAGGCCGCGCTCGATCGCGGCAACCGTCCCTTGCACGCGCGGATCGCTCGCCGGCAGAAAGCCCACGAGCGGCATCAACAGCACGCTCGCATCGAGCGTATCGGCGCCATAGTACTGGGTGAAAGCGCCAACTTTGGCATTGAACGCGTTTTGGCAGATGTCGTCGTGGATCTGCTGACGCACCGCCTTCCATTGATCGACCGGACCTTCGATGCCGAACTCCTCGTTCGCCTTGACGGCGCGGTCGAAAGCGACCCAGGCCATGACCTTTGAGTAGGTGAAGTTCTGGCGACCGCCCCGAACCTCCCAGATCCCATCATCCGGTTGGCGCCAAATCTCGGCAAGGTGATCGAGCATGGCGTGCTGCAGATCCACGGAGGCACCTTGCGCACCGAGTCCCCCCCGGCGGCCTTGGTAGAGCGCGTCCATGACTTCGCCGTAGACGTCGAGTTGCAGCTGGCCTGACGCGGCGTTGCCGATCCGCACCGGCGCAGCGCCCTCGTAGCCTGGCAGCCAAGGCAGCTCCAGTTCGGTCAGGCGCCGCTCGCCCTCGATGCCGTACATGATTTGCAATTGCTTCGGACTGCCGGCGACGGCGCGCAGCAGCCATTCGCGCCAATCTCGCGCCGCCTGATAGTAGCCGCCGTTCATCAAACTCAACAAGGTGAAGGTCGCGTCCCTGAGCCAGCAGTAGCGGTAGTCCCAGTTGCGCGGTCCGCCCAGTTGCTCGGGAAGCGAGGTGGTCGGCGCCGCAACGATGCCGCCTGTCGGCCGATAGGCCAGCGCCTTGAGCGTGATCAGGGACCGGCGTACGGCATCCGACCATTTGCCGGTCTGGCGGCAGCCCGCCGCCCAGTTGCGCCAGAACGCCTCGGTGTCCGATAGGGCGGCTCGAGGATCGATTGGCGCGGGTGGCGCGTCGAGATAGGAGCGCGCATAGCTGAGCACGAAGGCGACCGTCTCGCCCTCCGAGACCTGGAACGTGCCCACCGTCTTGAGATCGTTGCCGTGCAATTCAACCGGCGTGCGCAGCACGGTCA
>Ga0315553_10002933_pt1 | contig 13483 bp, 9 predicted proteins | sample SalMarSW160140MG_FD_203099 | JGI IMG/M metagenome (GOLD analysis project Ga0315553, IMG submission 203099) | Salt marsh sediment microbial communities from the Plum Island Ecosystem LTER, Massachusetts, United States - Salt Marsh Sediment SW1601-40 ... | reverse complement strand
CAACGACGACGGCATCGTCGACCCGGCCGACATCGTCGCGGCGATTACCGGCGCCGGCGCCACCATCACCATCGACTCGGTCAACGCCCTGCTGGGTATTATAACCTATACCATCAGCGGCGCGCCGGCTACCTCGCTGACGATGGACTACTGGTACGGCTCGGAGATAACCATAGTCTGCCAGGTAGGCCCCAACCAGTGGAAGTTCGAGGCCTCGGGCAGCGTGGGCGCCAACCTAAGCGGCGACATCGAGATAATCGTGGCCGACCCCGACAACCTGCCCCCGGGCTACTACCACATCAACGCCACGGTCGAGCAGATAAGGTTCTAGGGGAGGTAAACGAAGATGACGAGGATTAATAAAATGAAAAGAACAATACTGAACATCGCCATCATCCTGACGCTGGTGCTGGGCCTCAACATCGTCACGGCGGCACCGGCGGCGGCGGCGGACACCATCAACGTTCCCGGCGATTACGCCACCATTCAGGAGGCCATTGACAACTCCAGTCCCGGCGACACCATCAACGTAGCGGCGGGGACGTACGACGAAGAGATAACTATAGATAGAAGCATCAACCTTCGCGGCGCCCAGGCCGACGTCGAGCCCCGCACCCTGGTTGACGGCATCCCCACCGGGGGCCTGCGCACCGGCGCGGAGAGTGTCTTTACCAGCACCTACGCCATTACCATCCGGGCCAGCGACGTTACCGTCAACGGGTTCAAGTTCAACGATTTCCGCTACGGCATCAACATCCAGTCGGCGCCGGGGGTAACCCGCGAGAACGTCACCATTCAATACAATATTCTTGATTCGGATAAAGCCTGGGTCGGCATTCTCACCGGCGAAGGCACCACGCCCAGTTCCGGGCAGCCCGGACTCTTCGGCAGCATCCTCATCACCCACAACTCGGTAGATGTCAGCGCCAGCGCCGGCGGCGACCCCTACGCCCTTAGCGGCATCGGTTTCACCGGCGCCAGCGGTTACTTCTCTTTCGTTACCTTTGAGGATGTAGAGGTATCTCATAACTACATCACCAACCCGGACGAATCGCGCGGTATCTTTTGCGGCGCCACTAACGACCTCTTCCAGTTCAATAATCCCCTCATCGAGAAGAACTACATCCACCACTGCGATACGGGCATTAACGTCGGCAATATGTACAATGCCGATGTCAACCACAACCTTTTCGAGCATAACACCTATTGCGACGCCCAGATAGGCGTCATCGGTGGCTCGGTCACCGATAACGTCTTCACGGATAACTACCCTTCGGGCTACGACGGCTACCCCTCCTACTCCCTCATGTTCTGGGGCACGCAGTACGGCTTCCCGGTCGGCTCGGCCAACGTGAGCGTTACCGGCAACGATTTTTACTTCAACAACAGCGCCAATGCCGACCAGCCCGACTACGCCCTGCGCGTCCTCGACGGCTGCGACGCCGCCACGATTACCGTAACCCAGAACGAGTTCACCAATGGCGGCGCCCTTCCCGGGGCGCTGGCGGCCTATAACCAGGCGCCCGGCACCCTCAACGCTCCCCTTAACTGGTGGGGTGATACCGACCCGAGCGATAACATCAGCGGCCCGGTGGACTACTCGCCCTGGTACGGCGCGCCCATCGGCACCGTGCCGATGACCTGGGGCACCAACGACTCCATCAACGACGCTATCGCCCTCGCCAACCCCGGCGATACCGTCAACGTGGCGGCGGGGACTTACAATGAAATGATTGTCCTCAACAAGGACGGCCTCACCCTGCGCGGCGCCAACGCCGGTATTCACCCGGTGGTGGGCGTTCATCCCACCGAGACGGCCGGCGCCCGCGGCCCGGAGACCATCCTCTCGCACGATGGCCTCTACGCCATCAAGCCCCAGGCCGACGGCCTTACCGTCGACGGCTTCACGTTCACCGGCGGCAACGGCCGCCTCATCGATACCTACGAGGACGCCGACAACTTCCACCTGACCAACTGTATTTTCGACAGCCCCACCCAGGCGGTCAGCAAGGGCGTCGTCCAGTTCGGCGGCGGCAGCCATACCGGTATGCTCATCGACTTCAATCTCTTCCAGGACGAGGGCGACCATACCCTGTATTTCGGCGGCGGCCCCTACGACGGCCTGACCCTGGCGGCCAACAAGTTCAACGGCTACGGCGAAGGCGTTTTCTGGGCGACCGATACGCCTATGGTCGACGGCGTCATCGAGTATAACGAGTTCGACGGCACCATCGGCGGCGTCCCCGGCGAGGGCGGCGTGGGTCTCAACATCGGCAAGGGCGGCAACCTCGCCATCCGCAACAACTGGTTCCACGATATGTACTACACCGGTTTCCAGGTGGGTATCATCGGCGGCTCGGTAACGGGCAACACCTTTGAGGATACCTACCCCATTTTCTCCGGCGGCTGGTACCCCTCGGACGCCTTCCAGCTCTGGGGCGGCGAATGGGGCACCCAGATATCCAGCGACGTCACCATCATGAACAATACTATCCGCTTCAACCAGCAGTCCACCGTGGACGCCGACGAGAACGGTATCCGGCTGCGGACGGGCTGCGACGCGGCCAACATCCACGTCAACATGAACGAGTTTGTCAACGGCGGCGCCAGCGCCACGGCCTTCGCCATCCGCAACCAGGGCACCGGCACGCTCGACGCCACCCTGAACGCCTGGGGCACCACCGACGGTCCCACCATTGAAGCCATGCTCGACGGCGATATTGACTACATCCCCTTCGTCGGCGACCCCGGCCAGATAGACTCCCAGGACTTCGGCCCCGGCGAGAGCGGCACGCTCAGTGTTGACGGCACCAGCGTTGACGTCCAGATGGACGGCAGCAGCAGCGGCAGCTTCGGCGTGCTCGAGGTGGACGGCGCGCCCGGCGGCGGTTACACCGGCATGGGTAACGGCCTGGGCATCGGCAAGAGCATCGTCATCCTGACCACCGCCGCCGACGGCAGCTACGTGGCCGTCATCCAGATGTACTACGGCGACGTTGACCTGGTCGCCGCCGGCATCACCGAAGACGACCTGAGGCTCTACTACTACAACGTTGCCACCTCCACCTGGGAGCTGGCCGTGGACGGCAACACCACCGGCACGCCCCAGTGGATGGGGAACCTGCCGGCGCCGGCGGCCATCCCCGCCAACCTTGGCCAGTACGGCATCGATACCACCGCTAAAACCATCTGGGCCGTGGTCGACCACAATACCGACTACAGCGGCGGCGGCGGCCCGGTGGAGGCCTGGGTGGACGACGACTATACCCCGGCTACCCCCGGCTGGCACCTCACCCACTTCGATAGCATCCAGGACGCCATCGATAGCTGCGCCTCCGGGGCAACGATTAATGTCCTCGCCGGCACCTATAACGAAAACCTGGTCGTCAACAAGCCCGATATGACCATCAAAGCGACGGGCAACGCGGCCAATACCATCATCCAGCCCGGGGCCGACGTCGGCATCGATGTCCAGGGCAACGGCGGCGGCTTCAAACTGAAGAAGCTCACGGTTCAGAGCGGCGCGGGCACCACCTTCCTCATCCAGCTCGCCAACGGCCCCGCCGACGTGACCATCGTCAATAGCGTTATAGACACCACCGGCGACGCCACCATGGGCGTCTCCGTGGGTGCCGCCGGGGCCAGCGGCCTGTCCATCACCGGCAATACCTTCACCGGCGACGCCGGCGACGGCCTGGTCTGGGGGCCCAACGTGGTGGACGTCAGCGTGACCGGCAACACCTTCACCGGCGCCGGCCTGGTGGCCTACGGCGTGCAGTTCTCCGGCATCACCGGCGCGTCGGAAATCAGCGGCAACACCTTCACCGATATTGTCGGCTCCGGCGCCATCGTCATCAGCAACGGCAAAGGCACCGCCGGCCTGTCCATCACCGGTAACGAAATCACCGGCTGCGCCAACGGCATCCGCTTCGTCGAGTACGCCCCTTACGCCCCCGCCGGTGACATGGACGACGTTGACATCACCGATAACACCCTCACCGGCAACGGCGTGGCCATCCGCGTCGGCGACGGGGCGCACGTCCTGGCCAGCCTCTTCACCATCGAGTACAACTACATCAGCGGCTCGACCGTTTACGGCCTCCAGAACGAGCACGCCACCGAGATTGTCAACGCCATGAAGAACTGGTGGGGCGACAGCGCCGGCCCCAACCACCCGACCAACCCGCTCGGCCAACCGCCTTACGGCAGCGGCGACGCCATCAGCGATAACGTCGTCTACCAGCCCTGGCTGGACAATGCCGACCAGCCGGAAGACTCGGCCGACTACTACATCGACGCCATCGCCGACGCCAACACCGAGGTGTTCATCTATAACGCCGCCGGCGGGCACGTCGTCAGCGCCGGGCGCTGGTCGCACAATCCCAACACCGCCTACCCCGACTTCATGGTGGTCGGCGGCTACTTCATCGACGTCGTCGTCGAGGACGCCACCGGCTTCGGCGCCGATACCTGGCTGGAGATACGCTTCCACTACGAAGACGCCGACGTTGACGCCGGGCTTATCGAGCAGACCTTCCGCATGAAGTGGTGGGACGAGACCGTCCCCGAGTGGAAAGACTGCTCCGAGAGCGGCGTGAACACCGCCGAGAACTACGTCTGGGTAATCGTACGCGCCACCGGCACCTCGCCCACCCTGGCCGATATGTACGGCACGCCGTTCGCCGCCAGCGGGCAGCGGGTGGTTATCCCCGGGCTTACCACCTGGGGCACTCTGGCCCTGGCCGTACTCTTCCTGGCCGCCGTCATCGGGACGGTGCGCCGCCGGAAGCGGGCTACGGTCAAGTGTCAGGACTAGGTAGCGAGTTTAAAGACTGTAATGCAGGGAGGAGGCCCTGGCCGCAGCGTCAGGGCCCTCCTCGTTGCTGTTGCTAAGGAGATTAGATGCAAGGGAGCGCCGCCGGCAGGATAGGGACATTGGTGAGACGGCACAAGGTGGCCCTCAAGAGCGGGGCCATCTTCGTGGCCGCGGTCCTGCTTTCGGCCCTGGTCTACTCGCAGCTGGTGGCCACCGGCCTCTTCTCCCGGGACGCCGCCTTCACGGCGCAGGCCACCGGCTTTTTCCTGAATTTGATGGGGCAGTCCGTCCAGGTCAGCGGGCCGACCGTCGCCGCGGCGGCTTTCAGCGTGGAAGTGGGCACCGGCTGCACCGCCACCATCCCCATTCTGCTCTTTATCTGCGCCGTGGTGGCCTACCCCGGCCGGGTGAAACACAAGCTGGTGGGGATTCTGTTCGGCGGGGTCTGTCTCTACGCCCTCAACCTGGTGCGCACCGTCAGCCTGTTTCTCATCGGCAGCCACCTGCATAGCTTCTTCGAGACGGCCCACCTGCTCCTCTGGCAGCCCCTGATTATCCTGGCGGCGCTCATCCTGTGGCTGGTCTGGGTAAGGAGGACTTCCCGTGTTCCGGCCGCATAGCCTCACCGGCTTCGCCATCAAGGCGGCGGGCGCCGTCATCGGGCTGGCGCTGGTCTGGTCTTTTATCTCCCCCTGGTATAACCGCCTGCTCGTCGCCGCCAGCAACGGCCTGAGTCTGGCGCCTTTTCACCTCACCACCGCGGGCGGCGATATCTATTTCGCCGACGACTTCGGCCAGCTGGTCACCGGCCTGCACGGGGCCGCCCTCAACTTCGGCCTCATCCTGCTCTTGGCCCTGCTCATCGCCACGCCGGGACTGGGGGTAGTCCGCCGCCTGCGCCACATCGGCCTCGGTTTGGTGGCTATCTTCGCCGTGCAGCTGGCCACCCTGGCCGCCCTGGGCGGGCTGGTTCAGGCGGGGGCGGGCGCCTCGTCCGCCTCGCTGACCGGCGTGCCGGTCGTCCTGCTCTGCACCATCGGCTTCAATCTTTTCCCGGCCCTCATCTGGCTGGGGCTGTGCCTCCGGCAGCGGCCGTGGCAGGCCAGACCAGTCCAACAGCCTGCCGCTGCGGCCTCGCCCGAGCGCCCCTGAGCGCTAGCGCCACCTCCCCCGGCCGTGTTGACAAGCCCCGCTTTTTTCTATAGGCTAATCTATACACGTGAGGCACCGGGGCAGTGGGTAGTCTGGAGAACGTATCCCCGGTGGGTGGCCTATGTCCAAGGCGCCAGGGGTAAAGGCCAAAGCAGGGGCCGGCGGGCAGCGCTCCGAGGTTCTGGTACTGAGCCGCATTGCGGCGGCGCTGAGCGGCCTGTGGGACCTGAACGCCATTCTGGGGGTGGGGCTGGACAGCACCCTGGACATCATGAACGGCTCCATCGGCGAAATCCTCCTCATCGACGAGGGCACCCGCGAGCTTTCCCACATCGTCCACCGCGGCCTGAGCCGCGACTTCATCGAAGGCGTGCGCATCAGCCTGGGCGAGGGGATTACCGGCAGCGTCGCCCAGAGCGGCAAGGCGATACTCCTGGAGGACATCTCCTCCGACCCGCGCGCCGCCCACCGCGAGATGATTATGGCCGAGGGGCTCAAGGCCTACGTCGCCGTGCCGCTGCGCGCCCGCGATAGGGTGCTGGGGGTGCTCAACGTGGCCAGCCGCCTGCCCCGCAAGTTCACCACCAACGATATGCACCTGCTCTACGCCATCGGCGACCAGCTGGGCATCGCCATCGAGCACGCCCGCCTCTACGACCGCCTGCGCAAGGCCCGCGAGAGGCTGCGGCGGCTTGCCCGCCAGAACCTGGTGGCCGAGGAGGACGAGCGCCGCCGCATCGCCCGCGAGCTGCACGACGAGACCAGCCAGTCGCTCTCCGGGATTGCCCTGCAGCTGCAGGCGCTGATTGAGGTGGCCGGCATCTCCGATAAGCTGGACGCCGAATTCGTGGCCGGGCTGAAAAAGGTGCAGGCGCTAACGGTGCAGGTGCACAACGAGGTGAGCCGGCTCATCTCCAACCTCCACCCCGCCCTGCTGGACACGCTGGGGCTGGTGCCGGCGGTGCGCCAGCACGCCGAGACGCGGCTCCGGCCGCTGGAAATCGACGTCTCGCTGGAAATAAAAGGCAAGGAGATGCGCTTCCCCCCGGACGTGGAGGCCGCCCTCTTCCGCTTTATCCAGGGGGCCGTCGGCAACATCACCCAGCACTCCCAGGCCAAAAACGCCGCCATCGTGCTGGAGTACCGCCCCGACGAGTTCACCCTCACCGTCAGCGACGACGGGCAGGGCTTCGACGTCTCCGAGATTACCGACGTGGAGGAGAGCGGGCGGGGGCGCGGCCTGTTCAGCATGCGGGAGAGAATCGGTTTCCTCGGCGGCACCAGCGGGATAGAGTCCGAAATCGGCAAAGGCACGACCGTCTGGGCCCGGCTGCCGGTGGGACAGGAAATAGACTATGCAACCAATAAAAATCCTGGTGGTTGACGACCACACCATCGTGCGGGACGGCATCTCGGCCCTGCTCTCGCTGGCGGGGGACATGGAGGTCGTCGGCGAGGCCACCAACGGCAGCGAGGCCGTCAAGATGGTGGAGAAACTCAAGCCGGACGTGGTGCTCATGGATATCGCCATGCCCCTCATGGGGGGGCTGGAGGCCACCCGCCGCATCAGCAAGGACTTTCCCGCCACCAAGGTGCTGGTGCTCACCCAGTATGACGACAAGGAGTACTTCTTCCCGGTGCTCGAATCGGGCGCCTCCGGCTTCATCAGCAAGGCGGCGGCGTCCTCGGAACTGGTCACCGGGATACGCTCGGTGCACGCCGGGGACTCCTACCTCTCGCCCTCGGTCGCCCGGCTGCTGGTGGACAACTACCGCGATACCGCCAGCGAGCGGCTTACCAGCGACCCCTACGAGCGGCTGACGGAACGGGAGCGGGAGATACTCAAGCTGCTGGCGGAGGGTTTCAACACCGCCGAGATAGCCGGGATGCTGGTGATTACCCCCAAGACGGTGGAGGGGCATAAGACCAACCTCATGGGCAAGCTGGGGATTCACAACCGCATCGAGCTGGTCAAGTACGCCCTGCGCAAGGGCATCATCAGTATTTAACTCTGGCGCGCCCTAAAGCTGGCGGGAGAGATACCACTTTTTGAGCTCGGGGTGGCTCAGGCCGGTGCCCCGGTCGTAGTACAGCTCGTAGACCTCACCCCCGGTGGTCTTCACCCGGTAGTAGGTGCGGTGGTGGCGCTGCCGCCAGCCCTTGCGGCCGGTGAGGCTCCGCCCGAAGCCGTGGTCCGGCCAGGACTCCAGCACCGCAGCGACCCGATACTCGCGTCCCTCCAGCCGGAAGGCGGCGGGCACCTTTATCTCGCCGGCGGTCTCGACCTCTATCTCTTTCCCGAAGAATCGCTGCGGCATGGGGTCAAACGCCTCCGCCATTATGCTACTTATCCGATAAGACGATGTCAACGGGTGTTTAAGCGGTACGCCTCGTCAGGAGAGGCCTGCCTGCGCGTAGCCTCGCCTCCCGAAGCCTCGTGCGGAGGGCAGGCGCTTCGGCGGAGGCAGGGGGACACAGGGGGTGAGGTAAAAAAACAAACACGCTGGCAATAAATCAAACCCTTATGCTACCATATTCCTGACATGCCCGAATCATGGTATCACCTCAGCGCCGCCGATACCCTGGCCAAACTGGCCGGCGGCGCCGACGGGCTGAGCGCCGCCGAGGTCGCCAAACGCCAGCAGCGGTACGGCCCCAACCAGCTGGCCGGACATAAAAAGCCCAACCCGGTGCTGGTCTTCCTGCGCCAGTTCCTCAGCCCGCTGATTTACGTCCTGCTGGCGGCGGTCGTCTTTTCGTTCATCCTGGGGCACTACGCCGACGCCTGGGTTATTTTGGGGGTGCTCCTGCTCAACGCCGTCATCGGCTACGTGCAGGAGCAGCGGGCGGAAAAGGCTATGGAGGCCCTCATCAGCCTGGCGGCCCCTCAGGCGCAGGTGCGCCGCGACGGCGCCAGCCAAATGCTGGCCGCCCGCGAGCTCGTCCCCGGGGATATCGTCATCCTCGACGCCGGCGACAAAGTCCCCGCCGACGCCCGCATCATCGAGGCGGCCAACTTCCAGGTGAACGAGTCCATCCTCACCGGCGAGTCGGTGCCGGTGGAGAAGCACGTCGAGCCGCTTACCGGCGAACTGCCCGTGGCCGAGCGCAAGAACATGGTCTTCGCCGGGACGGTGGTCACCTACGGCCGGGCGGTGGTGGCGGTGACCGAAACCGCCATGGCCACCGAGATCGGGCGGATTGCCACCGGCCTCCAGGCGGTGCAGCCGGAGGCCACGCCCCTCCAGAAGGGCATCTCCCGCCTCAGCAAGTACCTCGTCTTCCTGTTCCTGGGAATCTGTATCCTCCTGGTCGTAGTGGGGCTGCTCAAGGGGCTGGACTGGCTGGACGTCTTCCTGCTGGCGGTGGCGGCGGCCGTTTCGGCCATACCGGAGGGGCTGCCGGCGGTGGTGACGGTGGTGCTGGCCATGGGCATGCGCATGATGGCGCGGCGCAACGCCGTTATCCGCAAGCTGGTGGCCGTGGAGACGCTCGGCTCGGCCACGGTCATCTGCTCCGATAAGACCGGCACGCTGACCCTGAACCAGATGACGGTGCGCCGCCTCTACGTGGGCGGGCGCGAGATTGAAGTTACCGGCGAGGGCTACGCCCCGGAGGGCGAGTTCCGCCGCGACGGGCAGGCGCTGGAGGCGGCCGATGAAGGGGACATCGCCCGGCACCTGCGCATCGGGGCGCTCTGCAACGACGCCGAGCTGACCCGCGCCGACGACGGCACCCACACCATCTTCGGCGACCCCACCGAAGGCTCGCTGGTGGTGGCCGCCGCCAAGGCCGGGCTGCGCCTGGATAAACTCGCCGAAGCCTACCCCCGCCTGGACGAAATCCCCTTCCAGAGCGAGCATCTCTACATGGCCACCCTCCACCCCGCCCCGGACGGTAAAGGCCGCGTCGCCTACGTCAAGGGGGCCGCCGAAAAACTCCTCTCCCTCAGCAAGAGCATCATCAAAGACGGGAAAGTCGTCCCCCTCTCCGATGCCGACATTAAGGCCATCCAGGCCGCCAACCACGCCCTGGCCAGCGACGCCATGCGGGTCATCGCCACGGCCTACGTCGACCTGCCCGCCGGCCTTGACGATTTGGAAGACAAGCACCTCAAGGATTTGGTCTTCGTGGGGCTGTCGGCCCTGGCCGACCCGCCGCGCGAGGAGGCCAGGGAGGCGGTGCGGCGCTGCGAGCGGGCCGGCATCAAGGTCATCATGATTACCGGCGACAACAAAACCACCGCCGAGTCCATCGCCCGCCAGGTGGGCATCCCGCCCGGCCGGACGGTCACCGGCTCCGAGCTGGCCGCCATGAGCGACGCGGAGCTGGCCGCCGGGGTGGAGGATGTCTCCGTCTTCGCCCGCATCGAGCCGATTCAGAAGCTGAGAATCGTCAACGCCCTCAAGGGGCGCGGGCACGTCGTCGCCATGACCGGCGACGGCGTCAACGACGCCCCGGCCCTGAAGACAGCCAATATCGGCATCGCCATGGGCATCACCGGCACCGACGTCGCCAAGGAGGCCGCCGACATGACCCTGGCCGACGACAACTTCGCCTCGGTGGTGGCCGCCGTGGACGAAGGCCGGGTCATCTTCAACCGCCTGCGGAACGTCCTCTTTTTCCTGCTGAGCACCAACATCGGCGAGCTGCTGGCCCTGATTCTGGGCATCTTCTTCGTCGGCAAGCCGCCGGTGCTGGCGGTGCAGATTCTCTGGAACAACATCGCCACCGACATGGCGGTGACGATACCCCTGGGCGTCGAGCCGAAGTCCGGCGACGAGCTCAGCCAGCCGCCCCGCGACCCGCGGGTGGGCATCCTCTACCCCGGCCTGCTGCTGCGGGTGCTCTTTACCGCCCTGATTATGGGCGTCGGCTCCTTCGCCGTGTTCAACTGGGCCCAGGCCCGCATGCCCATCGAGGAGGCGCGCACCATCACCTTCTGCACTCTGGTCACCTTCGAGTGGTTCCGCGCCTTCAACGCCCGCTCCGACGAGCGCACCGTCTTCAAGCTGGGGCTCTTCCGGAACCGCTGGCTGGTGGGCTCCATCGCCGTGGCCGTGGCGCTACAAATCGCCATCGTCTACGTCCCCTTCCTCCAGACGGCCTTCCACACCGTCTCCCTCAGCCCGGGTCGCTGGGGCATCGCCGTCATCGGCGGGGCCAGCCTCTTCGTCGTCGAGGAAGTGCGCAAGACCTTTTTCCCCAGGCTCTTCAGCCTGGGCAAGTGGCGGCCGCTGCCGCCCGGCTGGTGGCGAAGACGGAAAAGCCCCGCCTCATAAAAGAAAAGGGCCGGGCATCAGCAGCTTAGCCCTTTGTTCCCTACTCCTTTACCCCCATGCAAACGCCCCATTTATCTGATATACTGCAAGAAATGCCTGCTCAAGGTGATAAGTGGCTGGTCGCCCGGCTGCGCGCCGGCGACGCCAAGGCCGCCGCCCGGCTCATCAGCCTCATCGAGGACGATGCGGCGGTGGGGGCGGCGGCCCTCAGCCGGCTCTACCGGCACACGGGACGAGCCCACGTGGTGGGTATCACCGGACCTCCCGGCGCCGGCAAGAGTACCCTGACCGACGCCCTCGTCGGCCACTTCCGGGAGCAGGACATGTCAGTGGGCGTCATCGCCGTCGACCCCACCAGCCCCCGCAGCGGCGGGGCGGTGCTGGGCGACCGGGTGCACCTGCAGCGCCACAGCACCGACAGCCGGGTCTTTATCCGCAGCCTGGCCACGCGGGGCTGGGACGGCGGGCTGGCGCGGGCGGTCATGGGGGCGGTGCACATCCTCGACGCCCTGGGCCAAGACATTATTCTGGTGGAGACGGTGGGCGCCGGGCAGGTGGAAATGGCCATCGCCGGCGTGGCCGATACGACGCTGCTGGTGCTCAACCCCGGCGGCGGCGACGATATCCAGCATCTCAAGGCCGGCATCCTGGAGGCGGCCGATATTATCGCCGTCAACAAGGCCGACCGGGACGGTGCGGCGCAGCTCAAGGCCGTCCTGGAGGCTACCCTGGGGATGAATGAGGCCGCCAGCGGCGGGTGGACGCCGCCGGTCTTGCTGACCGAGGCGATTAACGGTAAAGGCACCGCGGCGCTGGCTGTGGCCATTCTGGAGCATTATAATTATCTAACGGAAAGCGGCGAGCTTTCCGGGCGGCGCCGCCAGCGGGCCCGAGCGGAGCTGCTGGAGGTGGTCACCGGCCTCTGCCGCGACGCCGCGAGCCGGCTGGACGAGGGCGACCTGATGGCGGGGCTGGTGGACGACCTGGTGGCCGGGCGCACCGACCCTCTCACTGCCGCCCGTAAGGCGGCGGGCCGCCTGGCCGCCGACCTGACGAAAACAAAGGATAAGGGGTAAAGATGGACTTTGAACTGACCGAGGGGCAGAAGCTCCTGCGCGCTACGGTGCGGGACTTCGCCGAGCGCGAGATAGCGCCGGTGGCGGCCCGCATCGACGAGACCGACGCCAGCCCCGCCGCCGAGCTTGCTAAGATGGCCGCGATGGGGCTCTTCGGGCTGACCGTCCCGGAGGCCTACGGGGGCGGCGGCCAGGGGCTGGTAGACCTCTGTATCGTCGTCGAGGAGCTGGCGCGGGCCTCGTCGGCGGTGGATAACTTCCTGCGTGTCAGCCTCTCGCTGGGGGTCGCCGCCATCAACGGCTACGGTACCGAGGAACAAAAACAAACATTCCTGCCGCCCCAGGCCAGCGGCGACAAGCTGATTTGCTTCGCCCTCACCGAGTCCGACGCCGGCAGCGACCCGGCGGGCATGACCACCACCGCCGCCCGCCGGAAAGACGGCTACGTCTTGAGCGGCAACAAGCAGTTCATCAGCCTGGCGGCCACGGCGGGGACGGTTATTGTCTTCGCCACGGTGGATAAGTCGCTCGGCTACAAGGGCATCACCGCCTTCGTCCTGGATAAGAACACCCCCGGCCTCAGTCTGGGCGCGCCGGTCAGGAAGATGGGGATGCACGGCTGCGAGGCCGTCGAGCTTATCTTTGAGGACTGCTTCGTCCCGCTTTCGGCCCGCCTCGGCGAGGAGGGGCAGGGCCTGCGCATCGCTCTGGACGCCCTGGACGTGAGCCGGGTGACGGTGGGCGCCGAGACGGTGGGGATTGCCCGTGCCGCCTACGAGGCCGCCCTCGCCTACGCCAGGGAGCGCCGGCAGTTCGGCCAGCCTATCGCCGAGTTCCAGGCCATCCAGTGGATGCTGGCCGACATGGCCACCCAGATTGACGCTTCTCGCCTGCTGACCTACCGCGCCGCCCATCTCCATGATAGCGGCCAGCCCTACATCAAGGAGGCGGCCATGGCCAAGCTCTTCGCCTCGGAGGCGTGCTCCCGGATTACCGGCCAGGCGCTCCAGATTCACGGCGGCTACGGCTACACCAGGGACTACCCGGTGGAGCGCTACTTCCGCGACGCCAAGGTCACCGAGATTTACGAGGGCACCTCGGAGATAATGCGGCTGACCATCGCGCGGAGTTTGCTGAGGGAAGAATAGCGGGCTTTT